>OIZA01000572.1_pt1 | contig 17553 bp, 16 predicted proteins | sample 1588381 | NCBI WGS metagenome assembly OIZA01 (sample SAMN03283277) | human gut metagenome | biome: human-associated habitat; material: feces | host: Homo sapiens | place: Peru | collected 2012 | reverse complement strand
GTGCAGGAAGAAATTCATATGGAAGCGTAATTGTAGAGAATCCAGGCTCATAATCTTCCTGAATAAGAAAAATAGCCTGACCCGAGCAGGAAGCCACACACATGCCACATCCTATACACGCTGCACTCTCATCCACCGCTGGAAGAGAGGTAATATGCGCACCGATTTTAATACAATGTTTGGGACAAGCATCCTGACATGGATTACACGGTATATTCTGAGAACACTCCATTACCGGATGAATTCCAGCTTTACGGGTAACACCGGGAAATCTCTCAATTTCATCTTCTGCAATATAACCTTTTTTTAACAGATTCACTGAAATATCAATTCCTTCCTCTGTTTTTTTCAACTGCTTGCCTCTGTTTTCCGGTGCAAACATTCCCTGTCTGAGTCCATCCAACGCCTTTTTATTTTCGTTATATTTTTCATCTAATTCTTCTTTATCAATAAATCCAAGATAACATGCGGCTGCAATACCGGAAAGTCTGCCTTCGATCATCGCAGAACTTGCTTCTTCAATTCCAGATACATCACCTGCGGCAAAAATCCCTTCGACAGATGTTTCTCCATATTCATTGCAGATTGGAACTTGTCCTCCCCGTTTTGGGTTATCCTCCATTTCACATCCTGCCATTTTTAAAAGCTGAGACATCGGCGATAACCCAACTGCAAGACAGATGGTATCCACATCGAAATGCTTTTCCGTTCCCTGAATAAACTGAAACTTTTCGTCCACCTCTGCAATTGTCACTCCGGTAACACTTTCTGTCCCCTCTGCCCTTACAATGGTATGTGACAGATAAAAAGGAACACCGCATCTTGCTACTTTTGCTGCATGGACGCCATAGCCGCCAACTCTTGGCGCAGCATCCACCAGAGCAACCACTTCACAGCCCGCCTGCAGAAGCTGATAGCTAACCACTAACCCCACATTTCCTGACCCAAGCATTAAAACTTTCTGCCCTGGTTTTATTCCGTGGAGATTCATCATTGTCTGAGCCGCTCCTGCTCCGATCACTCCCGGAAGTGTCCAGCCATCAAAAGTAACCATATTTTCTGCCGCTCCTGTGGCAATCAGAACTGCATCTCCTTTATAATGGTAAATTTCATTCCCAATCCTTACTACAATTTCCTTATCCAGATACATTCCGGTCACTGTAGCATTTAGTACAACCTCAACACCACATTCCGCAGCCTCATTTAATAACTGTTGGCCTATAACAAATCCTCTGATTTTTGCCTTATGCTCTTTCGAGCCAAAAAATTTATGTATCTGCTTGAACAACTGTCCACCCGGTTTTGCATTCTCATCAAAGACAATCACCTTACAGCCTACCTTTGCCGCCTCAATTGCCGCTGAGAGCCCCGCCGGACCTGCTCCAACAATGATCAAATCATATCTTCTCATTACTGTCCGCCTCTCTTTATCTCTTTGCTTTTGCCACTAATCCATCCTGTGTTTCCACCTTCATCCCTTCTTTTAAAGGAGTAACACAGGTTCGAATATTCGGCCTTCCATCCACCACCATAACACAATCTGTGCATCTTCCAATTGCGCAAAATATTCCTCTCGGTGTATGTTTCTTTTTGGTATATCGATGCACCATAATTCCAGCCGCCTTTAAGGCTACTGCTACAGGTTCACCTTCATATCCTTTCAATTCCCTCCCATCATAGTAAAAAGTTACAACTTTTCCCTTTTCCTGTTCTCCAAGTATTGGATGCTCCGTAATTCTCTCTGCCATCCGCTGCACGCTCCTTTCACCTCGTAATCAAAACTAAGCAAGATATGGGCTGTCCCAAAGAGGAAGCATAGTTCCAACACCTTTTTTCAATGCATTTTCATAAAGAACTGTTCCCCACGCCACATCCTCTACTGGCATACCACCTATTGAAAAAATAATGATTTCGTCATCATCTTTTCTTCCCGGCACTTTTCCGGTCAAAATATCTCCAATATTTTCAATTTTTTTGGGGTCTAATGTATGATCCAAAACCATATCACACCACTTGGTACAGATAATTCCTGCCGATTCATATGCCGGTGCCGGAAATTCATCCTGCCAGCTTTCATACAGATGTACATTGTCTGTTACCAGTTTTGCTCTTTCTCTCATAAAGTCCTCATCAAATCTCGAACTTCCTGGAAGGCAGAGCAAGGCTCCCGGTTTTATCCATTCTTCTTTAATATAAGGATAAGATGCTGAGCCCATTGCACAAGGCATTGCCATACTAACAATATCGCATTCTCTTACCGCATCCTCCATGGTATCTACAATCTGTATATCTGTAATCCGCGGGAATTTTTCTTTTAGAAAGTCCACAAAACTATCCAATGATTTTTTTCCTCTTCCTTTAATTTTGACTCTGCAAATATTCGGACAGGTTACCATAAATGCTTCCATAGCAGTTTTATTCATGACTCCCGGGCCGATAATTCCTACTGTGGAAGCATCTTTTCTTGCGAGATTTTTGGCCCCTACTCCCGGAACTGCCCCAGTACGATAGGAACTGATCAAGTTCGCCGACATGAATGCTTTTGGTGCCCCAGTATCTTTATCATTTAATACCAACATTAAAATAGAACGCGGCAGACCTTTTTCCCGATTTTCCACATTGGAGCCATACCACTTCACGCCTGCCATATCAAACTTTCCTCCCAGATATGCAGGCATCGCCGTAAAACGTCTGTCCGGTCCATTTTTTGGCATATTCGGGAATTTTGGATTATCCGGAAAGCCCATCCAGATTCCATGTGAGTTTCCATTTTTTCCTCCCATCTGATAATCCCCTTCACTCAAAAGTCGAAACATATCTTCCATCGTATCCACACATGCTGCCATATCTGTGGCACCTACTTTAATCATATCCGGTTCACTTAAATATAAAAACTTAATTGCTGTATCCATATTTTTCCTCCTTAATCTCTGATCCTTTACTTATCTCTATGAAAATTTTGCTTCTATTACCTGCTGTAATAATTTTGCCGTTCCCTCAATCCCCAACAGACTACTGTCTACCATAATCTGTCTATAATCTCTGCTTGCTCTATTCTGTTTTGTAAAATACTTGTGATAATTGTGCCGCTTATACTCCATTTCCTCTATCATTTTTTTTATGCCTTTATCTGAAATTCCCGGATACTCTTTTTTGAGCTTACTAAAACGAACTCCATATGGTGCATAGACAAAAACACTGACTAAATCATCCCTGTCTTTTAAAATGTAATCCGCACACCGCCCTATAAAAATACAGGATTCTTTTTCTGCGGCTTCCATGATAACTTCTTTTTGTGCTTCAAATACTCTTTCCGACTCCCCGTTAAATCCCATATCCATATAGCTTGGTACATTGACTCTCAGTTTTTCATCCAGATTACTGATCTCATACTTATGCATTTTCAGTTTATCTTCGATCAGACTCACCAGTTCCTCATCATAGCATTTCACCCCAAGACTTTCTGCCAGAATCTGACCAATTTGTTTTCCGCCACTTCCGAATTCTCTGCCGATCGCTACTACAAAATGTTTCATACCATTTCCTCCAGCTTTCTATCATCATGTAGAACTGCCGCAATCACGGCAGTTCCATTGAAAAGTTCTTTATTCCTTACTGAAATACCTCTGATGTAAATTCTGTATATTCCTTTGCATCTTCTTCTACTTCCGCTTTATCCCAGTCAGTTACTACATAATCATTGGTATACAGCATAGATACATCCATTTCCTTGGTTATCGTTCCTGCCTTAAAAGCTGCTTCCATCGTATTCTGCCATAACTGCTTATCATACAGACCAATACCGCTCTCTATGTAAGCCTTCTGATCCTCCTCGGTGACTCCCAGATTTGTCTTATTGCTATACTCTAATGCACTCAGCAGTTCATCTTTACTTAACTCAATACTCGGGCATCTGGTTAACAAAATGTCTCCCGCAGCTTCCGGATTACAATAAAGGAAATAGATTGCCTTACAATATGCTGTTGTCATTTTTTTTATAATTTCAGGATTATTTTCCGCATAAGTTCTCTGGCACACAATACCGTTTGATACCTGCGGGGATACTTCATTCCCATCAAAATATCTGAATTTATATCCCTGTCCCAAAAGCTGTCCATACTCTCCAAGCCATGTCAGCAAAATATCACACTGTCCGTTTGCGACCGCCTGATACCTTGTATCTCCAATCACCTGAAATTCCACTTTAGATACATCAATACCCGCTGCTTCCAATATAGGTTCCGCAATACTCTGCCAAGATGCATCTCCGAGTGCAATTGTCTTTCCTTCAAAATCTGCCCACGTTTCAATACTGCTGTCTTCCGGAACTGCAAAACCAAATACATTAACCACGCAGTAATTACATACCGCAATCAGATCTAAACCTGCTTCATCAGCAGCCATCATTACTGCTGGTGAAGGGCAGCCAAACTGCGCCTGACCGGCCGCAATCATCTTCGTATCATTTCCTGTTCCATCTACAATGGTAACATCCAGCCCTTCCTCTTCAAAATATCCCATTTTTTCTGCAATAAAAGGTACGACCTGATCTAAGGATTCAAGCGTTGTCGGTGTTGCCACGGTAACATGCGTCAGTTCCCCGGATGATTCTTCCGTATCACTTTCCTTTGCAGTTGTCTTCGTCCCGCTATCGATATTCGTACTGTCTGTTGCTTTTGAGCCACATCCTGCTAGCATGGTTATCGCCATCATTACAGTCAAAATTCCGGATAAAATTCTTTTTTTCATATAATTTCCCTCCTCTTGTCCTTGGTTGATAGAATATGTGTAATAAAATAATTACCGTTTAGATAAAAGTTTTGTCTCTATCATGCTTACAATGCCATACATGATCAGTCCCAGGATCATAATAAAGAAAATACATGCAAATGCCTGAGGCATTTTCATATAGGCAACATAATTATTGATACAAGCACCCAATCCGTTATTTCCTCCCGTCATCTCCGCATTGACACAGGCAAGTACCGACAGAATGGATGCCAATTTAATTCCCGTAAAAATTCCCGGAACTGCCGATGGAATAATACAATGCATATATTTTTGCACTCTTGTCGCTTTTAAAGAATCCATCAACTCCAACCGTACCGAATCCACATTTGCAAAAGCTATACAGCAATTCAAATTCATAATTGGAAAAGACTGTATAATAATTGTGATAATCTTGACATTTCTTCCAAATCCCATCCACAGCATCAGCAATGGTACAATCGTGATCAATGGAATCATACATAACAGATTAATATACGGTGTAAGAATAATTCCTGCCATTTTATTCGATGTGATTGCAATTCCAAGAAAAAATCCGATTGTGATCGCCAGTAAAAACCCAATTACAACATTTGTGTAAGTATACAGGATATTGGGTAGCAGCTCGCCGATTCCAAGTACCATGACGCTTAAGATTTCTGTTGGCTTTGGCATCTGCCATGCCGGAATACTTTTTACTACCACTACTGCCTGCCACACCGCCAGGATCAAAATGACTACACTGACTGGCAGAATAATAGATAATAAGGTGTTTTTTACTGATATTTTTTTCATATTCTGCCTCCTCTACTTTGTATTGCTCAGATCTACATCCCCAATCAGCCCTGTTAATTTTGTACAATATTTTTTAAACTTTTCACTCTGTACAAGATCCGCATTTCGTTCTTCTGTCGTAAAATCTACCGATACACAATCTATGACTCTACCGGGTGATGACGACATGACATATATTTTCTGTCCCAGCAAAACTGCCTCCTCAATATTGTGGGTAATAAATACTACGGTCATTTTGTTTTCTTTCCAGATTTTTATAATTTCCAGATTCATTTGTAGCCTATTTGCCTCATCAAGTGCTCCAAAAGGCTCATCCATCATCAGAATTTCCGGTTTATGCACCATGGCCCGAATTACTCCTACTCTTTGCGTCATACCTCCGGATATTTCTTTGGGATATGCATTCTTGTATTCCGTCATACCTATCATATCAATCAAACCATCTGCATAATCTTCATACTCTTTCCCTTTTATCCCCATAATTTTTAATGGAAATAACACGTTCTGACGGATTGTCAGCCAGGGAAACAGATTTGGAATCTGAAAAATAAATCCCATCTTTTGAATAATCTTTCTGCTCAATGGTTTTGTATGATCATACTCTGTTCCATCTACAATAATCTTTCCGGAAGTAGGTTTTATAATGTCATCGATCATACGGATGATTGTAGATTTTCCACATCCACTCGGCCCTACAATGCAAACAAATTCCCCTTCGTCAAATTCCATATTGACATTTCTTATTGCCACAATTCTTTGTCTTTTTGTAATAAACTCTTTTCCAAGTTCTGATATTATAATTTTGGGTTTACTCATTGTGCCCCTCCTATTTCCAGTTCAGGCAAGCGCTTTCAATGCGTGCTACAATTTCATATAGAATGATTCCGACTAAACAGATTGCGATAATTGTTGCAAACACTGTATCTGTTGCAAGTGTGCTTGCCGCATTCTGGATTCTTGTTCCAACTCCACTCTGACTCACTCCTATGTCTGCACTGACCGCACCAATCGTACAGAGTGCACAACCCAATCGCATTCCACCAAATACCTCCGGAAGTGCATTCATAAAAGTTACCTTCCAGAACACTTCCCATCTGGAGCAGCCATAGGATGCCATCAGATCCAACTGTGATTTCTGCACATTGCAAAAACCCGTCAGACTATTGAGTATTATAATTGGCATTGTTTGCAATACAACTACAATAAGCTTTACTACATTACTGAATCCGAGAAAGATCATAAAAACTGGTATTAATGTCATCATCGGCGTTACCAAAAGCATAATTACAATCGGAGTGACTGCTTTGATCGCAATCTTTGACTGTGCACATAATGCAGCAATAAGCATTCCGAGCGGTACTGCGATACAATATCCTATAAACATGTTTTTTACAGTCACCCACAAATCCGGCAAAATGATCTTAATAAATTTTTCCTTAAAAGCAATCGCTATGCTAAACGGACTTGGCAAGATTGTCATGTCAATATGAAAGATCATAGTGATCATCTGCCAGACAGTGATTAAAATCACTAAAAATATTAATGGTGCTGCAATTTTTTTTGCATCTATCCTCTTTTTCATTCGTTTCGCCTTTCTGTCTTTTATTTCACATAACTTTCCAATTCCTGCTTTAACTGCAGATATTCCGTATTTGCCGAAAGGTCACCTGTTTTCTCTTCATAGTTAAAAGGTACTTCTATTTCATGAATAATTTTCCCTGGCAAAGATGACATCACGCAAATTCTATTTGCTAAAAGCAATGCCTCTTCCACCTGATTTGTAATCATAATGACAGACTTCTCCGTTTCATGACAGATATTGAGTAACTGATACGCCAACGTTTTTCTGGTAATTGCATCTAATGCTCCAAAAGGCTGATCCAAAAGCATTAATTCTGCATCTTTGACCAGTGCCCTTGCTATCCCTACTCTCTGTCGCATTCCTCCTGAAAGTTCTTTTGGATAGCAATCTGCATATTTTTCCAAGCCAACCTGCGTTAATGCTTCCATTACTTTTATCCGTTCGTCTTTCCTGATCTTCATAATTTCCAACGGAAGTCTTACATTTTTATATACATTTCTCCATGCCAGCAGATAATCCTGCTGAAACACATAACTGATTTCCTTCTTCTGTTCTTTGGTCATTTTTCTGCTGCAATCATTTCCCATAAAAGAAATTGTTCCGCTACTTCCCTTTTCGATTCCTCCCAGAATACTTAAGAGCACTGATTTTCCGCATCCACTTGGACCAACGATGCATATAAATTCTCCCTTCTTTACAGATAAATCGATATCCTCAAGAATTGTCTTTTGCGTTCCGTCTTCAGAGATAACCTCTTTTTTTAATTTTGACAGTGTAATTATATTTTCCATAGACTTCCCATCCTCTAAACCGAAGTATGCACCTTGCACTTTTCTAAAAAAAAGACAGCATTTCCGCTTTTTCGCTTCATTGCTGTCCTTTTTTATCTATTTGCTTGTTAAGAATACTGCTTTCTTCCCTACATCTGTGCCCGAAATTTCTTTACCGATTCCATACTTTCTTTTGCTTCCATATAGCAGGATGCTGTGTATGCACACCAAAATGCCGAACCATTCGGATATTCATCTGTTGCAAATTTTTCTACGATTCCCGCTGCAGGTGCAAATTCATCTTCTCCCACCTGCACAACTGTATCTCCCAGTTTCTCCATAACCTCTGCCTTCGTTGTCGGAAACGATACTCCCGCTTTTTCTAAAGCTTTTAAAAACAAATGCGTTCCTGCGCAAAATCCCATAATCATTTCCTCCTTTACTTATTCAAATAAGTGTACATTGATTTGTCTCTTCCAACTCCCGGATAATCAGGCGATCCTGCTCCTCTATGCTCTCCCTGCCAAATAAGATTACCCATAGGAGAATTTACTCTCATATGCTCGCAAAGGCCCGGATAAATATCTGCCTTTAAAATATATGGAATTCCTTCCGGTGCCATAGTAATTACCATTCCATCCGGATTTACCACCATACTTTTTCCAAACAGGCTAAATCCTCCATCCATGTCACAGGTATTTGTTGCAAGCACATAAGCGCGATTAAAATATGCTCCTGCCCGGTTTGTAATTTCATAGGCATCCTGATACGGAGTCATATAATCAGAAATACGACAGATAACATTGGCCCCCTTAGCCGATGCCTCTCTCCAGCTATCCTGATAATCCCCATCTGAACAGATAATGGTTGCCATTTTGGCTCCCTTGGGTCCGTCAAACACCTGAATTTCATCTCCCGGAGTCGATGCTTCCATTGGAATCCATGGTGTCGTCTTTGCATAAATATTTACGATCTCTCCCTCATCATTGATCGTAATCGCACAGTTGCGGACAAATTTTCCATCTTCAAAGTCCACATAGCCTCCAAAGACTGCCCATATCTTTAAATCTTTACATTTTTTCTGCAAACGTTTCATCTGGGAACATTCTCTGGTAAGTCCTGTGTGCATAAAATGTTCACCATTAAATCCGTTTAGGATAATTTCTGGTGTAAGGATCAAATCAAATCCTGGCATTCCAATGGTTGCCCTGTCGATCATTGCAAATACTTTATCGATATTTTTATCGACGTCTTCCATTGTTTGTGCTTCAACAGGTGCGCTCATCTGAAGCAACACCACACTTAAAGCCTCTGTTTCAATTTTTCCCGATAAGGAGTAGCAGGTTCCAGTATTCATATAATTCCTCCTTTGAATGTTTTCTTGAGCTTCATTATAAAGGAGTATATAAATTGTTATTGTAAAAACTAGCACTATCAATATTTGTATGTAAACTCATCACATGAGAGAGAAAAATTTCACAAAATGTATTGTCTTTTAAAATTGACTATCGTCTTTATTGGTCACTGAAACGGGATGCGCTTCACCCCCGTCTCTGACAAGTAATCGTTATTACAAAAGGAAAGCAGGTATAGAAATTAGATTCTATCCTGCTTTCCTTTTCTTCCACATATAGTAAGCTGTATTCTTTACCGCTCAAGCCGAACCAGATATTCCGTAGTTCCCTCTTCAAAGGTACGTTCTCCGGTCAGGTGAAATCCATGTCTCTGATAAAAAGAAACTGCCCGCACATTTTTTTCAAGCGCCCATAAAAACTCCGCCTGCTTCTCGTTTATGGCGTACCCGATCAGAGCTGCTCCGATCCCGCCACTCTGAAAAAATGTATCGACATAGAGCTTTTTGATCTCATGTTCATGCACGTGGATAAATCCGCGGACGATTCCATCATCATAAACAAAAATCTCTTTTTTGCGCTCAATCTCCCTTGCATATTCCTCTGCAACCGGGACCACCTGCATCTCTCCGAACGAATATGATTCATCCTTAAAGATCGGAAGAAAATTCATCCTGTTATTAAAAACGAGTATTTCTGCAATTCTGGATGCGTCCTGCGTGGTTGCCTGTCTGATATGTGACATTTCTTTTCCTCCTAAAGCCGGTATTTTAGAATATCTTGAAATATCTTACCATTCTCTGACTGACTTTGCAACCGGCTTTTATCTCACTGTTATGGCAAACAGTCCCCGGATATCTCTTTTTAAGGATTTCCGGGGACTGCCTCTCATTTTATTTTACAACTCTTCTCCATTGCTTTTTATTACATTCTGATACCAGTAAAATGATTTTTTCCGGCTTCTCGCCAGCGTGCCTTTGCCGTCATTATCTTTGTCAACATAGATAAATCCATAACGTTTTTTCATCTCACCCGTGGTAAAGGACACACAGTCAATGCATCCCCACGGTGTATAGCCCATGAGATCCACACCATCGATAAGAACCGCTTTTTTCATTTCCTCGATGTGCACTTTCAGATACGCGATCCGGTAATCATCCTCAATGCTTCCGTCCGGTTTTACCTCATCGATCGCGCCAAATCCATTTTCCACAATAAACAGCGGCTTCTGGTAGCGCTCATAGAGCAGATTCAGCGCATAGCGCAGTCCGACCGGATCGATCTGCCACCCCCAGTCACTTTTTTTGACAAATGGGTTGTTTACACTGCCAGGATACCCATCCAGTCCGTTTCCTTCCTGTACCACATCTGCCTTCACCGCGTTTGTCATATAATAACTGAATCCCACATAATCCACGGTTCCTGCCCGCAGGATCTCTTCGTCCTCCGGTGTGATATGGATGTGGTAATTTTTCCGCTCCCACTCTTTTTTGATATAGGACGGATATTCTCCTCTGACATGCACATCCCCGAACAGATAACGGTCATGCATGGCTTCCACGGAATACATCATATCATCCGGATGGCAGGAGTACGGATAGATCGGCACACATGCCACCATACATCCGATCTGAAAGTCCGGATTGATCTCATGTCCTTTTTTCACCACAAGTGCGCTTGCGACCAGTTCATGATGTACGACCTGATACATGCACTCCTCAGGATTTTCCTCATTCTCAAAAATAACGCCGGAACAGGTATAGCCAAACAGCGGATATTTGTAATTTTTCTGGTTGTTGATCTCGTTAAAGGTCATCCAGTATTTCACTTTGTCCTTGTAACGCTCCATGACCGTCACTGCGTATTTCACAAAGAAATCGATCAGCTTGCGGTTCTTCCAGCCGCCATACTGTTTTACCAGATAAAGCGGCATCTCAAAATGTGAGAGGGTGATGACCGGTTTGATCCCATACTTTAACAGTTCATCAAACAGATCGTCATAAAACTTAAGTCCTGCTTCATTTGGTTCTTCCTCATCTCCATGCGGAAAGATCCTCGTCCACGCGATGGATGTGCGGAAGCACTTAAATCCCATCTCTGCGAACAGTCTGACATCTTCTTTATAGTGATGGTAAAAATCCACTGCCTCATGATTCGGATAATAGCAGCCTTCCTTTACGCCATCCGTGATCACGCGATCCACGCCATGCGCGCCGCCGGTCAGGACATCCACGATACTTAAGCCCTTGCCTCCCTCCTGCCAGCCGCCTTCCACCTGGTGCGCTGCAACCGCACCGCCCCAGAGAAAGTCGTCAGGCAGTGTCTGTCTGCCTGTATTTCCACTGTTCACCATACTGTAACCTCCTGTTCCGCACGTTTACTTTCTTACTTCCATAACCTTTTCTGCCACATTTACCTGTTTTCCGGTTTCCGTGGTTATACCGCTTACATCATCCATATTTGTCACAATATAAATGACCGTAGTGTCATATCCGGCTTTTTTTATTGCCTCCAGATCAAATTCTACCAACAGGTCGCCTTTTTTTACTTTCGCTCCCTGCCCGATATGTGGGGTAAAGCCTTTTCCGTTTAACTCAACGGTATTGATCCCGATGTGGATCAAAAGTTCCAGTCCGTTTTCATCGGTGATGCCGACTGCGTGTCCGGTCTCAAACACGGTTTCCGCCGTTCCGTCACACGGCGCGTATATTTTTCCTTCCGCCGGGCAGATTCCAACGCCATCGCCCATTGCTTTGGAGGCGAACACTTCATCTTTTACTTCACTGATGTTTACTACTTCGCCACAAACCGGGCTTCCAAGCGTAATTTCCTTTGCATCTGTTTTGATGTCTGCTTTTGCATCTGTGGTCAGTTTGTTGTCTGTATCTGCTGCTGTTTCTTCAAACCCAACGATCATGGTCAGTACCATACCAAGCACGAACGCTACTAAAATAGAGATCAAAAGTCCGATAAACTGACGCTCATAACCGGCTTTGAAGTACGCCGGGAGTGTTGCGATACCAGGCATATTGTAGCCCCAGGATACCGCACGGAAAGCTCCGCCGATCGCTCCACCGACCGCACCTGCGATACATCCGCAGATCATCGGTTTCTTTAAACGTAAGTTTACTCCGTAGATCGCCGGCTCTGTAATACCGAAAAGTCCGGTGATCGCTGCGGAAAGGGATACCCCTTTCATGTCTTTGTCCTTTGTCCTTAAGAATACACCCAGTGCGGCTCCTGCCTGTGAAAATACAGCGGATGCCTGCAGACCGGTAAAGGTATCATATCCAAGATTTGCGTAGTTTCCAACGGTGACCGGTGTGATACCCCAGTGTACACCGAAAATAACAAGTACTTCCCAGAGTCCGCCGACGATCAGTCCTGCGACGATCGGGCTTAATCCGTATAAGAAATTATAAGCTCCTCCGATCGCTCCACCGATCGCATTTCCAACCGGTCCGCACGCAAGCAGTGTGAGCGGAACCATGATCGTGATCGTAAACATCGGGGAAAACAGGTTGCGCACTACGATCGGCAGTACCTTATCCCAGAACCGCTGCACATAGGATGCGATCCAGATGGACAGGATGATCGGGATTACGGAAGATGTATAACTTAACAGCTGTACTTTAATTCCCAGAAAATAAACCGGATCTCCCGCATTTACCATGGCAATATAATCCGGGCAGACTAACGCGCAGGCGATGACCAGTGCCACGAATGTATTCATATTAAATTTTTTCGACGCGGTAACTGCGATCAGTACCGGTAAAAAGGTAAACGCTGTCCATGAAATAAAATTTAAAATCTGATAAGTTCCACCGGTTGTATCGATCAGATTAAGCGCTACAAATATTCCAAGGATACCCTGCAAAATACCGCAGGCCGCCAGTGTATACAAAAACGGAGCAAATATACTTGAGATCACATCGATTACCCGGCTCACAACGCCACCTTTTTTCTTTCCCCCAACTGCTGCCGTTTCGTCCACGGTAATCAATTTTATAACCTGTGCATAAGCATCACTGACATGGTTGCCGATCACAACCTGATACTGTCCGCTCGCCTGAACGGTTGTAATAACTCCCGGAATCCGTGCGACTTTCGCGGAATCCACCACAAATTCATCTTTTAAAATGAAACGAAGTCGTGTGGCGCAATGTGCCACATTTATGATATTTTCATCCCCACCAAGTTCTTTTACAAGTTCTCTGGCGGTAATTTCATAGTTAATAGCCATATGAGCTACCCCCTTCTCCAATTTTTATTTTTTGTTTTTCTGCACCCGGTTGCTTTGTGATTTTATTATAACGCATTCTTCGAAAAACACTATATTTTGCGCCTCTTTAGAAAAATAGCCTGCATCAAAGAAATTTGTTACCGAAAAAAAACAGGGTGTTTCTTTTTTCTGAAACATCCTGCGTTCTTTTCTTCCTGTCCCGGTCACTGAATCTCCGCCATAAGCCGCCGCCCAAGCGCCTCTAAGAGATAAAGTACCGGAACCTGCGTGGTAATATTATATTCTTCCCTGATCATCCGTTTTGTCACATAATAAGCCAGTTTATAATCTGCCATCTTTGCCAGTGTATTGGACACTCCGTTTGTGATACTTAAGATCTTGCATCCATGCTCCTTAAAGTGCATGACCTGACTGATCACTTCCTGCGTCTCTCCGGACTCCGACAATGCGACCACCACGGTATCCTCCCGGTCCCCTCCGATCGGATAATACGGATCTTCGATATACTGGCTGTACTTGCCCAGGTTTGAAAAATACCTTGCACCGTATTTCCCAAGAATCCCGGAAGTTCCGATCCCTACAAAGATCAGCTGCTTCGCTTCCCGGATATATTCGGTTACTTCACTGATCTGTTCCTCATACCGTGTCGATGTCACTGTCCGGAAAAAGTTTGTCAGTTCATCCACACTCTCATCCATCCTGGCTTTATTTTTATGTTCTTTTTCTTCCTTTAAAAACATTTTGAACTGCACACGAAATTCAGAGTACCCGTCACACCCTGTCTTTTTACAGAACCGTACCACCGTAGATGTGGAAACATGCACCGCCTCCGCCAGTTCACGTATCGTCATGTATTGTACTTCCTGCCTGTGTTCTATCACGTAATTGTATACAAGCATCTCGAGATCGTTAAATGACTGCAATACTTCATAACTGAACATATATCTGTTTTCACTTTCTATTTGATGTTACCATTCTATCATTAACCGTATGTTTTTTCAAATGTCCGTTTCCGCGATCAGCTCCTGCATCAGCTGATGCACGGTCGTCATCTCATGTATCCGCCCGGTATTCGCCCCGCAGAATACAAGTCCGTTTTTCACATCTCCTTTTACTGCGTCGATCAGCGCTTTCGTGATACAGTACGGCACTTTCGCCGGATTGCATTTTTCCAGGCAGTTATAACACTTCAAAATGGACTGTCTTGATTCTTTGATCCGCTCCAAAAAAGCATTGCGCAGCGCCCGCCCCGGCATGCCGACCGGGCTTTTTATGATCTCGATGTCTTCCTCTTTTGCATTGATGTACGCCTGCTTATACGTTTCGGATGCATCGCACTCTTTTGTTGCCACAAAACGGCTTGCGATCTGCACGCCATCCGCACCCAGATCTATCGCATGCCGGATGTCTTTCCCATCATAGATTCCGCCTGCGACAATGACCGGAATGTCTTTTTGAAATTTTTCCTCATATGCCTTCTTGCAGGCAATGATCTGCTGCACTTCGCCATCAAAATCAATTGCCTCCACATCCTTTAACTGCTCATCGGAAAAACCAAGATGCCCACCTGCCTTCGGTCCTTCGATCACAATAAAATCTGCCGTCCTCGCATAGTGATGATCCCACATTTTAAGGATCAGCTGCGTTGCACGTTTTGAAGAAACGATCGGTGCGATCTTCGTCCTGCAGGTCTCGCTGACCAGCTCCGGCAGATTCATCGGCAGCCCCGCTCCGCTGATGATCACATCCGCGCCCGCTGCGACCGCTTCCTTCACATGCTCTTTATAATGCTTTAACGCGACCATGATATTCACCCCGACCAGTCCGTTTCCACAGGCGATCTCCTTCGCCCGCAAAAGATGCCTGCGGATCGCCAGACGGTTGCAGCCCGCCTGATCTTCCTCAAATCCGTCCTCATCATATCCGATCTGCGCCGTTGAGATCACACCGATGCCGCCTTCCTTCGCAACAGCCCCCGCCAGACCGCTCCGGCTGATCCCGACTCCCATACCTCCCTGAATGATCGGCACTTCCGCCTCCAGTTCTCCGATCCGAAGTGCCTTACCGTTCCATTTTTGTTCTTTTACTGCCATATCTTTCTCCTCCGAAATACTTTTTTACAGATTTGCTCAAATAGTTTGACTGTCAAACTATTTTCAGTATATGGCAGTTTGGTTTTTATGTCAATGTTTTATTGTAATGTCTTCCATTTTATGTAGTTTTTATTACTACTTGTTTTTTAAAGCACCAGCCGCCTAAGCCATCAGGAAATCCGTCTGTCCATGCGTCAGATTAAAATTATCATACACGCCTTCTGCATCATTTGCATCAGCATTTCGAATTACACATGTTTTTCCATTTTTTAGTACAATACTTTTGTTATATTTCATCATATGCTCCTTTCACGCAACAGAATTTTCGTATCTCCGCTGCAGTGTAATGATTATATATTATCAAAATGGGGCTGTCGCACTAACCTAGTTAGTACGATGCCCTTTTCTTTTGAAAAAATTTAAGAGCCCGGCTTCGAAAAGCCGGGCTCTTGGTGTAAAATTAATGTATGACCAAACACATTAAATTACAGAAAGATTATACCGCATCTTGTCTGTACTATCAAATCAAACTTCCGTTGGATATCGAAAAAAATATCCCATCAGATGATCCGGTCCGCCTGCTGAGTGCTTTTGTGGAGGGAATGGAGCTCTCAGATCTTTATAATACTTATGGAAAGATCAAAAAAGATCAGGTTTCACCGAGACAGCTGTTGAAAATCGTTATCTATGCAGGAATGAACCGAATCTATTCCAGTCGCGACATTGAGAAATCATGTAAACGTGATATCAACTTCATGTATCTCCTGGAAGGTAAGCCGGCTCCTGACCATGCAACTGTTGCACGGTTTATCTCACTGCATCTGTCCCATTGTATGGAAAAAGGCTGTTACCAAAAATCAGACAAAGCTGTTTGCAAAGATTACAGCACTGATCGCTGAATGCGAAGAAATGTATGGCTTGAAGCTGGTATATCAGGACAGCATTTCTCTTCATTCACTGAAACGTATAAGGAAAAAACTTTATGCAGTAAAAGAATCGGAAGGCATTACTTTTGTTCATGGTATTGGCAGGAGAAAAAGTGCAATACAGAAATCAATTGAATCGTTGGAAACATACATTGGAAAACTGAAAGAATACACGCATAGGCTGCATGCATGTGGAGAGCGGAACAGGTATTCAAAAACTGATCCCGATGCAACATTTATGCGGATGAAGGAAGATCACATGCTAAATGGTCAGCTCAAACCAGCTTATAACTTACAGCATGGAGTTGATTCGGAATATATCACCTGGCTTACCGTAAACCCTAATCCAACAGATACCAAAACACTTATCCCTTTTTTAAAAGATATGGAACAAAACCTGGGATTCAAGTACACGGAGATTGTTGCCGATGCGGGGTATGAAAGTGAAGAGAATTATCTTTTTATTGAAACCAATGGGCAGACAGCATTCATCAAGCCAAACAACTATGAGATCTCAAAAAAGCGCAGATTCAAAACAGATATCGGAAGAATGGAAAACATGGACTATGATACGGAGAATGATTTTTATATATGTAAGAACGATCAGAAGTTAACGGTCCAGTATGAAAAACAAGAAAAAACAGCAACAGGATACAGAAGGACAACGACCGTCTATAAATATTCCGGCTGCAGCGGCTGCCCTTATAAAACGGATTGTATTAAAGGCAATAATTGCAAAACACCAATGGAACAACGTAATAAAACACTGTATGTTTCAAAAACAATGAAACAGAAAAGAGCAGAAGATCTTGAACGCATAACCAGTCCATATGGAATTCAGCTCAGAGTAAATCGAAGCATACAGGCAGAGGGTTCTTTCGCTTCTGTAAAACAGGATATGGAGTTCCGGCGATATATGTACCGCGGAAAAGAAAACGTCACTGCACAAAGCGTCATTCTTGCAATCGCACACAATATCAATAAACTACATAATAAAATACAGTCTGAAAAAACAGGACAGCATC
>OIZA01000569.1_pt1 | contig 17592 bp, 16 predicted proteins | sample 1588381 | NCBI WGS metagenome assembly OIZA01 (sample SAMN03283277) | human gut metagenome | biome: human-associated habitat; material: feces | host: Homo sapiens | place: Peru | collected 2012 | reverse complement strand
ATAAAATAAAATCAGCATAACAACAGGCGCAGCAGAACAAACTGCCGCGCCTGTTGCGTGACAATGATTACAACGGACAGGGTAAAGCCTCGTCCGTTGTAATTTTACCAAACCCGGTGGGCTACAATGGCAGACAATCGCAAGGGCTGTTTATACGATTATGCTAACGCTACAGACTCCTATGGTTTTCGTAGAGGCAACATCCTTCCCCGCATAATTGAGAGCTCGCTATATGATGCCTTTAATTTTGTTTAACATGGTCTTTAGAAAAGCCAAATATGCGAAATTAGAACGATTAAGTGCTCGCAAGAATCACAATTATCGATTATAAAAGCTACTTTAAAAGAAATTCGAATTTTTCACCTAGCCAACTTAACAAAATCATTGAAATAAGAATTTTAACATGGTATACTAAAATATATTATCAAAATTCCCAAGAATTTGATAATAGTTAAGTAAAAAACTCTGATGCGGTCGGATTGAAAGGAATCGTACTATGAATAGAAAAGAACTTGTTCAGGCAATCAAAAAAGAAAAGATTTTTATGGACGATGTACATTGCGAAGATTATGCAGATGAGCTTCTTTCGGAACTTGACAGCAGACTTATTTCCAACGTGGAGCAATGGATTAAGGGTGAAGACCTCACCGATATCAGAATCGGGAAATACAGCATCAAAGAAATTATGAGAATCCGTGATAACAATGAATTTTTCGATGCTCTTGATACTATGCACCAATGCATAGCTAATCCTGAAATAGCTGACTATTTTGTATGGAGGTTCAGAAGATGAGCGCCGATGCGAGTTTAGAATTTACATTTTTTTCAGCGTTTTCTGACAATAAATTGTATTCATTTTTTCGAGAAAAAAGTTGGCGTAATCTCGACGAGAGCACAAAGCAGCAGCTTTGTCAAGAGATCATCAATCGTGAGGCTCAGTCTCTTGGCATGGTGCGTGCTCCCAAGGTGAGTTTTTCAAGAGACATAGGAAATAATTACGGTGTAAGTGGTGGCAATCACATCCGGCTCAATGCGAGATATTTCGTAGATGCGCAGCCTACAACAATTGATAAAAACGGTAATATTTACAATGTAAATATCCCTGATGCGAATTTGCAGGCACTCAATACACTTTTTCACGAAAATCAACATACATATCAAGAACAAATTATTGATAATGAAATTAAAATTGATAACCATGAAACAGAGTTGCAGTACAGAGCAAACGATTTCACCAAAACTCCTATTCAAACTGAAAACGGGTTGCAGACAGGATTTCAGTATCTTTCGAATGCAGACAATACAAGATTAGGTTATTATGCATATTATCTTCAATCAACAGAAAGGGATGCCTATATCTACGCAGAGAAAAAAACCGCTCAAGTAAGAGAAATGCTTACCGAGCAGTTTGGTGACGAGCTTTCTTTTCAAATTAATCGTATTGACGAAGAGCTTAACGGCTACCAGTCAACTCTTGAAAAGGCAAAAAACGAGTTCGGAGTTGAGAATATTGAACGGGAGATTAATAAATCGCTTGTAAATCATCGCTACAACACGAATTATACTGTTAATCCAAAGGTGGACAAGTTTGTTGAACACGAAATGGTTCGCAGCTACCAAGGCGCTGAAGAAGATAAGGCCATACAAATAAACCATAATGAAGATATTGAAGCTGAGCCTTTTGAAATGTATAACACTAACCAGAGTGCTATAGAGAATGAAACAATTGAACGAAACACACAGATAATTGTTACGAATGAAACCGGAGTTCAATACTATTCTGAAACAACAGAAGAGGTCTCTGTCGACACAATCTCCGTTTCATTTGATAACGATAATAATGATTTAGGTGTCGACATCTCAAGCGAAAACAACGGGATGACTGACAGCGGAATTGACGGTTACAATAGTGGCATAGGAATATAAAAGCAAGTCGAGAAGGGGCAAGAGTAATGAGCACTTATGATGATCTTAATTTCGAAGACATTTCTTCACCACAGCTAAGACCTGCTGATAATCGTCCTATAACGGTCGGCAACAGTCCCGTCTCCACTGCACGTAGCGAGAATGGTATTACAGCCAAACAGCTTGCTCGGCACGACAGAATCTTTGGCAAAATCGTTCGTGATGCTCCCGTGAAGGTTTCAAAGATTCCCGATAATACCAAGCCCATGGTTTTTATACCTTCAAAAAAAGAAAACTGTATCCGCCTGACCGAGGAAATGCTTTCCAAGCACCTCCTTTTTATAGGAGGAATTGGTTGTGGCAAAACGAACGCCATAAACTTTTGTATAGATGGAATTATCAGTAATATGAATAATGATGATGTCCTGATAATATTTGATACAAAGGGAGATTTCTATCAGAGGTTCGGAGATCCAAACAATAGAAATCATATTGTTATAGGCAATCATCCAAAGTATAGAGACATTCCGTATGTATGGAATATCTTCGATGAGCTTCTAGATGATGACGGAAAATACGATGACAGAGAAGCTGATCTTATGGCACGAGAAATAAGTAAAAAACTTTTTGAAAATATCAAGTCTGAGTCTCAGCCTTTTTTTGCACTTGCCGGTGCCGAAATATTCAAAGCTGTTCTGATTGCCTTTTATCGTGAAGCCTTCGATATTCGTTCCAGCGCAAAACTTAATAATACTGCACTTGTGGACTTCTTCAATTATGCTGAAATCAAAGATTATGACGCAATGTTTAAAAGACCAGGAAACGAAGATATGAGATCTTTAGCAATGTTTTATGGTGATGCAACTAAGCCTATGACTCCTCAGGCTCTTGGAGTATTCGGCACTATCAAAGCTATAGTTTCCGATCTTTTCGTCGGCGTTTTCGCTTCTAAAAATGGAAGACGTTTTTCAATGAAAGAGGCTGTTCGTGAAAAACAAAAAAAGGTCGTTTTTATTGAATATGACCTCAAGGTGGGACAAAGCTTAGGGCCTATATACAGTTTACTTTTTGATCTTGCCCTCAAACAGGCTCTCGGTGGTCGAAATACGAACAAAGGAAATACGTATTTTGCTATTGATGAACTTCGCCTGCTTGATGCTCCGTCGCATCTCGGCGATGCCCTTAATTTTGGACGTAGCCAAAATGTGAAAATTCTCGCTGCGATTCAGAGCATAAGGCAGCTCACAGATGCTTACGGTGAAGAGGCCGGCAGAGTTGTTGCTGCAGGTTTTATGAATTGTATGTGCTTTCAGTCATTTGATATAGACACAAGAAAATACATATCCGACAGATTCGGCGAGGGCTATGACAGCTATGAATTTGATATTTTGGGAAAGCCTGATAGCGTGCAGCAGCACAGCCACGTTGTTGAAGATTGGGATATTATGGAATTGGATGTAGGTGAAGCCTTTGTTAACCTATTCGGCTTCGACCCATTTAAATTTGATTTTAAAATTTATAAAGACAAACAAATTGCAAAGGAGAGTTAATGTGGTCTCAAAATGTACTTTGGAAAGGGACTGCAACAGAAGAAACGCAATTAGGAATGTAGCCGAAAAAAAACGGATTTACGCCTTTAACTTCTGTGCCGGTACGAGGGGAAACTTTCTTATAACCGGAGGAGACGCCGACAAAAGAGCTTCTCTTATACTTGAGTATATTTCTGCAAGAAGCCGCGATTACCCCGTTGTTATACTTTCTAGTTCAGATACGCTTGAAAAAAAACTTATCAATAACCTTTCTTATGTTGGCAAAACGATGACGGTAGTTTCTCCAAGATACCCAACATACTCCTGCTTCTTTGGGATGGAGGATATAGAAATCACAAGGAACCTCATAGAAACGGCTCAGCATCTTAAATTGCAAAACACTGGATCTCTTTTCACCTTTTCAGAAGCTTTTCTTAGACTTCTGAGAAAATGCGGTCACATTCCGGAACTTAACTCAATGAGAGCACTTATAAGAAATGATATCAATATACTCATTGATGTCGCGGAAAAAAAAGAGCTTGATCACAATGATATTGACACTCTCAAAAGGGAAAAAGAAGGCGCAGATATTATGAAATTTGTGCTTGAGATTATTTCATCTGCTTTTGAAGAGGTGCATTCTAACATAATTCAAAAGAGAAACTCACTCATTACTCTTAATGGTAAAAAAGACATTATTTTTATGAGTATAAAAGTCAAAAGATCCGACGGTAATGAATAATATTCTCGCCTCAGAGCTCCGACACCTTATGAATGAGAAACTTCTTGTTGTTTTCGATGAGGTACCTATTGCAGGTTCAAATAGTCTCCACAGTGTAATTGAAAATATGAGATCCCTAAACAATATAGATGTAGGCTTGTCACTTGTCAATGCAAATACTTGGCTGGGAAATGATGAGGAAGTGTATGACAAAAATTCAATGATTATTTTACCGGCGCAATTGGGTCACAGGGATCTTGATAAGCTCACGGATTCTTTCGGCACATATATGTATCATTATATAGATGTAGATATTCCAATGGAATTTGGTAAATTGATTCATAATAAGCATCTTGTTATTAAAGCCGAAGAGAGAAAACGCGTAAGGGTAGATGATCTTAATAACATTGAGGCAGTTCTCAGTGGTCATAACGGGAAACAGGTATGGCTTGCCGAACAGATTACAAGCAGGTTTGAAGAAGGAGGATTTACAAATGGGAGAGTTTGATACATATCGAAATTATGACATAGGCAAAAATGATGATGGAAAGACGCATATCGATAGCTACAATAGAACTGATATTACTTCCTTTAACGGCGGTTACGACGACGGCTCAGGCGAGTTTGTATCTAATTACCAGGCCGATAGTGAAATCTTTTTGTCGTCAAAACAGAGACCGAAGGAGAAGACAAATCTTGGCACATATAGAACGGGCATTCACATTAAGCGTCTCCCTATAAGTTCGATTAACGGCGAAAGAATTATCGACATTGTCTGCACTCTAATAACTATTGTTGGACTTATTTTGATAGCATTTAATTTTAATGCGGTTCTTGACGCAATTATGCATGTGATTTATCCGATAATCAAGATAGTAATACTTATTATCATACTTGTCGTCTTGGGTGTTTTGGCACGGCTTGCACTCAGAAGGCGATATTCGTTCTTTCGCTTCTGAAAACAATACTTAACGGGGAGGATTTGAACCGTGTTCAGAAGATTTTTAAGATATATAGTTATATGGCTAATAATTTTGGCAGTACTTTGCGTTTTGTCAATAATTAAATACAGACACGAAATAATTAATAGTATCGGCGGTATGTTTTTGTCCATCGCAGTTCCTACAATTACATTGGTTGGTATTATTTTTGTTATATTATTAATGTTTAGAAGAAGATAAAAAGGAGAATACCATGATAAAACTTGTTGAAAAAGTAGAAAAGGGAAACCTTACGGCTGAAGAAAAAGGAAACTTGGTGCTTTCTCTTATTAAGCTTGCCAATGAGGGTAAAAAACTTCCAGGTTCAATAGACAACTATCTTATTGACGACAAATGTAATATAGCCTTTTTGGATACAGAAGATAATGACCTTACCCTCGCCGCTCCAGAATACTTTGTGGAAGCTAAGGTCAACTTAACAGACAAATCAATGTTCAGTGTCGGACTTCTCGCTTACTATATTTATAACGGTACAACTTATTACGAGGCCGCCCAAATTGATCCTCTTGACATTGTTGCTCTTGCCCAAAGCGGCGACTCGGAATGCCTTATCAACAGTGATGAACTTTCGGGTGCATATGCAGGTTTTACCGCTTGGAAAGCTGAGAAACGCCATGAAGGTGCAGAAGCTTTCTTTCAATATATTAACGCTAATTTTAAATGCAGATACTCTGTTAACTACATATGTGATGGCTCTACTGTAAAAGTTGAAAGTGGTACTATTGTTGGTGATATTGAAGAGTACCCTGCGACGGACACAGTTAAGACGGATGATGGTACCACATATACAATAAACCAAAAGTGTAAAATCCCCTACCGGCTGGGACATGCCGAGTATAATATAAATGTTACCAGCATAAAAACATCTACATCCTCACATCTTCCAGATCGTGTAACTTATAGGCAGGATGACATTATGGGAACAACTATTACTGAAACTACTTCAGTGGAACTTCCTGCCCGTGCAAAAGATGTTAATTATGACACAAAAATTGTCGGAGGAAAAGTTCAACCTATTGCCATTTCTATGGATCTCCCTCATGAAATAAGGAACCTTGCTCTTATTGAGTTTGTATTTGACAACAATGTTATTCTCAAAAAAGAATATAAGAATATATCAACGCCCATTGCCGATTATCCATTTGGGGGCTGGATTACTTCTACCTACGGCGCAGATTATATTACCTTGGCAACGACAGATATTCAGAATGTGGACGGTGCTTACAAATATACTATTCCCACAAAGAAAGCAATAGGAAAAATAGAGACATACATAATGCTTGAAGGCAGCAACGGTATGTTTCATAAACTCATATGTGTTGGAGCACATGAAAGCAACTCTTTTACCTGCTACGCAGACCGCAACGGCTTTAAAGCTCCTCTGGTCGGCGGCTATGTTGATTCAGGCACCGGAGAAGTAATTTTCTGGGGTCCCATCGGGTTAACGTCTCCAGGTCTTGCCACAGAGAGAAAAGTAAGAGTAACTGTCAATAGCCGCGCTGGCAGTGACTTTGTTACAATAGATGCCGTTGAGGTTGATTCAGGTACAGTGCTTTTTACAGGTAGGCGCATCAATATGCCTAAATCTCAACACAATTGATTTTCTGCTGAAGGTGATCAAGTTGAAAAAAATAAGATATGGTGAGCGCATCCATAGGACAAAGGTTCTTGGCCCTTACGAAAGATCTTCAATTTGGGTTCACGGCTGTTGTTTCTCTTGCGAGGGCTGCATTGGCAAGCATTACAAACACGGAAACTACATTGAGAGTTCTCCGGAAGAGCTTGCACAGTGGTTCCTTCAAGATAAAGAAATCAGTCATCTTACTCTGAGTGGCGGAGAACCTATGCTTCAAGCAGAATCCCTCAATAGTATGATACGCGAAATCAGAAAGCACAGAGATACGGGAGTTATTGTATACACGGGTTTTACCTATGAGGCTCTTAAGGACAAGAGCCGAGAAGACAAGAGCATAAGAACCTTTTTGGATTGTATTGACATTCTTATTGACGGTCCTTACATTGAAAAGCTTGACAACAATCGACCTTATGTGGGCTCTGCCAACCAGAATATAATTCTTCTTACGGACCGTTACAACGATGTTTACAAAGATTATTATTATGGCGCAAAAGGTCGGCGAGTAGAACTTAATTTCCAAAATGACAAAACAATTCTTGTCGGTATTCCCGGAAAGGAACAACGCGAAATGTGGCTTAGAATAAAGAAAATGGGAGAAGGCGAGTAATGGATATCGAAATTACAACAACAGACAAAATAGAACTCTTAATCAGGGGTTTCTGCGAAGAGGTCACTTTGGAGGACAATGGTGGAAAGCGCGAGAAAATGCCTATAGCCCAGAGGATGGCCACACTGCCGTTTGCTAGTTGGTTTTTCTCAACCACAAAAGACTCCAAAGTCATTAATATAAGGTCTTATAACTTAGAAGAAGCTCGGGAATTCAAGCTTTGCTTTCCTAACAAAGTTAATGAGCTTGAAATCAAGTATAATGGCGAAAACAATATTTCTCAGACCAAGATTTTTAACGATGTTGACTATCTCTTCATGAAAAGAAATGATGATGCTGGCTTTGTGCTCACAGTGCATGTTGATTCGGAGAAGCAAATCTCAGAACTTAAGGATAAGCTTTCATCTGCAAATCAGACTTTGGCTGAACTTCAGGCCGATAACGAACATCTTAAAATAAATATAAACAATCAGCAGTCTGAATTAGACGAAGCAACTCACAAGATAAAAGACCTTGAGAATAAAAACAAGGAAAAAGAAGAGAAACTTAACGAACTTAAAGAAGAGAACAAAGGACTCAAGACCAACGAAATTATTACGCTTGATACAAACGCAATTCAGAACGCTATTAACACAATGAAAGAACGGCTTGAAGACGATCAGGATTCCGCTAAACTTATGGATGATCTGTTCAAGCAAAAAGAATCTATTACCGCAAGAATCAATGATATACTTGCGAAGATTGATGGTGTAGAAAAAGAAATAGGTCTTATCGCAAGATTCCAGGAACTGCTCGCCGATAAGGTTAACAAAGCCGTTGACAGTACCAATGGAGATGGTACAATTGATTCACTCACAGAAGCTGGAGGAGACATATGCCATGGCAAGTTACACTCAGATAAACAGGAAAATCAGGAAGCTCCAGGAACAAATTGATGATGCAAACAAGAAATGTAATAGCACAAGAATTCGCCTCAGTGAAGAAATGGCGGCTAACGCCGCAAGGCTTCGGAATGAATTTGCCCAAGAGATACAAAGGCAACAACAGATTACGCAGCGCGAATATTCTCAGAAGTTACAGAATCTGCAGGAGGAAATTCTCGCAGCCCAGCGTAAAAAGTTGAAGGAAATCGAAGAAGAAACCGACAAATATATAAGAGAGCAAAAAAAACTTATTTCTCAAATTGAAGAAATTCAGGCCGAAACGATAAATGAACTGGAAAAACTCAAGAAACAAACAAATGAAGAAAAAGATTTCGAGGAAAGATCTGCTAGAGAAGCTTATGAAGAAATGCTTAATTCAAAAGCCATCGCTGACCAAGGCCCACACACATTCTTTCATCCCAATCAGTTCGAGATCATAACTCAGCAAACAGAAAAAATTCAAAATGAAATTGAAAGCCAAATGTATCAAAGTGCACTTGCTGACGCCAATGCAACCTCAATGCAGTACAATGTTCTTTCGGTGAAAACTGAAAACAATCTCAACGAGTGGTGCCGTTCTTTTTATCAATTCAGTATGATTTTGTCTTCGCTTAACGAAGAAATAGACTCATTCCTTGAAGCAGAGAATGGCGATGGAGATTTTAGCGAAGAAGAATGTGATTTTTGGAGTAAGGGCAGATTCTCTCAGCTCAAAAGGGAAATTGATGCCGCTACCCAAATGGTAAAAGAAATTACTAGAAAAGGTATTATCGAATACCTCAAAGCTGTGGAACATCCAGACAAAAACGAAATCTATTCCGCAGTCAATAAAGCCAAGCACTGGCAGACTAGACTTTTAGCAATTCTTGGTTGTATCAGATGTGAAAGATCTCTTTCGCACGAACGTTTTGATGTCGGTGAAATAGTCGCTACCTATTTATCAGAAGATGGCTACTCGATTAGTGTACATAAGTTCAAAACTCCTACGGAGAATGATGCTAAACAGAAATGGTATGTTATGCCGAAGAACGAAAACCCCTTTGAAACTTTCGAGATTGTCGCAGGTTTTGAAAAACTTAATGATATGATACACATTAACTTTGTTCCTGTAAGAAAGAACGGAATTGTTGAAGAAAATATGTGTGTAATCTATATTGAACTTAGCACAATTCAGAGTGATAAATTCGAGGAGCAATATCTCAACGGGCTCAAAAACAAAATTGAACAATATTTTCAAGCTAATCAAATTAGCATGTCAATTGAGATTCAGGCATTTCTTTCAGATGTTGCCGCGCATAAAATGGCAAATGATGTAAAGACAATTGTAGAAACAAAAGAAAAAATGAAAAAAGGCACTCCCGAACCTGATGAACAGATTCGGTTAATGGAAAAAAAATATTATATTTAAGGAGGAAAATAAAATGAGCGGAGATGCAGGAGGAGTTATATTGGGCGCATTGGCTCTCGTAGCTCTACCATATGCCCTAGCAGGAGCAGCCGCGGTAGCAGTGGGTTATGGTGCGGTTAAAGCAGGTGGAGTTATTGCAAGGAAAGTTCGCGAAGACCATCGTATTAAACAAATTGAAATCGACAACTGCAGTCGAGAACTTTCAAATATGTATGGCAGTATTAACGAAGCAATTAACAATGCAAACCTCATCCAGAAGAGATACGACGAGGAAATGAAGATCCGGTTTGAAGAAATTAATCGCGATATCCAAAGAATGAGCCTTACCAACGATGCCGAAATCAGAGCATTTGATAGAGCACTTAAGCAAAGGAAAGCAAAAATTAAAGAAATTGTTTCAATGAGCACAAACGAAACCAAGCAGCGAATTGTTAGCGATATTCGACAAGCTGTTACTAAAAGCAGCCAAGAATTTGAAAATGCAAAGCGAACCAATGGTGCTATTGCTGACTGGAAGCAAGCCCTTGCGGCAGGTAAAGCTGCTCAGCAGAATGTTGCTAAAATCTCTATTCAAGATGCTAAAGCAACAATCGGACTTCTTGAAAGGCTCAAGGCATCCTGCACAAATCCGGATTTTTGTAACGAGGTCGATGCGCTTATTTCATCAATGAGAACAGCGGAAAACAACTACGACAATGGCTTATATGAGGCTGCAGTTGCGAATGCAAACACCATCGTCACACAAGGCGCCATCACGGCTTCTGAAATGACGCTCGACGAATATGAAAGAAATCAGGCTATGTATGAGCTTGAGACACGCCTTGAGCTTCATAAGAGCGAACTTGAAGGAAAAAGATTCTTTACTGTTCCTTTTATGAACGAAAATATTGAAGTAGACCTTAATGATTTTAGCCAAGGTCTGTATGAAAGGGCACTTAATGATATTGAAAACAAACTCGCAAATCTTCACAATAATGTCCAAAACATGTCCGCACGTGACATGAAAAACGAAATTGAAAACTGTGATATCATCAAAACAGAAGGTAATGAAGAAATTCCGATTGCCAATATTATTCATATCGCGCAAAAAGAAGTTCAATCTTACTATGAGAGACTCGGAATTCTTGACCTTGTGGCTGAACATATGGTATCTCAGGGATACACGCCTGAATGGGTACGCAGCGTCGGCGACGATATGACACAGAAACTCGTTATACATTTCTCCAATCCCACGTTAGGGAATGAGTTTTCGGTATCAATTGATACCGAAAACGTTGAGGAATTATGCAGGTGCGCACTTGAACTTTCGTGTTTCTATGATAATAATAGACCCTTCACTGAGCAACAAAAGCAAGCATTGCGTGATTCTATAAACAATTATCTTCACGAGAATGGATACGAGGGCGGTTTTGCATGTTCCGGTAACCAAAATCGGGCTTCGGACAGAGTGGAACTTCAAACAGAGAACAATGTTATCAATACTACGCCTATTAGCATTTATTAATTATGATGTATTAGTTATACCAAGGGGGGACTTGGCTTGAAGAAAACTTTTCTTGATAATGTATCTAACGCAAAAACATTTCTTATCTATGGAAATGTTCTTGATGAATATTGTACTCCCGACTTGTGTCTGAGGACATTCGACGAGTATCTTGTCAAGCTTCTGTTCAGCAGGGGCTATAAGCGTGTTATTTTTTACGGTTCGGATGGTACAAAAGGTGAGTATGTTCTTGACCCTATAAGCGCAAGATATTTTTATAATAAAGAAAACGGAGAAATTCCTTTATCGGAATTTGATGTTAACATTTCCGACCAAGCCGTTTTTTTTGATGCCAATAGCCCCGAAAAAGAGCAGAAAAAAGGTGCAACACAAGCTCCCCCGGTATCGGCAGATATTCCCGGCAGGCGACCTGCAAACAAGGGGATTGCCTCCCATTTGGCCAGACAATATCCCCGCATCGGCAATCAAGACCTACAGGCGCCAATAGATGTGCCCCTGCCGGAGAATACAGAGACACAAAGGAAAGTACGCTACTCTCATCGAGGAATGCTGATTAATACGTTTGTTAATCGAGCAAAGCTTTGGATGGAAAACGAGGATTCCAATAACAAGGTAGCTGTTGTCTTTTATAATATCCTTACTACCGATATCAGTAATCAACCCGACCTACAAACCCTTATCTCAGGAGCTTGGGAAACTAACAACAAAGCCGGAAATATCTGCATTTTCGTTGCTCCTTCCGAAAGAGGCAACCTCGAGGGAATAGTGAACGCCATTACAAATTCAAGGCTTAACGGCTTGTTCTTTGATGAAAGCGCCGGTAATGTCTGTACTCAATTCAGCAAGGAAAGATGCATACATATCGGTTCTCCTGATTATGATGAAATCAAGAATCTTCTCAGAAGACTTATGATTATCGGCACTGATCATAATCATGTGAAAGCTAAAATCAACTATGAAGACCTCGAAAAGATCGCTCTTCGTATTATGGCAAACAGCCGCAAAAAATCAAGTGGTGCGCAGAAACTCCGTTATATCAGAGAGAGTATGCTTGAAAGATATATTGAAGCGAACCGGGAAACTTTGATAACCGAAGAAGTAATTGACGAAATGTGGGGCTTTGAGCACATTGACAGAAGCAAGGCTCTTGAAAAAATGAATCGTGCAGGCTGGGAGGCTCCTTATAAAGTCTTCAAGGAGATTGCAGAAGGGCTCGAAAAAGAACAAAAACGTTCTGCTAATAATAAGGATGCAGGCGAAAAGAAAAGGCCACAGGTTGATTGGGCGGTTGACCGTTTCGCTACCGAAGATGAACACAAAGGCAATGGAAAGAAAATTCCGAATTTTATAATTGTCGGCCCTCCGGGAGTGGGAAAAACCACTTTTGCCCAGCTCATTGGCAACTATCTTCATGAACACGGCTATATCAAAACCAATAATGTTATAAAGGTCGGAAAAGAAGACCTTACAAGCTCCTATGTTGCAGGTATTCCCAGAGCAACCAGAGACTGCGTCGAAAGAGCCACTGAGGGCGTGCTTTTTATTGACGAGGCGCATTCTCTCGGTTTTAAGGATGGCGGTGCCAATCATGACAGTACCGGCAAAGAGATTGTTTCAACCCTCAACGGTTGCATTAACGATCAGAGCCGCTTCTGCCTTATACTTGCGGGCTACGAAAATGAGATGGAATCTGTATTCGAGCTTGATCCCGGATTTAGAGGCAGATTCACTGATAAGATTGTTATGGATGGTTATAAGCCGGATGTACTTTATAAAATTCTCTGTAGTAATATTGAACAGCACGGCTGTACGCTCGCAAAGAATCTTGTCAACGGTTATACAGACGAGGGTTTGCCATACAATCCTCTTATGAGTATGATTGAAACTATTTATTCCCGTCGTGACCGACGTACATTTAGAAATGCCGCCGTAATGGTTAAACTTGCTGAACACGCCTGTCTCCGATCCGAAACCGGCATTGTTACAAAAGAGTGTTTCTTTGGTTATGACTTCAATGTTGACGGCAAGGATCTTATTGATGAAAGCTTCTTTCACCCCGTTAATATCTTTGATTCTTATGACAGAATCAAGGCTGATATGGACACAAAGCTTATTGGTCTTGAAAATGTAAAAGATAAGATTGAAGATCTGGTTAACGAGCTTGAAGAATGGAAAGAGAAAGGTGAGCCAGAAGAGGACATCAAGCTTAATAACTTTATTCTTGTCGGCAATCCCGGCACGGGCAAGGATACGGTTGCCGATTATCTCGCAAAGGTTTATTTTTCATTTGGTCTGCTTGGTACAAGCGATAAAGTTGAGCGCAGTGCAAGTGATTTCGCTTCTCCCAACATGGGCGGCGCTCAGGAAAAAATGAGAGAAGCATTAGAAGAGGCGAGAGCAAAAAAGGCTATGCTTTTTATAAACGAAGCTCACGAGCTTTGTAATGAACGCTTTGACGGCAAAGGTGCAATCAAAACTCTTATTGCACCTTTAACGGATAAAAAAAATCCCGTTATGGTTGTCTTCGCTGTCTATAAGGATGAAGTGCAGAATTTTCTTCAGCTTGACGTTGGCCTTAACCGCCGCACAAAAATCATCGAACTTGAAGATTATACGCCTGATGAGCTTATGCAGATTGCGAGAATAGCTGCTGAAAAGGATAATCTTATGCTCCCCCCCGAAACTGAGCAAATTCTTAAGGCGGTACTCGAAAAAGTATACGAAACAAGAACAATCGGTACAGGTAATGCCGGCTATATAATCGATAAACTCATCCCCGCAATTAATGTAAGGAGACGAGCAAGATGCAAAAAAATGAAAATTGGGTATACTTCTCAGAAAGGTCGTATTGTTTGTCCCGAGGATATCCCACCTGAACTCAGAGGAAATATTGATATTCGCAACGCCGAGCAGCGGATTAAAGAATTAGAAAACCTTAAGAAGGAAATAGCGGGTATCGTTGGTTATGACGGCGTCAAAAAAACATTGTCCGAAAAAATCGATGCGCTTATCCAAAACTTTAGATATCCCAGAAATGCTCGACCAATCGAGCCGGGTCACTACTTTTTCAAAGGCCCTGCGGGCACGGGTAAAACAACAGGTGCAAAGATTTTTGCGAAATACCTTTATAAAATTAACCTTATATCGTATGACAAATTTATTAAGCGCTCAGCCTCAGACATGATCGGACAGTTTCTTGGGCAAACCGGTCCGAAAACCGAAACATTGCTTAATTATGCAAGGGGAAAGCTACTTTTTATCGATGAGGCATATGCGCTCAGTGACCGCAATGACTTCGGCGGTGTTGATAGCTATAAACATGATGCAGTCACCAAGATTGTCGAAATGCTTGACGACGAAGGCTTCAGACGAACAACCAGCGTTGTGTTTGCAGGCTATGACGGCGATATGGACACACTTTATGCGGTCAACGATGGGTTCAAGAGTCGCGTAAGAGAAGTGGAATTCAAATCATTCGACTTTAAAACAAGTATGTCTGTACTAAAGACGATTGCCGTGAAAGAGAAATTTCCGCTCTCAGAAGGGGCTGTCAAAGCAGTCAAGCCCGTTATTAGACAGTTCATCAAGGCTGACGATTATGCAAATGGCAGAACCCTTAGAAGTTTTGTTGAGTATCTTCGCGCTATTGCAGGTGAACGTCGTTTGAGAGAGGGTTACGGTCAAGATAACGACCTTGCTTATCAGATTCTCGCGGAGGACATCCCCAAGGACTACCGCGAGGCAAGCAAATATACAAACCTTAAATGATAAATTGCATTCAAAAAGAAGGATGACCGGCAAAATGACTGACAACACAAAATCTGCGGAAAATCAGTTGACGACAGATAATGCAAAACTTGATTCCGGCAACTCTCGTTGTGATCCCGAATTTGATCTTTACCTCAACAATGTACTTGAGGTAAAAGTGCTGAATTTGAAAAAGGACTTTGAGGTAGACCGATATGGAAAAATCATAAATGTATCTTCAAGCAACAGTGACTTTTATAGCACAAAGGCTACCAGCATTTCGCGGGGTGATTTTGCCGGCGACACAATTGTCGCTCCAGAGAAAATCGGCATTACGAATGAAGATTCAGTAAAAAATGAAGAAATACTCCAAACTTTAATGAATGACCTAATGCCGATCTGTGTTGAGAACGCAGAGGACTATGCTTTACACATAGGATTATCCCTTGACGATACAGCAACAAAATGTTGGGACAATCCCCTTACCCTCAATGTCAATAATCTCTCTTTGGATGACAAAATTAAAATCAGACTGGACAAATACAAAAAAGTTCTAGGTTTTACAGCTGTTTGGGTTTGGGCAGAAAAAGCTGCCGGTGCGGAATACAAAATCTATATCGGCTGCCGTTAAAACAAATTTTCATCTTGGCGCTATAGAGATTCTGAAACGCCTTGTAGTCAAGACGCCGATGCCTATAAGTCAGGTACAGATTTCAAAAAATCATGACAAATCAAAAAGAAGTGGGGGGAGATACAAATGAATGACAACATAAAATTAACTAAAAATCAGCTCACGACGGATAATGAAAGCTGCGACCCCGGTAGCTCTTGTTGGGATCCTGAATTTGATGCTATCCTCCAGAGTTTTGAAAACGGTTCGGATCTCAAGATAATCGACAAGGAACTTGAGATAGACCGCTGCGGAAAAATCATAAATGTATCATCAAACAGTGGCATTTATGGCACGGAATCGACAGGCATTTCACATGGTATTTTTGCTTATGACGCAATTGACGCTCAGTTGAAAATCAATGTTTCGAATGAAGATGTCATAAACGACGAGAAACTTAAAGAAAAACGAATCAATGCTTTAGCGAGTGCTTTAGAATTAAAATATTCTGCACCACAAAGGCGCAAGAAACGGTACAAGGCTTCAATAAATGATGAGCTAATACAGCAATATGTTGAATACGCAAAGTGCTATGCTCAATACATAGGGTTATCTCTTGACAGTACAGCAACAATATGCTGTGGCAATCCCATTACCTTATGTTGGGACATAACCACTTATTATACCGCCGTTTCAAAACTTGAAGAAATTGAAAACAGACTGAACAGATACAAAAATGAATGCTTTACGGCTGTTTGGATTTGGGCAGAAAAAACACCCGATACTGAATGCCTAATCCACATTGGAGGCCGTAATCGCATCATAGTCAAAAATGACAAAACCTATTAGATTGAGACAGATTTTGAAAAAATCATTACAGATAAAAAAGGAAAGGAAACGGCAAATGAATGATGACACAAAATCAACCAGAAAGCAGTTCACAACAGATAATGCAAACCATAATCCCGATAACTCTTGCTGGGATCCTGAATTTGAGGTTATCCTCCAGAGTTTTGAAAATGGTGCAGATATCAAGATAATCGACAAAGAACTTGAGGTAGACCGCTATGGTAGAATCAGAAATACATACACAAATAGTGATCTTCGCATCACAGAAACAACAGGCGTTTCATATGGTGATTTTTCCGACGACTCAATTGTTGCTCTAGAAAAAACAACCATTCCAAATGAAGATACCATAAACGACGAGAAACTCGAGAAAAAGCAACGCGATATTTTAATGAACATTATGCTATTAGAATATGGTGTACCACAAAAATGTGGAAAAGAGCGCGAAGCTTTAATAAGTACGATAATATCAAAGTATATCGAGTACGCAAAGTGCTATGCTCAACACATAGGATTATCTCTTGACGACACAGCAACAAAATGTTGTGACAATCCCCTTACCCTCAATGTCAATAATCTCTCTTTGGATGACAAAATTAAAATCAGACTGGACAAATACAAAAAAGTTCTAGGTTTTACAGCTGTTTGGGTTTGGGCAGAAAAAACATCCGATATAGAATGTGAAATCTATATCGGATGCCTTTAAAACAAAATATTTTCTTGAGACGCACCGAAAAATCGGTGCGTTTTCTATTTAAGAGCAAAAAACAAACAACAAAAACAAAATTAAGAGAGCTATATACTTAAATTTAACATCCGCGCTTTTCTTCACACCGTCTTTATGTTTTATTGATTATACCTACTCCGGTGTACATCTTTTTACGACTCTTTTTCTTCCTTCTGTCTCTTGATGACTTTCAGGCGCGAGAAATCCTCGCGTTCTTTTTCTTCAAGAGCTTCGGTGATATATTTAATCGTCGCGGTGAACTGCGGGATCATGATATTGTCGAGCGCGTTCGCCCGCTTCTGCGTTTTCTTTATCGCATCGGCGAGGCGGTATACGCTGTTCTCTATCTCCGCGAGTTCTGCGGTCATGCGCTTGACCTGCACGAAGCTCAGATAAGCCTCGTCGAGCTGTGAATTCGTCGAGTT
>OIZA01000568.1_pt1 | contig 17603 bp, 16 predicted proteins | sample 1588381 | NCBI WGS metagenome assembly OIZA01 (sample SAMN03283277) | human gut metagenome | biome: human-associated habitat; material: feces | host: Homo sapiens | place: Peru | collected 2012 | reverse complement strand
GTAAGGACAAAACCCGCAATTGTATTTTTGCGCATTGCATCCAGATTTCTGCTCAGATACGCGATAGAGCCGATCGTTTCCGGCACAATCACAATCCTGTAGGTCAGATTTCTGTCAATTGTTTTCAGCCAGTTTGTCAGCCACGTAACCAGAACCGGGCCGGAGAGCTCGTTGTTTGCCATCGACGGATGGCAGATATAAGTAGACAGCAAAACTTCCTTTTCCGTTTTCCCCGGAAGCAGCAGCTCCGCATAATTCAGCACACCGTCAAAGAGTCTGCTGTCAATCACCATGTGATAGGTTCCCGGCTTCAATGCATCTCTCTGTCGTTTGGACATACAGAAGCCGTATCTTGGAGAATAGTAGGAGGTGACATACGGAATCACATCCGGCTGCTCATCCTCGACCCGGATGTAATTTAACAGCTCCTCCAGATCCACATATCTGTCTACAGGGGTCGAATAGCCGATTACATGCAGGTTGTTCACCTCATAATCGACAATACGGTTTCCCGCCTCATCCTCAATATAGGCATGTCTGATTTCCCATTCCTGCGGGATTGTCCAGTCAAACACCTGCGTTCCCGACGGAATCTCCCTGATTTCAAGCTCAGGGACAAGTTCCTTTATCATTCCAAGGCTTTGGCGCACACCCTCTCCAGTGAGACTTCTGCCGATCGGAAACAATCTTTCAGCAAATGCATACATCTGTCTGCCGGCTTCATCAAGTTCTGTATCAGAAAGCTCTCTCATGTCCAATCCTCCCAGCCTGTTTTCTGCCACGAATAAAGGTATTCTACCATATTTTTCTCAATCCGTAAAACCCTGTGAGTATTTTTCCAAAAAATTAATGAAATATTTCACAGAACATGCTATAGTTATTCCAGTATCAACAGGTCGCCGAAAGGCATAAGGAATATTATGAAATCAAGACACAGAATTTGGCTGCTTTTATTGCTTATGAGCATAATTTGCGCAGCTTTTATTTTTTTATATTTTCAGTTTTCTTTTACCATCCGATCACGTGACGATTTCCAGCAATTATCCACGCGTACCTATGACAGTTTTTTTGTCTCTATGCATTCCCTCGGCACCTATTCTGCGGAGGATTTTTTAACGTATCTTAACTCAGATACCCTATTGGCCAATTATTCTCCCAAAAACCTAAAGGAACTTTCACGCTATCTCGATACAGCTCTCGCGTCGGGAAATCAGATAACCTCTGTCTTCCTTTCCCTTGATCCTGCTATCCTTTGGAACAGCTGCCGGAAGAACGATTCTATATTTGATACCCAGTTATCCACCTTTTTGCTCTCTTACAGCGACAGCCACCCGGAAATTTCGTTCGAGATTTTCCTGAGTTCACCTTCCCTCTCTCACTGGCTGAAATTAGATGAGGCGAAAACCGCGGCGGCTATTTACGCTTATCGTCGTCTGATTTCCGACCTCTCCGGGCACCAGAATATACAAATGTTCTTTGCCGGAGATCAGTATTGGCTGATCGCCAACCCCGATAACTACACGGATGATCCTTTCGTAGCAAATGAAGTAATATCGCAAAAGCTCTTTCTGTATACTTTCTGCGACGCCAAATTTCAGATTTCCGATACCACTGCTGACGCGATGCTGGCATCCCTTCAGGAACTCATTCAACGCGAACGCACCACCCCCACCCGCTATCCAGATCTGTCTGACTGTAATATAGTCTATTTCGGCGACAGCATACTTGCCTATGTTACAGGCAGTTACTCCGTCAGCGGCTATGTATCTGGCTTTTCCGGTGCCGGTGCATTAGATTGTTCTATTGGCGGGACGCCGGCTACCGTTGCTTTCCCCGAGATTGTCTCCCGTTTTCTGGAAGGCGAAGAGGATATTGCGCACGGGAACCTCTCTATTCAGGAAACTCTTTCCTCCGACAAAAAATTGGTTTTTGTGCTGAATTACGGACTAAATGACTATTTTGGCAGATTGCCTGTAGACGGAGACTCTCCCTATGATGTTGATTCTTATACCGGAGCTCTGCGTTATGGAATTTCCGAGCTAAAGTCAGCTTTCCCTGACTGTATCATTCTCCTGATGGCTCCTACCTTTACGGATATGCCGCCGCTTGAAGCAGAGTCCGTCAGCGAAACTGCTGCGCCGTTGACTGATTATGTTAATGCATCCATTTCTGTAGCTGAAGAAATGGGTGTGTACAGTCTGGACAACTATCACACGCTGGGCCTGAATGAGGATACACTTGAATTATACACCGCTGACCACATTCATCTGAACGAGTACGGAAGACTTGTTCTTGCAACTCATATCATGGATACATTAGAAAAAATATTGCAACAGGAATAAATTCCTGTTGCAACTGTCAGTTCTGTCCTTATTCATGCAATCTGTAGATGACCAGCGTTCCGTTTCTTCCTATCTCTGAACAGCCGGCGTCCCGGCACATCTCATCAATTCCACCACCGGAAAGGGTAGCTATATAACGGCTTTGCAGCGTCTCAAACTTCTCATAGATATAGTCCGGCATACAGCAGCTGATGCCAAATCCTTCCGGCAGGGCGTAAAGATATTGCCATGCAACGGTTTCCTCTGTGCCGTCAGGAAGCTGATCTTTGAAGACCCAGATTACTGAATTTTCAAAGTTCGGCACATCATCCTGCGTGTCAAGCTCCAGCTTTTCCTTAAGCACACCTTCCCAATACTCATAGGCCTCCGATGCGCTTTCCTGAATATAGGGAATTCCGTAATCGTAAGGATCGACCGCTTTATAAGTGAAAAAGAACAGGAAGGTCACTCCAAGCAGTACCGCTTTTTTATAAAATCTGGTCTCCATCATGGCAACCACGAATATCCCCACCGCGATAAAGGTCAGAAGATGCTTGCTGCCCTCTGTAAGCTTATACATGAGCAAAAGTGCAAATAACATGGCAACAAAGCTGAATGCAAGATGTACCTGTACGATCAGCTTCTTTGTAAGCTCCGCCGACCCTTGTACGTCTCCTGCTTTTTTCATCCGCCTTACGTTTTTCCAGTCAGCAAAGCTCTGCCCCAGCAATATGCACAGCATAATCAGGTACCCTGCAAAATAGGCTCCCGATGCAAGCCCTGTAAGAAAGCCCTGCTTTGTGTGTGCCAGAAAGCTCTTTCCCATGTAATACAGCTTGCCAAAAAAGAAGTGAAGTCCGCCGAACAGTCCTCTCTCGAAAAATGCGGTCACCCAGTCCGTGAAGAACAGAGGTGCAAAGTATTCCGCTCCGAGGTAATGCTTAATACCTGCGTAAACGCCGAGCGTCACACCGATAATCAGCGCCGAACCGAGCGCCCCCTTCCAGCGCGCCTTCCGTATCCAGAGATATGCCGGCAGTAACAGGAACAACAGCAGATACGGGCGCATCAGCGTCATGACGGAAGCCATAGCAAACAGCAGCACCAGCTTATAGCCGCGTTCCCTGTTCAGATAATTCATTGTAAGTGCATAAAACAGGATAAGCATGCTGAAACAGATAATCTCCGGCATCCCGGAAAGCATATATCTCGTAAACGGTGTATAGAGACAAAAGAGCAGCGTCAGAATACCCAGCTGCTTCCATGTGGGCTTCACAAGCCACACAAACAGGAAGCAGGTAATTGTCAAAAGCACAATGTTACAGATAATCGGCGATAAAAGATTCCAGCCGAACAGAAAACCCCATAGGATCCACGGGAAGACGAGCACCGGGCTCCATGCCGCAAAGGATAGCCTCAGCGCATGGCTCTCGTTAAAGCCAAAGTACCCCTGCGGATAGCCAAAATGTATGATTCCCTCCACCTGCTTATAATAGAACAGTTCATCATTCCATTCGCACGCCGGAAGCCATACCTCCCCGATCGACCTGCCCTCCGAAACGCATCTGACGAGGCAGCAGAGCACAGGCAGAGCAGCCAGCAGAAGCGCTTTCAGCAGGGTGATGTTCCTTTTATCCTGTTTCCACCAGTTACTTAATTTCTTCATCAAGGTTTATTTTCTCCCGGATCACATATTGCGGTGAATTGTTCAGACTGATATAGATTCGTCCGATATACTCACCGATCAGTCCCAGCATCAGCATGATCATTCCGCCAAAAAATACCAGAGCTGCCATTGTTGAGCTGAACCCCATCGGCACAGCCGGATTTACAAATCTTTTGATAATTGTATAGATACCATAGAGGAACCCTGCAATCGCGCAGAAAGCCCCCGCCGCCGTGGCGATGCGCAGCGGTTTCACGGAAAATGCCGTAAAGCCATTAAACCAGAGTCCCAACAGCTTCTTCAGCGTATAGCCGGAGCTGCCTTCCTCCCTTTCCCTGTGATTTACCGTGACATTTGTAATATTCTTTGTCGCCCGCAGAACCAGACCAATCACATAGGGGTAAGAGTTCTCATATCTCACCATGTCGTTTACCACGAATCTTTTCACCGCAAAATAGCTGGATATAAAAAGATCCGCAGGTTTTCCCAGCATCATCCTCGTCATACGCTCGTTCACTTTGCTGCCAAAATTGCGGAACGCGGAATGCTGCTTGTGTTCATATTTTGCATAGACGGCATCAAAGCCCTCCTCCAGCTTATCCAGAAGCTTGTCCACCTCGTCCGCCGGTGTCTGTCCGTCATCATCAAGGCAGACAACATAGTCTCCGTCGGAATAGCGCAGGCCTGCCATCAGCGCAGAGTGCTGTCCGAAATTCCTGGAAAAACCGATTCCTTTGATGTTTGCATGCTCCTCGCACAGCTTTCTGATCGTTCCGATGGTGTTATCCGGGGAGCAGTCATTTACCAGAAAAATATCATATTCATACTGCGTGAGGCTGTTCATTTTCTCTTCAATTTCCGCCACTACATGCGGTAGCGTGTGCTCCGAGCGGTAGCACGGAATCACAAAGCTCACTTTCTTCATACTATTTCCGTATCCTTCTTCATACTTTATAACCGATGAAACGGTGCAAATACTGCCGGCTCAGGCATCCTTCGGATTGATCGCCGCCATCCAGACAATGTCGCGGTACTCACCCTCTATCCGCACATCATCCCGCAGCAGCCCCTCCTGCGTAAAGCCCGCCTTCTCATAGCTGCGTATCGCCTGTCTGTTTTCCGCAAAGGCTCTCAGGTATATCCTGTGCAGCTTTTCCTCCTCAAAACAGTAACGCAGCATCAGCTTTGCCGCCGCTGTACCGATCCCTCTTCCTCTTGCGGCCGGTTCTCCAATGAAAATACCGTACTCGGCTTTATTGTGCTGTCTGTCAATATCCCGGATGTAGACAGAGCCAACCGGCTGATCCGTATTCATTTCACAGATCATCATCTGCACTACCCTTCCGGTCTCAACCATGGTATGAATCCAGTTTTCATGCCCCTCTCTGGTAAATGCCGCCTGATAGATAAAATTTCTTCTGACCGCATCACTGTTGCGCCATGCCACAATGTAATCGGTATCTTCTCCGGTCATCAGCCGGAGATAAATCCCGGCATTATTGTCCTCATATCTGTTCATCTGTTTCATCCGCCGCTTCCATATTCCGCTTTTTTTCCGTGCGGATGCGGGTTAGCCGGTATTCAAAATCCCGTCTGTCCTTCGCCGCCATCACATCAAGAATCATTCCCGCAAAAAATGCCTGTATACCCGCCAGCGTCAAAAAGCCACAGACGATCAGCGTCGGGAATCTCGGCACGAGTCCCGTCTGGAAATATGCGCTGATAATCGGAATCATCAGGATCAGCGCAACCAGAACCAGCACAAAGCAGATCGCACCAAAGAACCGGAACGGTTTGTAATTTTTATACAGCTGAAGCATCTTATGAATTACCTTCATACCGTCACTGTAGGTATTGAGCTTCGATACACTGCCCTCCGGCCGGTCACGGTACTCAACGACGACATTCTCCACCTGCATGCTGTAATTCACGGCATGGATGGTCATTTCCGTCTCTATTTCAAAACCCTTTGAAAAAACAGGGAAGGTCTTCACAAACTCATAGCTGAACGCCCTGTAGCCGGTCATAATGTCCTTGATATCCGTGCGGAATAATTTATTGATTCCGAATCGCATCAGACTGTTTCCGAAATTATGAAAGGGGCGCTTATTCTCGCTGAAATAAGTGGAAGAAAGTCTGTCCCCCACCACCATATCGGCATTGTGTGTGAGCACCTGATCCACCATCTTCCTCGCGCAATCCATCGGATAGGTGTCATCTCCATCCACCATCAGATAACATTCCGCGTCGATCTCCCGGAACATCCGGCGTATGACATTTCCCTTGCCCTGACGGTATTCGTAACCGATTTTGGCACCGGCGGCCCGGGCCAGTTCGACAGTCCGGTCGGTAGAATTATTGTCATATACATACACCGTGGCCTCCGGAAGCGCCTGTCTGACATCTGTAACCACCTTGGCTATCGTCTGTGCTTCGTTATAACACGGTATCAGAACTGCAATTTTTTCCATAGTGCTATTTCCTCTCTATGTTCCGGTAATCTGTTCTTTTAACCAGCTTTCCCCTGTTTGCTATCTATTTTTTATAGAAATTAACGACCTTTTTCACAGCATGAATCACATCCTGAACATCTTCGTCCGTCATGGAGGGGTAGAACGGAATGCTCATCACTTCGTTATAAAACTTTTCGGCATTCGGACATAAGCCCTTCTCATACCCCAGCTTCTCATAATAGGAATGCCAGTACACCGGCAGATAATGCACCTGAGGGCATGTATTTTCCGCATACAGGGCATCAAAAAACTGTCTCCTGTCACAGGTCAGCCGGTCGAGATTCAGGCGGAGAATATAGAGATGTCTTGTCGTATCCGACTCAGGGATCTCACGCTGTACAAAGAGCTCCGGCATCTGTGAAAATGTCTCATCATAGATTGCAGCAATCTCTTTTCTGCGCTCCGAAAACCGATCCAGCTTTCCGAGCTGACAGAGCAGCAATGCCGCCTGGAAATCCGTCATTCTGTAATTATAGCCAAGTTCAACCTGCTCATTATACCACATTGCGTCCGTGGGATGTACCATCTCTGACTGATTGCGTGTGATTCCATGTGCGCGCAGGCGCAGCAGCTTATGATACAGCTCCTCATTATTTGTCGTGACCGCACCGCCCTCTCCAGCAGTAACCGTCTTGACCGGATGAAAGCTGAAGCAGGTCATATCCGCCAGACTGCCAATCGGTTTTCCCTTATACTTTGTTCCGATTGCATGTGCCGCGTCCTCAATCAGTGTTAGATGATTCTCCTCACAGATCGCGCGAATTTCGTCATGCTCCACCGACTGACCGGTAAAATGAACCGCTACAATTCCCTTTGTCCGCGGTGTAATCAGGCTTCTGATCGAATCCGGGTCTATATTATAGGTATCCGGGCGGATGTCCGCAAAGACCGGCTTTGCCCCGCAATATAACACACAGTTTGAGGATGCCGCAAATGTAATAGAGCTGACGATTACCTCATCGCCCTCGCCGAAGCCTGCTGCCATAGCTGCGAGATGAAGCGCAGCAGTTCCATTGGCAACAATTACAGCATACTTCGCTCCAGTCACCCTGCACAATTCCTTCTCTGCCTCGCATACCCTGGGCCCGCAGGTGATCAGGTCACTTGTCAGCGTCTTTGCCACCGCCTCCACATCATCCTGCTCAATGCACTGCCGTCCATAATATATAGGATGCTGCCTTACGGGCTCTCCTCCAAATATTGCCAATTTTTCCATTTTTTGTCAAAACCTCTCTTCCATTCAGAATTCTATCACCTAAATCTCTCATTTAACCAACTTTCTCCAGCAATTATGCCGTTTACACAACTGCCCTGCATTATAGTTTAACAGGATTTTCTCCCTGTTACAAGCATTACAGACAATATCGCAACGTTTTTGATTAGTTTTTTTTTATGATTTTTTGGAATCCTATTGACATGCTAGTTTTTTGATATTATAATGAGACTCAAACATAGACAACATAAGGAGGTTATTGCTATGGCACAGTTGAATCCTAGAGAACTGGATGTATTAAATATCCTTTGGAAGTCCGGACAGCCCATGACTTCTACCGATATTGTAAACGAAATGAGAGGTCTGACACAGAGCACGGTTATCGCTGTTCTGAGAAAGCTTCTGAAGGACAACCTTGTTGAGGTTTGCGGCGTTACGCACAGCGGAAAGGTACTCAGCAGAACCTATCGTCCTACTGAGGAATCCAGAGAGGTGATCATGAACAACTTTGCAACTGATTATGCAAACTTCAAGAATGTCATCTCCCAGTCTGATATTTGTGCTGCTATCCTGCACGTTGAGGATACACCCGAGAAGCTGAAGGCTGAGATCAAGAAGCTGAAAGCTGTCATTTCCGATTGCGAGAAGAAGCTTTAATGACCACTTAAGAGGAAAACATGCTGAACTATTCGTTTTCTACAGTACTAATGACCGTATTGGCAAGTAATCTCCTGATTATCGTAATTTCATTTTGTTTTCGGGATCAGGAGATTATGTTGTCAATCGGTTATAAACTGGTAACTCTGTTTTTAACGCTTACAGTTCTTCGCTGTATTGTTCCATTTGAATTTCCGTTCGCCAAAAATATCTATTTTCCCGAATGGTTGTCTGCTATTGTTGCACTTTTGCGGCATTCATTCTTTTCTTTTGGCTTTATCCATATTTCCATCTGGTTTTTCATCGGATGGGGTTGGGCAATTGGAACAATTTATCATCTTTGTAAAATTGTTGCTGAGAAAAAGGTTACGGAGCATTATATCGCGCGGTATTCTCACAACATAACCGACTCTGAACCATATAAATCCATCATGATTCAGGTCGAGAAAAGCCAACGTCTTATTCATGAGTGTCCTCTATGGATATATAGAGTCTTTTACTCTGGAACACCTATGCAAGTCGGCACAATTTATCCCAGTATTTTGATCCCCTACGATATGGATTTACCGGAAGAGAAGCTTGTGTTTGTTTTGCACCATGAGGCAACTCACTTTTATCGTCATGATACGCTAATCAAGGATGTCATCAGTATCATATGTGCAATATACTGGTGGAATCCTCTCTGTAAGCGGCTTAAGAAGCAGGTTGATCTGCTCTCGGAAATGCATGTAGATCACCAGATTATCAAAGGCGATGCTGAAACACGTAGAATGTACTGCGAGGTGCTGGATGATATTGCCGCCCAAAGCGCCCAGGATTCCGACTTTCCGGCTCTTCAGGCAAATTCCGCTGCAGGAAACAATATAAATCAGGATCTGGAATACCGCTATAAAATGATGTTCCGCCAAAGAGGCAGCAATATCCTTTTAGCCATTTTTCTGACACTACTTGTACTTTTTATATACATAGGTTCCTACCTCTATACGTTTGAAGCACATTATATGCTTCCACAACATTTTGAATCCTTTGAAAGTGTACCTTCCCTTGAAGAAGATATTTATGCCATTCCTCTGGAAGATGGGACATATGATATTTACATTTACGGTGTCTTTATTGAAAATGCTGATTCTCTTGAGCAATATCGGGGAATTCAGATAAAACAACCTTAAAGGAGGATTTTATATGAAAAAACAAGCAAAAAAGAGACTTGCAGTACTTTTTGCGTCAGCAGGCATTGCGTTCACCGCTGCTTTCTGTCCAACAGCGACCCTTTCCACACAGGCAGCCATATTGCCACCAGATGTCATCGTCAGTCCACTGCACGATGATCTCCAGTGGGTCTTCAAGGTAGAGAACGGAAAAATCTACAGAAGACTCTACAATTACTCCACGGCTAACTGGGTTACACCCTGGCTCTATGTCGGCGAATATCCAGGCGACAAGTAATTCCGTTGGATAGAAAAACTTCATACTGCAAAATAAAAGAGACCCATCGGTTGTGATGAGTCTCTTTTCATATTCTATATTCTAGCAAATCTCTGCACCCGCGGGCATATCCTTTTCGGGCTTCATCAGGGCAAGATTTCCGTCTGCGTCCTCGGCACAGAGCAGCATTCCCTCTGACACTACACCGGCAAGCGTTGCGGGCTTGAGGTTCACCAGAACCATCACCTTCTTACCGACCATTTCCTCAGGTGTGTAATGCGCCTTGATACCGGAAACAATCTGCTTCACCTGACTGCCGATCTTTACCTTGCTGCAAAGAAGCTTCTTGGACTTCGGCACAGCCTCACAGGCAATGATCTCTCCAACCTGAAACTGCAGCTTTGTGAAGTCATCATAGCTGATCTCCGGCTTTGCCTCTATGTCGATCACCGGCGCATCCTCTTTCTTTTCCTCCGGCTGCTTTCCGGCTGCGGCGATCATCTTCTCCCGCATCTCTTCCTCTTTCTTTTCCACTTCCTTCATATCCAGCCTTGCAAACAGGATCTCCGGCTGCTCTGTAACCTTATTTCCGTTGGGATAAAGACCGAACTTATCCAATTCGTCAAATTCTCTCAGGGAAGTATTCAGCTGTGCTGCGATCTTCTCCGCCGTCTCAGGCATGTAGGGCTGCAGCAGGGACGCTCCAATGACGATTCCCTCCACAAGGTTGTAGAGAACCGTTGCAAGCCGGTCTGCCTTTGCCTCATCCTTTGCCAGTGCCCAAGGCTCGGTCTCGTCAATATACTTGTTGCAGCGCTTGAAGATGCCGAAGATCTCTGTCAGGGCATCCGCCACCCGCAGCGTTTCCATCTTGTTTACAACCTTCGCATAGGTACCTGTCACAACCGCCTTCAGATCCTCGTCCACCGCTTCCGCAGCACCCTTATCGGCAACGACACCGCCAAAATATTTATTGCTCATGGAAATGGTACGGTTTACAAGATTACCCAACGTATTCGCAAGGTCGGAATTTGTCCTCTCCGCGATCAGCGCCCATGTTGCATTTCCGTCATTCTCATAAGGCATCTCATGGAGCATGTAATAGCGAACCGCATCCACGCCAAAGAAATCTACCAGATCATCCACATAAATTACGTTGCCTCTGGACTTACTCATCTTGTCGTTGTTCATCAAAAGCCAGGGATGACCGAACACCTGCTTCGGCAGCGGCTCACCCAACGCCATCAGAAAGATCGGCCAATAGATCGTATGGAAGCGGATAATGTCCTTGCCGATCAGATGCAGATCTGCGGGCCAGAACTTCTTGTACTGCTCGGAGCTGTTGCCCTCTGCGTCATAGCCGATACCGGTAATATAGTTCGTCAGGGCATCCAGCCAGACATAGACCACATGCTTATTGTCAAAATCCACCGGGATTCCCCATGTAAACGAGGTTCTGGATACACACAGATCCTGTAATCCGGGCAACAGGAAATTGTTCATCATCTCATTCTTTCTGGAAACCGGCTGAATGAACTCCGGGTGCTCGTTGATATGCTTGATGAGCTTGTCAGCATACTTGCTCATACGGAAGAAATATGCCTCCTCCTTGGCGGGTTTTACCTCTCTGCCACAGTCGGGACACTTTCCGTCAACAAGCTGGCTTTCCGTCCAGAAGGACTCACACGGAGTACAGTACATCCCCTCATAAGCTCCCTTATAAATGTCACCCTGATCGTAAAGGCGCTTGAAAATTTTCTGAACCTGTCTCTCGTGATCCTTGTCCGTTGTGCGGATAAATTTATCATAGGAAATATTTAAGAGGTCGCACATTCCACGGATAATCCCGGCAACATTGTCCACAAACTCCTTCGGAGTAATGCCTGCCTCCTCCGCCTTCAGTTCGATCTTCTGACCATGCTCGTCGGTTCCGGTCTGGAAGAAAACCTCATAGCCTTCCTTTCTCTTGAACCGTGCAATGCTGTCCGCCAGCACGATTTCATAGTTGTTTCCGATATGCGGCTTGCCCGATGTGTAGGCGATCGCCGTAGTCAGATAATAGGGTCCCTTGTTCTGCATTCTTATTTCCTCTCTTTCTTAACGTGGCGGGAATCAAAAAAGCCCGCCTCCCTATACGCTTATGCGTACAAGAAGACGAGCCGTATGCCCGTGTTACCACTTCTCTTTATCTGCCTCTCGCAAGACAGACCTCCTAGGGTCAATAACCCTGTCCGCTATAACAGGCGGAACCTGTCGCAGCCTTACCCCGAAAGGCTCGGTGCGCTGCTCAGAAGCCATGTTCCATCTACCTAAGCCCCGCTTCTCTCAGCCTGTGCGTTCATCCGCTGAAGCGTTCTCTGTAAAGCACTCAGTAAATCTACTCTCTTCTTCACTGCCTTTTCCATTCTATCTTAACAGCCTATCACAATCGCCGGGAGCTTGTCAAGCCCCCCGCACGGCTGCCCGTCTGCTTTTTACTTCTTCGTCGTCAGCTGGGTATACTCTCCTTTTCGGTCATAGGAATCCATCAGATAGCTTTCATCCGTCAGAATACAGTCTATCTCTGTCTCATCCTTTTTATACCTGCTGCGCTTGCGCAGATCCTCCTTCGCCTGCTCCTGCTTCGTCTGGAGGGAGTTTTTGCCCTGCGAGCCGAAGAATCTTCCCGGCAGATGATCCGCAAGCTGGCTTGCCGCCTCCTTGATCTTTGTCCGCAGCTTCTGCACCGGTGTCACATCAGGAACCGCCGTGTGCTCCACCGGCTGAAAATAGGGATTGACCTGTGTCTGATGCTCCAGCGTCTTTCTTCCGACCGTTCCCGCGACCTCTGCGGCATGAATGTCTCTCTCATTCTTTATCATTGCGGGCTGAGCCAGCTCTGCCCTGCCGTTCTCGGCAGATTCGCCTTTCTCACCGCTTGTTCCCCAGATACCGCGCAGAATTGCCCGCCCCTTCTCAAGTGTCTTTTCCATCAGCCCCGCAAGGGAAAGCTGCGTCGTCTGCTGTTGTTCCTGCTGCTTTAGCTGTGCAACCTGAGATGCCGCACTCGCCAGCGCTCCGCCCTTCTGGGCTGTCGTATGTTCATGTAAGCATCCCGTCACCTGATGGTTCTGGGAATTGTGGTCAGTGTCGATGCCGCCTAGCTGCATACTGCCGCCTCCCTCCGTCTGCGAAGCCATTCTCCGGTTCAACAAGCTCTTCAAAACTGCTCTCAGTAAGATTATCGGCCAAAATGCTTTATTTCATAATATCAAGAAAATCCTTTACATTTTTCCGAATATCATTTTTAAACACGGCAGAACCCGCGACAATGACATTCGCTCCCGCCTCCAAGGCAAGGTGTACATTTTCTGCGTTGATGCCGCCATCCACCTCGATATCCGTCTGTAGACCTCTTTCTATAAGCATTTTCCGTATTTCCGCCACCTTGTCCAGACACTCGGGAATCAGCTTCTGACCTCCAAAGCCCGGTTCCACCGTCATCACAAGAATCATATCCACCTTGTCCAGATACGGCTCCACCGCCTTCGCAGGTGTCCCGGGCTTGATTGTGATTCCGACCTTTTTCCCAGCATCACGGATTTTCTGTATGGTACCTTCCACATCCTCAGTCGCCTCAAGATGGAAATTGATCAGATCTGCACCACTCTCCGCAAATTCCCCGATATACCTCTCCGGTCTGTCAATCATCAGATGTACGTCAAAAAATATGTCTGTACATTTGCGGATAGACTTGATTACCGGCATTCCATAAGAAATCGACGGCACGAAAAGTCCGTCCATCACATCAATGTGCAGGTACTGCGCACCCGCCTCCTCCACGTCCTTGATCTGCTCCTCAAGTCTGCAAAAATCGGCAGACAAAATAGATGGCGATAAAATATTCATGCTCTCCCTCATTTCTGTGGGTCCCCCACACTTTTTCTCTCTTTTTCTATGCGCTGCAATAAACGTATAGCTGCATGCACTTATTGTTATAACACAATTTTCTTCATCCACATACCCGTTTTTTCCGTTTTTTTGTAATAACAACACTTCAAAACGTATTTTCCCTGCACCTCAGGGCGACATCCTCCATGCCGCCGGCCTGTGAATGTTGCCATCAGGAACCGCTTGATTTATAATGTCTCACCCCGAACTTCCATAGGAGAAGTGCCGGGATCAGGAACAGACACGCCACCAGTGGAAGAAAAATGTAATAGGCTTCCGTCCGCCTGCCGAGCAGATAGAGCAGCGGATAATACTGAATCAGCGCATAAGGGATAAAAAAGGTTGTCAGTAACAGCATTTTCTTCCCGTAGATACCGATCGGGTATTTTCCAAACTCCCGCGCACCGTCCGTAAATACGTTCATAAATTCCAGTCCGTCCAACGTAAAGAAGCAGAGTGCTGCGTAGATCAAAAAGAGTCCGCTGAAGACCGCCACTCCGCCGACCAGCATAAACACCACCGTCATCACTCTTGCAAAATTCCATTGGACTTCACTCTTCAGTACGCCGTAAACGAACATAATTACCGCCTGAGCGATTCTCCCGATCCGGTTCAGTTCAAATTTACTGCCGATGACCTGTAAAATCTCTCCCTGCGGACGCACCAGTATCCGGTCAAACTCGCCCGACCGCACCATTCCCGAAAACATATCAAAGCCCCTGCCGAACATCTCCGCCAACGAAATTTCCAACAACAGGATAGAAAAACAGAGCAGCACATCCGTATATGAGAACTCCCCTACGCTCGGGAAGCGCTCAAACATGAAATAAATACCCAGAAACACATTAAAGGAAAACAGGAACTGCCCCAACGTTGTCAGAAAAAAGGAGCTTTTATACTGCATCATACAGCGGACATTGATCGACACATAATGCCCATATAGTTTTAACTTTTTCATCATGATCATCTCCTCCGCGCTAGCCACCCTGCACCGTTACTTTCTTTACCGCCACATGACATAAGCCTCTGCCAACCGCTGTCAGCACAATGAGCCAGCAGACCTGCAGCATAATTGCCGTCCGCATTTCCGCTCCGCTCATGCTGCCGCTGTAGATGCGAAGCGGTACATTCTGCATGGATGCGAACGGTAATAACTCCATGAACCGCCTTACCTTGTCCGGGAAAAATGGCAACGGAATCACTGCTCCCGCGAAGAATTCCACCGTCAGGGAAAACAGCATCCTCAGTCCCTGTGCGGATATGGTAAAAAAGGTAAGGACATAGATCAGCATGCAGAGAGACACCATAACTGCCAGCCCCAGAATAAGCGTAAACAGAAACAGTACAAAATGCCCGATATCCACAGGCGCCGAAATGCCATAGGGCTTCGGAAGGAGCGCCGCCACCAGCAGAATCGGGAAACACCTCAGCACTGCTCTGGAGAGACGGGTCGCCACGTTTCGCACATACCACATATCATAAATGTCGATTGGGCGGCACAGCTCATAGGCGATATTGCCGTTGGAAATTGTCTCAAAAATCTCGTACTCCATCATCCACGCGCCAAAGAAGGCAAGAAATGCCTGTTGCAGCCAGATATAAGAGGAGGTTGCCTCCATGCTCATCGGGAAGGCGGCTGCGTCCGTCCGGTAGAAAGCCATGAAAATCAATATCTCCATCGCGCCCCAGAAAAACTGTGTAATGATTCCCGCAAGAGCTGCCGTGCGGTATTGCAGCCCCATGATGAACCGCATCCGAAAAAAAGAGAAATATTTCTTCATTGCCGCCCTCCTAAATATCATAAGAACGGTACAGCTCAGCTACCGTTTCATCAATATTGGCATCGCCTCTCTTAATGTCCTCCAGAGTTCCATCCATCAGAATCTGTCCCTTTCCGATAAGAATGATGCGGCTGGCAAGCGCCTCAATGTCCTGCATATCGTGTGTCGTGAGAATAACTGTCGTTCTGTGCGCCAGATTCTGTTTCCTGATAAAATCACGCACCGCCAGCTTGGAAACTGCATCCAGACCAATTGTCGGTTCATCCAGAAAAAGAATCTTAGGGCGATGCAGCAGGGAAGCCGCGATCTCACAGCGCATCCTCTGCCCAAGCGACAGCTGGCGTGCAGGTGTGCGCAGAATTTCACCCAAATTGAGCAGTTCTGCCAATTCTTCCAATGAATCCTTATATTGTGTGTCGGGAATGGAATAGATGTCTTTCAACAATTCAAATGAATCTATGACCGGAACATCCCACCACAGCTGCGACCGCTGGCCGAACACAACGCCTATCCGGCTGACATGTTCTTTTCTGTTCTTGTACGGTATTCTCCCGTCCACAAGAACCGTTCCGCTGTCCGGTGTCAATATTCCGCTGAGAATCTTGATTGTGGAGCTCTTTCCGGCTCCGTTTGGTCCGATGTAGCCAACCATCTCTCCATCGTTAATGGTAAAGCTGACATCCCTTAGAGCATGAACCGTCTCATACTCCCGGTGAAAAAGTGCTTTGCAGGCCTCACCAAAGCCCGCGTTTCTCTTTGCAATCCTGTACGATTTGCATACCTGTTGCATCGTAATCATTTCTGCTTCCTCCTGGTAGTTATATTTTCATATCTTGCCAAGTCGGTCTGGCTCCGCTGGTCTTTGCCAGCCGGATACCGAAGGTGCGATATTCAATTCTTTATTTCATCAGTGCCTCACATACCGCCGCCAATGGAAATTCATCAGAAATCATAGCATTTCTGAAGCATTTTTTCAACTATTATTCTACGTTCCTGAGTATCCCGCGACATCATCCTTCAGCCGCTCCCACGCATCCGGATGCTCCGTGTAGTACAGCGGGCATTTTTTACCACCGCAATCATAGTGCCGCAATATGTCCTCTGTATCAAGTCCATAAGCATCCGTCAGCCATGCAAGAAGCGCAATCAGCGAGTCATAGGTCTCCTGTGTGAAGGAACCGTCCTTCGCCTTAAAACAGCACTCTATGGAAATCGAATCATAATTCCTCGTCTGTACGGCATAACCTATCTCATCCAACGGCAAACACTGTAAGATTTCTCCGTCATACCCTATGATGAAATGGGAACTGACACTCGCCTGATGCATATCCTTCTGCTGTTCAAAATAGCTCCTGTTCTGGGCGGCACTCGTGCCGGGATTCGCGGTATAATGCACAAAAATATTGTTCACGGTCTCCAACGGCTCGCCCGGTCTGGAGTATTCATTCGGTGTCAGGAAATCCTCTGTCCAGTCCGGATGTGCATTATATTTCTCCGCCGGAATCCCCTGTATATTACCGGATGCAGGGGCAAAAATTTCCTCCTGTACTTTTTGTATAAAATCAGCACCCTGCCTTTCTGCCGCCGTACCGGCAATCCCTTTCTTTAAGAGCACCAGTCCAAAAATCAGAATGATTCCGCAGGCAAACAGCCCCACCACCGCACGCTGCCTGCGTACCTGTTTTCTGCGTTTTGCCCGAATGGCTGCCCGCCTCTCTCCCGGCTGCCTGTTTCTTTCGTTTCCATTTGGTCTTACGTTTCTCCTTTGCTGCGCAGGAGAAGCGGCTTGTCTTCTCCGCTCCTCATAATCTACCAGATAAGGATTCCTTTTAATATTGATCAGCTCCGGCTCTTCATTCCGTCTGACCGCGTTATTGCCCTGCATCCTATGTACCCCTCATGTGTTTTATCTAAGGATAATATAAACCAAAATTGTATCAAAGTTGTTTAAATTTTCCTTAAATTTGACTACGAAAGGAAGACGGCGCCGATCACCTCAGCGCCGTCTCAAGATATTCTATAATTTCCTTCTCTGTCCGCATCTGCATACAACGCTGCGCGATGTCCTCGGCAGTCTTCAGTGAAATGCCCGCCAAT
>OIZA01000566.1_pt1 | contig 17642 bp, 14 predicted proteins | sample 1588381 | NCBI WGS metagenome assembly OIZA01 (sample SAMN03283277) | human gut metagenome | biome: human-associated habitat; material: feces | host: Homo sapiens | place: Peru | collected 2012 | reverse complement strand
ACCAAGAAGCTTAAGAGCCATTATGATTTGTTCCACTTCTGTGATGAGCAGAGTGCGCCTATGGCGTTCTGGTATGCTTGTTGGAATATGTGGTATGGGTTGATGAAGAAGAGAATGTATGAGAAGAGGATGTAGCGATGGATAGAGACTCTATATTTTATAAGATTAGAAGAAAAGGGCAAGTAATAGCGCATCATTTGTTGCCAGATGAATTGATGTGCAAATTGTACTCTAAAGTTGTTTTACATAAGGATATTGACCTTAAAAACCCGAAAACTTTCAATGAAAAGATTCAATGGATGAAAATCCATTACTATCCTAACAATAAATTAGTTGTTCAAGGTGCTGATAAATACGCTGTGCGTTCTTATGTAGAGAGCAAGGGATTAGGAGATACCCTAGTGCCTTTGTTAGGACATTGGGATAGTGCCGATAAGATAGATTGGGAAAAACTTCCTGAAAAATTTGTACTCAAGTGTAATCATGGCTGTGCATATAATATTTTATGTAATGATAAAACGAAATTTGATAAAGAGGCAGCAGTTAAACAATTGAAAAAATGGATGCAGGAAGATTTTGGCGCCTTTAATATTGAATTGCATTATTCAAAAATAAAGCCACATATTACTTGTGAAGAGTTTCTTGGCGACTGCATTATGGACTATAAGTTCTTCTGTTTTAATGGGGAACCTAAGTATATCTATGTTTCTAACGATTTAATTCATGACAGACAAGCACAGATTGGTTTTTTCTATTTAGATGGAAGTAAAATGCCTATGACCAGAGATGATTATACTGATATACCATGTGTAACTTTGCCACCTTTTTTTGATGAAATGAAAGAGGCTGCAATAAAATTATCAAAGGACTTTCCGTTTGTACGTGTGGATTTCTTTTTGGCTAACGACAGATACTATTTTGCTGAATTAACATTTACTCCTGGCGCTGGTATGATGCCGTTTAATCCAGAGAAGTATGATTTAGAATGGGGAAATGAGCTTAATATTGAAATGTTAAGAGATAAATAAACGGTGATGTTTTGTGATAAAAATATTATATATACTAGATAATATAAGTAAAATAGCTGGAGTCACAACTATAGTATATGGTTTATACAAAAATATGAATAAAGAACTTTTCCAAGCTGACTTTTTAGTATCTAGAAGAGTAGAGAACTCATATGAAGATGAAATACTAAAAATGGGTGGTAAGGTTTTTTATTCTGGTAATCCCTTATCTGTCAAAGAGATAATTAGTGCATGCCGGTATAATAAAGAGTTTTTTAGGAGACATGCAAGTGAGTATGATATAGTATATCTTCATTCACCAACTATTGCTGAGATGACTATAAGATATGCAAAACAATATGGTGTAAAAAATATTATTATTCATAGTCATTCAAGCATGTTTTCTCCAAACTTAATAAAGAGATTCATAAATAACTTACTTGTTTTTAGAATTAGGAAGTTAGCAAACCATTTTTGGTATTGCTCAAAAGAAGCAGCAGAATTTTTATATGGTAAGGATTTCAAAGCTTTACCTGATTCTCAATGGGTTAAGAATGCTATTGATTGTAACAAGTTTAGTTTCGATAGGATTGCTTCACTTGAAATGAGGAAAAATCTGCTGATGGAGAAATATAAAATTGCTCTACATGTATCTAATTTTTCTAAGATAAAAAATACCGATTTTTTAATTGACGTCATAGATAAGGTGACAAGTATAGATAAAGAATGGCGTTTTATTTTTGTTGGAGATGGGCCTGAGAGAGTCAATACAGAAAATGAGATAAAGAGAAAAGGATTAGAAGAATATTGTTTATTTTTAGGTTTTAGAAATGATGTTCAATCATTTATGAATGCAGCAGATTTACTACTACTACCATCTCTGAAAGAGGGATTGCCTATAGTAACAATTGAAGCTCAGGCTTTGGGATTAAAGTGTTTTGTTACGGATACTATTACCCATGATGCTGATATAGGCAATGTAGAATATCTGCGACTAGAGCCCAAAATTTGGACGGAAGCAATTTTACATTTTACACTGAGTGATATGGAGAAAAAAGAAAAGGCTTCTATCAAAGTAAAAAATGGTGATTTTAATATAAAGAATGAAGCTAAACGAGTTGAACAATTATACAAGAAAATGGTTATGGAGAAGTGAACATGAAAGAAAATCCAGGAATAGCGTTAAAAATACATAGTATTTCTCGAAGCTTATACTTAAAAAAATATTATAAGTTGAGCAAATTATTTTATTTTATCAACTACATATTTTTCGGATGTGTAATTCCTCCATCGACGGAAATAGAGGATGGATGTGTTATAGCACATTCAACAGGTATAGTTATCCATCAGTGGAGCAAAATTGGTAGTGGTACTACAATTTATCAAAATGTTACTATTGGAAACTCAGGAGGACCAAAAATTGGTAGGAATTGTGTAATCGGAGCAGGAGCTTGTATACTTGGGGATATAGTGATTGGTGATAATGTAAAAATAGGAGCTAATGCTGTGGTCCTAAAAGATTTGCCTAGTAATTGTACTGCGGTAGGAGTTCCGGCAAAAATAATAAAACCAAAATAGTAAAAAAGGAATAGATATAATGGATAAACCTAATTTTATACAAGAGTCATATAAGAATATAATAATATTGTTTGTGATTAGCGCCTATGGAATTACAAAGGAAAGTAGTATTGTAATACTTATGGTAGCCACATTATTATTGTTTGCAATTGTGAAAACAGATAAAAATAATATATTTTATTGGTCTTTCTTTTTAATACCTAATATTAGGTTTCTTGATATAACTGGAGTGAAATTTCTTGTAAATTTTTTAATGGTAATGCCAATTATTAAATATTTTTTTTGCTATGATATGCTTAAAAAACGTTCTGTAGCAATCTTAATGGGATTAGGATTGTTTCTTTTTGAAACAATACATATTATTTACTTCGAAACATATAATATTTTTTTCCCGCTCGTATCTTGGGCATTATCATTTTCATTATGTATAATGGCTACTACTGATAAAAACGTACTCATAAATAAGGGAGATATATATGATTCTTTATCAACAGGAATAATTTTTTCGAGCTTATTGTATTTGCTTGCTGAACCCAAGGCAGTTTTTTTGAATTTTTTTGATTTTAAAGATAGATTTATTGCATATGCAGATGATCCAAATTATTTTTCTCTCTATATACTGTATTGCCTATCAACTTGGATATTGATAGATAAAAAGAAATATAGATTTGGAACTTTTGTGCTTGTTGCATTTATTGGTTTCTTGACATCTTCAAAGATGGAGTTTATTTTAAGTTCACTGATATTTGTTTATATTGCTTTTAATTTTTTTAGAAAAAATAATATAAAGAAAATAATAAAAAAACTACCACTGATAGTGCTTGCACTAACGATTTTTGTTTCTTATAAACTTGAAACTATATTAGATTATTGTGAACATATTATAGCCAGAATGGGTGGAGTGGGAGCTTCCATAGATACTATTACTACTGGTAGATTTCATTTGCAGATCTATTACTTAAATGATTTTGTGGAGTCGTTTCCAAACTATATTTTTGGCTCTGGTTTTAACTATTTTAGATTTTTAGGAGAACCGAGTGTTAGAGGAGCACATAATACTTATATAGATATATTAGCAGCTTGGGGAATAGTAGGAAGTATTTTTTTCTTTATGATTATATACCTTTGGTTACTTAAATCAAAGTGTGTTTACACACAGAATAGGTATTTGAAAAGTACATCTTACTTCCCAATAATTATTTTTTGCTTAGTATTATGCTCATTGAGCTGCTTTAGTGCTAATATGTTTCCATTTATGTTGATGGCTGTTTTTCCGTTTTTAAATAAAGATAGAAATTAGAATATTAATGGAAGTATGGATGGTAGTTTTTGAAATGATTAAAAGAAATAAAATAATAGAATCAGGTATAGGATATACGATAGGTAATTTTCTTGTAAAAGGAGTAGTATTTTTATCTATACCTATCTTTACAAGATTAATGAATCCCGCAGAGTTTGGACAATTTAGTATTTTTATGTCGTATTCTAGTATTTTAGTAATTTTTTTAGGACTTTGCTTACAAAATACAATAAAAAATGCGTTTTATGAGTTTAGAGGAGAATTAGAAAACTATATAAAAAATATCATATTATTAAATATAACACTACTTTTTCTTTTTTTGTTCATTTTGAGCATTGGAAGAAAAATTATAACTTTTGCCATTGGATTTGATTTTATTATATTAGTTATGATGTTAATGGAAGCTTTTTCTTTATCTATAATTTCTATATATAATATATATTTAACTATATCATACGAATATAAAAAGTTCATTTATATATCAGGAATGAATGGGTTTCTATCCATTGTGTTATCCTTATACTTTATATACAATGGTATTTTTTCACAAAGTTATGTCTCTAGAATATTTGGAACAGTAATTCCAGCATTAGCTATAAGTTTCTATCTAATTTATTTTTTTTGGAGCAAGGAGAAATATTATTTTAAGTATGCTTATTTTCATTTTGCATTATCCTTTTCGGTACCTCTTGTTATTCATGGACTGTCTACGATAGTTTTGGGGCAAATAGACACTTTGATGTTACAAAGATTTATAGGAAATAAAGCAACTGGTTTATTTACTTTTGCTTTGACATTCAATACGATTTTTTTAATAATCAGCAATTCATTGAATAATTCATGGGGAAGTTGGGTATTTGAAAAGTTAGACAAAAAAGACTATACGCAGATACAGCAAAAGTCGAGAGTTTATTTTCTTCTAATGCTATTAATATGTACTTGTGTAATGTTGTTCATACCAGAACTAACTATTTTATTATCTACAAGAGAATATATAGACTCGATATGGATGTCCATACCATTAACTTTAAGTAGCTATTTTGCTTTTTTGTATAGTTCAGTTATTCATGTTGAGTATTTTTATAAGAAAACTAGTTATATAGCTTTAAGCTCATGTGGGGCTGCTATAGTGAATTTTTTATTAGCTTACTTGTTGATTCCACATATTGGAAAATTTGTAGCTGCATACATTCATTTACTGTCTTATATTTCCTACTTTTTATTTCATCTGATATGTGTTCAAAAGACAGTTAAAGTTTTTAATGTAAAGATAACTTTACTGTATAGTGGATTGGGAATAGCAATGATGTTTATATCACTTTTTTTAGTAAATTACTTATGTATAAGAATATTAGTATTAATTTTGCTGTTAACCTATATTTTTTATAAAATTAAGCTCAAAAGAAAGGACGTTTTTAGTTATGAAAGAATATGAATTCAAAAGTGAAATACAAGATTATGTAGAAAAAAGTTATGAGGAATTCATAGAATACAAAAATATCATAAGAAAAATATTTGCTGTATTCCATGATATTTGTGAAAAAAATCAAATAACTTATTATTATGCCTTTGGTTCGTTATTGGGAGCAATAAGAGATAAAGGAATGATTCCATGGGATGCGGATATAGATGTTATGGTTCCAATAAATCAGGTTAATGATTTAATTTCTGCATTGAATAAGGAATTACCATCTGAATACTATATTGAGTCAAATTTTACAACTACAAATTATTATTTGTGCGAAATGCGTGTTTGCTCTAAAAAATATGATTCTCAATATATTCATTTAGATATTTTTTATTTAATTGGTGCTCCATCTAATGTTAAAGAGCTTAGGTCTTTTGATAGAAAAGTCAAGAGGATGTTTTTGTTAAGAGCTTGGCGTTATCAAGATTTAGAAAAAGGGAAAAATACAAAAGATAATATTATATATTATGTAAAAAAAATAGTGCAAAAAATCCTGAAAATAGAGCCTGATTTTATATTTAATTATCGTTGTAATAAAATGCTTTGGAAATATAATTTTATAAAGTCACAAAATTATATTGTATGGGCATCTGGTGCAGAAATTTTTCCCCAAAATATATTTGAACCTAAACGGATAATAGATTGTGATGGAAACAGTATGTATATACCTAACGATTCAGATAAATTTTTAGAAATAAGATATGGTGACTATAATAGTTACTTGCCAATAAATGATCGATTTGATGAGTTTTATAATGCATACAAAAGATTTAAAAACAGTAAGATATAGATTCGAAAAATATATAGCATAAAACATAAGGAGTTGTTATTACTATGAACATAGCAATTATTCTTGCCGGTGGAGTTGGCAGCCGTTTGGGTTTAGGTAAACCGAAACAATTTATGAAAGTAGCTGGTAAAACTGTATTGGAGCATACAGTAGAAGCTTTTCAGAAGCATGATTTGATTGATGAGATTGTTATCGTTATGCATGCAAATTATGTTCACGATGCGGAAAGCATGTTGCTAAAAAACCATTGGACGAAAGTTAAGCGTATACTTAATGGCGGTTCTGAAAGGTATGAGAGTAGTTTAGTAGCAATAAAAGCATATGAAAATACTTCAAATCAAGATCAAATCAATTTCATTTTTCATGATGCTGTTCGTCCTTTAGTTAGTAAAAGAATAATTGACGAAACAATAAGTGCATTAAGGAATTATGATGCCGTGGATGTCGCTATTCCAGCAGTTGATACTATTATTGAATTGGATAGCAGTAAACAGTTTATTAGTTCGATACCTAATAGGAGCTATTTAAATCGTGGACAAACTCCTCAAGCTTTTAAATATCAAATTATAAAGAAAGCTTATGAATTAGCTATGCAAGATCCCGATTTACAAACTACCGATGATTGTGGCATTGTGCGTAAATATCTTCCTAAGACGGAAATTTATGTTGTGCAAGGTGCTGAACAAAATATAAAACTTACATACCCAGAAGATATTTATGTTTTAGATAAACTTTTTCAATTAAAATCTACAGAACCTGATGGGAATATAGCTTTTGAAGATTTAAAAGGAAAAGTGTTAGTTGTTTTTGGTGGAAATAGTGGTATTGGGTTAGACATGATTAATATCGCGAAGAAGCATGGCGCGCATTGTTATGCTTTTTCCAGATCTATTAATAATACTGATATAAGTGATGTTTCTGATGTAGAAAATGCCTTGGATCAAGTTTATGGAAAAGAAGGCAAAGTTGATTTTGTTGTAAATTCTGCTGCCATCTTGAATAAAGAGCCTATTATGCACTTGAATAATAGAACAATCAATTCGATTATTGATATAAATTATAAGGGGATGGTCAATGTGACTGTTGCAGCTTATAAATATATCAAAGAAAGCAAGGGAGCTATTTTACAGTTTACCTCTAGTTCTTATACTAGAGGCAGAGCTAATTATGCATTGTATTCTTCTACAAAAGCAGCAGTAGTAAATTTTGTACAAGCTATAGCAGAAGAGTGGGAACAAGATAATATTAGAATAAATTGTATAAATCCTCAGCGTACCAAGACACCTATGCGTACTGCTAATTTTGGCATAGAGCCGGAAGGGACATTGTTGAAATCTGAGGATGTAGCGAAAATATCTTTACAGACATTGTTAAGCAATTTTAGCGGTAATGTAGTAGATGTTAAATTATAAATAAAATACTTATTTATATATAAGAACTACATGGTATATTCGAATTTTATTAAAGTGAAAAACACTATAATGACATAAAATCAATAAGCTGTACGTAGTTGTTTTAATATACATTATGGTCGCAGAAAGTAGTTACCTTCGCTATTATTCGATAAGAATATTATAGCATTAGGGAGTTCTTAGTTGTAGATGATATTTAGTTTTCAAGAAACAAAATTAACGTTGTAGAAGTGGCGGCTTTGGCTTACAAACATATTATACGAGGAGAAACATAAAATGAATTTGGACATTGAGATTAAGAATATAAGAAACATAAAGGAAGCAAATTTGTCGTTTCCATTAGATAAAGGCATATATACACTAGTTGGTGAAAATGGCTGTGGAAAGAGCACTTTAATGCTTATAATGTCCTTGATTGTAAAAACATCTTCTTCATATATGCTAAATACAAATGATATTTGTAAAGATTCTAAAATACATATAGAAACAGAATCTGGTGAAGATGATTGGTACTATAAAAATGGAAAGATGACTACTGGTAAATTTACTAAACTTAAAGGTAAAAAATATGCTAATAAACCACATGTAAGTTTGGTAGTTAGTACACATTGGCCGGGGTTCTATGAGGGAAGTATTTTTTATGGTTGTAGATTTGATGATTTTGATACAATAGATAAGTTTGTAGGAATGCAAAATTATCAGGAAGAACTAGTGATGGCTGATCAATTTGTAGCTGAAACGTTAGGATATATCCTTCACAATAACAAGTCTCATTATACTGGACTTATGAAAATAAGAAACAGAAAAACAGCCGAAAAGTATGGCTTTAAGGGGATACCATATTTTTCAAATTATAATGGAAAACTAGTTAGTCAATTCAGAATGAGCAGTGGAGAAAGTATGCTAATTTCTTTGGTTGATTTCATTAATAATTTAGTTATAAAAAACAAGAATAAGAAACAAGATAAGTTTTTGTTTTTAATTGATGAGGTCGAATTAGCTTTACATCCAGGAGCAATAGATAGATTAATTCAATTTTTAAGTGATTTATTGTTAAAAACGCCAGCTAATTTAGTTATATATTTTTCAACACATTCTGCTGAATTGATACATAGAATTGACGCAAGAAAGATTTTCTTAGTTGAAAATACTGATGGTTATATTAATATAATCAATCCATGCTATCCTAATTATGCTATTAGGAATTTATATATACCTAATGGATTTGATTTTCTATTATTAGTAGAAGATGAATTATCTAAAGCAATAGTAGAACATGTATTAATGGAAAATAATTTGAGAAATAGTAAATTATGCTGTGTTTTGCCCGCTGGTGGATGTACTCAGATGTTAAAATTACATAATGATATACTAACGTATAATGCATTAGGTATTGGTAAGAAAATTATAAGTATTTATGATGGGGATGTACAAAATTCTATAAATCAGAAAGAAGAATATAAAAAATTACCGAAGTGCTTTTTACCTATACCTAGTGTTGAAAAGTATTTGAAAAATAAATTGGTTGATAATATCGATAAGAAATTTTTAAAAATTATAGGTGATAAATATTTTATTAAACGTTCTCTGAATGATATTATTGCTGATTACAAAAATGATGATAGGACTAGAGCTGGGAAAGATAATGATGGCAAAAATTTTTATAAGATAGTTATTTCTAATCTCGATGAAATAGGTATGAGTGAAGATATTTTTATCAAAAATTTTGCTAAGGATATTTACGAATATGAGAAACCAGTGAGATTTGTAAATACTTTAAAAAGCTTATTATCATAATCAACAAAAATAATATTTATTATAAAATCAAGGTTGCTTTGATACATTATGACAGAGTTAATGATTATATATTGCTACAATTCATACAAAAGAGCAAGCGAATTCTCTGCCTTTTAAAAAGGTATTACTCATGCTTCAGTAAGTTTAGTCCCATTTAGAAAATTTTAGATTAGTTATCAGAATTATACTTGTATGTTCATAGCAGGCATCTATTACTTGGTAGAGCAACTGCGAAGCTTCTTTATCAATATGAATATATCCCTGTTCGTCAAGTATCAGTAAATTCTAAGAAAGTTGGTGAAGTGAATGAGTAAAATTGTATTAATGTTTTTGTGTATATGTTGTTTTACGTTCAATACAGCTTACGTCAGCTATGATTGGAGCAATTTGCCGAAATATTAACCACCACGTCTGTTGGAGGCGAACATAGTGAAATCAACACTAGCTTTATGTTACGGACGAGTTGCCAAATCTTTACGGTAAAACTGCCACATAGAAACGGTGTTTTTGCTACAGTGGAACGACCGCTGCCACACTACCTATATAACATATAGCGTAGTGGTAGTAGTAGCATTGTAGTGTGATTATTACTACAGCGTTATCTGTCATCGCTGTAAAAATTCATTTACATTTATATGAATTAATTTCTTATCTCGCTTATTGATTGATTTAATATAAGTTAAAATTATCTACTTGCGCTAATTGTGGGGCTCAAAATGTAGTACATCGTGCTTCTGATTCTAGTTAAACATGAAATATTTTAAGGAGAAAAGTAACATGAAAATAGATTTCAAAGAATATCAAGATATACAAATTAAAGCAAAAGAATTTTATGAAATCAATTTAAAAAATGCTGCATTCGAGTACAGCAATATAGTAAGAGATGCTATACAATGGTTTACTGGACATGATTATCAAAAGCTTAAGGCAATAGCCAATAAAAACGAGATTTTCGAAAATAGCTTGAATGTTTTTGTATATTCATTAAAGGACATGATAAATGTTGGCGATAGATTTTGGGCCGATAAAGAGAGAATAATGGAGACTGTATTGAGTTTTAACGTATTAAAAATTAGATATGAAGAACTCTTGAAGATTTACAGTACTGATGAAGAAGATTTTGTGAGATACAAAAAACGCATAACAGCTTTAGAAAATAAAATAAATGAATTGAACAATAAAATAGATAAATTAACAAAAAACGATCAATATCTCCGAGAAAACATTGGATTAAAAATCAATAATACTAATAAAATGTACGATAAACTTATAGCAGAAGTTATGAAAAGCTCTACTGAGGCCAGAGTAAATATCGATAGTTTATTAAAAGAGTACTCGGAGCATGTTAAAGTGATTAAGAGTGAGTTAAATAGTCAAAATGAAAAAGCTCAATCAGAAGTAAAAGATATAATGGAATCAATAGAAGATATAAAAAATGATGTTCATAGGAATAAATTGTCCAGGTATTTTTCTAACGAACACATTAAGTTAAAAAGGCCATTTAAGGAGAACAAGTTTAATAGCCAGTATTGGGGTTGGCTAGGGGCAACTTTCTTGGGTATGGGTTTAATATTACTCTGTGCTGGTATTACAATTTATATATTTGATAAAGAAACAGGAGTTACTATTCCTCAAATATTAATAAGATTACCTTTTATGATGATATTGGTATGGTTTACATGGTTTTGCTCAAAACAATTCTCTTATGTAAAACAAATATGTGATGAGTATGAATATAAATACGTATTGTCAGAATCGTATATTGCTTACAGAGATGAAGCTAGAGCAATTGCGAAGAATATAAATGATGAGCATATTTTAGCTGTATTACTTGACTCTGTTATTAAGAATATAGCAACTAGTCCCGTTCAAATTGTAAAATTTGATTCTCATATACCGTTTAGCGAATTGATAGGAGCCATTAAAAGCAATGTGAAAAACAAGGATAAGTGAATTTGAGTATGTTTGAAACGAAATAGAAGAGTACTTACATGTTGAGTTGGGATAATTTGTGAAATTGTTGATGCAAAATACAACATAAAAAGTTGTTGCTAACTAATAAGTTTGTTTTAAAGAGGAAGTGATTTTATGATGATCAAAAAGAAAACAAGTACTAATGCTTCAGCTTCTCTGGCTAAAAACAGGGAACTTATTCGCTCTATTTGAGGAATTTGGGTTGACAAAATACAGCACATAAAAAGCTCGTGCCGATGCAGCCGGGTGATGTGCCTGCGACTATGCTGATACTACGCCGCTGGAGCGCGATTTTGGCTTTAAGCCGAGCACGCCGCTGAGAGAGGGATTGCGCAAGTTTGCAGAGTGGTATAAAGAGTTTTATAGGTGTTGAGTTTGTAAATCTGATTTGATGAATTTTTGACCTTTGAAGTGAAACTGAAAATATTATAAACTTATATATAGCATAAGTTTATTTATAATTCCTATAAATGTTATCATAATATTTATAGGAATATACTAAAAGGAGTGGTATGAAATGGCTGAGAAGAAAATAATGCAGTTTGCTAATTTTAATATTACTTTTGGAGAAGTTCCGAATCCTAAACCTATGTTAACTTATTTTAAAGAGATTATATATCCGACATTCAAAAGTGAATACATAAGAGGAGAAAAAGGAAAAGCACAGTTTTATTTTTCTGATATAAAACTTAAAAATTTACAAGGAGAATATGTTTTAGTAGGTACTTTAATAAAAGACACAAAGTATGAAGTAAAAACTAAAATTGAAGGTGAAAAACTTATAGAAGCACATTCTTTTGTACCGACAGCTCCATATTCTAGGTTTATAATTTTTTTAAAGAATCATAGGATGGTATTGTTAAAAAATGAAAGCGCAAGTCCTGATATAAGAAGTTTTCAAAAAACATTTAGAACTTTTGTGGTCAAAGTTTTGTATAGTTATAATAAAGGAAAGAAAAAAGTAGATAGAATTCCATCTCCAGATGTTAATATTGTGGATATTCCTCTTCCAGGATCTAGTATTGATGATGAAATATCTAAATTTAAGAAATTCAATAAATTAATTTTAAGATTATTTCCATTGAACAACGATTTTGATACTTCATCTATGATTAGAGCTTTTAGATGTACTATGAATGAAGTAGCTTGTAAGACAGCTGGCATAGCAATGAATTCACCATCTAATCCTGTAGGTGTAAAAGATGTATTAAAAAATAGTAATGGAACTGCGATAGTTACAGTTACTGGTATAGATCATGTAGGTAGTGAAATAAAACTAAAAACAAATGCTTTTTCTAGCAAAGCAGGCATAATTCATGAAGGGAACATTACTGAAAATGATGATGTTTTCATTAGAAATTATGCGTATTCAAGTGCTAATGATATTATGAATAATGTGAGTCTTGAAAATCAACGACTATATGACGGCTTTGTTGAAAATTACTCAGAAGATGACTACAGATAATAATGGTGGCAAGATGGCTAAGGAACTATTAGATGAAAAATATCTAGAAAATCAGCTAAGAGAAGCATTTACTGAAATAGCTATAAATAAAAAGAATTGGAAAATAGCAACGTTAAGCATATGTATTGGTTTAGTAATATCTATTAGCGTTTTTTTACGAAATGCTTCTTGTGATATAGAGTCTAAAATTGTAGATATATTTTTAACTACAGAATTAGCATGTTTTGCTTGTTTTTATACTGCATTTTCTGTTGTCATGACTTTTATGCAGGGAGAAAATTTAAAAATTTTTCTCGCTACTGTAGATGATAAATATGTAAGCATGTTAAACAAAGTAGTTTCGTATTATGAATCAGTTTCATGTTTATATTTTATAGGTATAGTAACGTCTGTTGTTTATAAAATAGTATTAATATCAGGAACTGCCAATATTATTGCTTGCTATTTATCTAGCCTCAATGATTGCATATATAATATGTTGTTCTATCTATATTATTTTTTGCTTGCTGTGTATAGTGCTTACTCTATTAGAATTATATTAGAGATAAAATCTATCATAAAAAATACAAGTTTTGTTCTTAGAGCAGGTTTGGATTGTAAAGTAAAAAAAGGTGATTAGTATGCTTCAAATAAGAAAAGCTATATTACATATCGTTGATGTTAGTAATGAGCTAACTATTAATTCAATGAAATTATTGGATTTAAGTAAGGATGGTGTTTTAGAATATCTTTCTAAACATATAGAAAAATCTCTGCGTGATAATAGTGTTGTTGAAAGTAAATTAGGTGTTGATAGTCCTTTTGCCAAATTATGGAATGAATATAGTCAAGGAAAGATTGAGTTTATTGACTTATCGACGGAAGTTTGTAATATATATTCTCAAGAATTTTTCAAAACCAATATTACTCAAAATATAGATTTTATATTTTGTGAATTTATTAAAGATAATACTAATTATATAGGATTTTTATTGATGGCAAATAACACGTATTATACTCATCAAGTAATTCAAGACGATGGGATTATAAGTAATAATTTATTAAAATTTTATGCGGTATTACCTTCAATATTGCAAAAAATAGAAGGTTTTGCTTTTTTTAATATGGATTCTAAAAAAGTGTCATATTTGGAAAGGAAAAATTTCATAAATGAACAAGGTAGACTTATAATTTCAGAAATTATTTTTGAATGTGCAAAAGATATGTCTAGCAAAGAAGCATTGAAGATAGTAAAAAATGTTGTTAGTGAAATTGCTGAAGTTACTGGTAAGAATAGCTCTGTAGCAATTGCTAAAGCTAGAATATATTTGAGTGATAATGCAGAAGTATCTGAGAGGGTAGATACTGAAAGTTTGAGTCATGCTATTTTCCCGGATAGTGAAGAGTGCGTAGAAACATTTAAAAAAGAAATCAAAGAAAGAGGCGTTTCTTCGATTATTCATGTTCGTCCAGAATTTGCTTTACGCGAAGGTAGAAAACATAAAATAAAAACTGATACAGGAATAGAGCTTATTGTGCCAACAGAGTTTTTTAACAATAGAGATTATATAGAGTTTAATAATAATGTTGATGGTACTATTTCTATTTCAATAAAAAATATAGGAAAAATAATCAATAAATAATATCAATAATAGATAGAAGGAGCTGCTATCAATGGATCAACAGAAGCAAGATTTACAAGAAGATTATATTGAAATCGGAAAGTATATCTATAATAAACCAGAATGCATTGTTATACGTAGATTTTTTCTTATAGTCACTTTTACATATGTAATAGGAGCATGTTTCGCTTATGTTGATTTTAGCAAGCTTATAAGCAGTAATATTATTTTAAAGTATGAGAATAACTCGTTGGCAATTAACGTGATTGGCGGTTTTATAATAACTAAACTTTGCTCTTATATTAAAAAATCTTTCATTTGGATAAAAACAAAAATTTATGATTTTAAACAGATTAGATATTCCATAACTGATGATGGAAATAGCATTATTTTAGATACCGATGATGTTAATGTTCTATATTCTGATATCCAGAAGATTATGCAGGAAAATTATCAAAGTAACATGATACTATTATCTTCTGCAGCTGGAATGGGAAAAAGCACTGTTTTGAAAAATAGTATTGCTAAATTAGAGTCATGCGGAATACAAGTAAAATATTTTAGTTCTGGTTATGAAAGTTTGAATTACGCTAAAATAGCTGATTCTTTTTCTAGTATGAGCAAAGGGCGCATAGTCATTTTCGATGAATTTAATGATGCCTTTAAAGATGAAATTAGTTTATGTGAAATAAAACGTAATTTAAAACTTCTATATGATTGTGAATGTCTTTGCATTATACTATCTTTTTCTAATGAATACCTTGCAGATATAATTCGGGTAACAGAAGAATATACGCATACTAAAAAGCTATATGTTTTAAATTATAGTAAAGATATAGTTGATTCGATTAAAAGAAAGTTTTGTGAATTGCTTAATATCAGCTTGAAAAGCTTTGATGAAGTAAATAGTAAGAGCATAGAATGTGGGAAGATATATGTTTTTCAGCAAATTATTGCAGAACTTAAAGCAGAGGTAACAATACCATTAATGGAAATAGTTATGCTTTCAAGGGTACTGTTGAAGGAAAGCGAAGCACGTATATGTGATTGGTTACAGGTGATTCATAGGCAAAAATATAATTATAGAGCTTTTATAGTAAAAAAATATTTGATGGATATAGTTTATACGTCTAAAGAAAGTGACATTTGTTTAATAGTATTATATTCTTTAGCGAAAACAAGTTTTTTGCGTCAAAAATTATATTACAAAGATTTACAGAATATATGCTTTGTTGATAACGATATCTTAATGAAAATCATTAAACACTTGGAAAAATTTCATATTATACGTAAAGTAGGGACTAATTACGATGAAAATAGACTGATTGTACTTGCAAGCAAATATTGGGAAAAGCATTTATCTAGCTTTACTAGGCTGTTACTGGATTCTTCTGTAGTGCATAATCTTGATACTCATTTTGATATCAAGGATTCTAGAAATTATATCTTTGATTCTAGTTACGATGAGTATCAAAGCGGCTTGAAGATTTTAAAGAGAATATTGTGTGCGTCTCTTGGTGTTTGCGTAATTGTTAATGTCAATAATTATCTAAAATGTAGCGAACTGATGGATTATGAATTCTTTGCAGTGTTGAATATGCTTGGTGGATTAACTGTGTTCTATAATTATAACTATGTTTATCACTTTTTACTACCTTGTAATAAAAAATTCTATATAAATGCTATATTGAGTAGTTTAGCATTAGTTGGTTTGTATTATTTTTATGATTATTGGTTTTTATTTTGGGGATTGGGAATGCTGATACAAGTAGCTTCTTTATTTATACTTAGCAGAAAGAACTTTTTAAAAGATATAGTAGTTTTCTCTATGATTGGCACTTTAGTTTCTGTGTTTGGTTATGCTCTAAATAGTTTATACGTACATACATTTTCTCAACAGTTTGTTATGTATATACCATTTATTAAGATAGCAAGTATGCTAATAGTTATAGCAGTTATGATTGGTGCGGTAGTTAGACATATATTATTGACATATTTGATTAATAATGTCATGAAGGTAAAAAATAAGGAGTTAATCAATTGTGAAAATACACTGCTGATATCTAAAGAAGAACTTTAACGTATATATTGGTAGATTTAGTTCATATTGCGGAGGTGCAGATGAAATGTATGATCAAAAACTTGTTGAGCAGATTTTTGGCAAAGAATTTTTTGATAGAATTGCAGAATTGGAACAGGAAAATCGTAAGTTAGCTCATTATACATCGGCAAAAGTAGCACTAAGTATAATTGAAAATAAAACGATTTGGCTTAACAATGTTCAATATATGAACGATTATAGTGAGATTGAAATAGGGCATCAGTTGTTGCTGGATTTTTATAATAACGCTACTGGAACAGAGCTAAAAGGAGTTCTAGAAGAAATATCTACAGGTTGTACTAAAAAACTAGAATTTAATTATAACAATATTAGTCCAAAATTAATGAATACATATGCCTTGTGTTTAACAGAACACCTGCCAGATGAAGATAAGTATGGACGCTTATCAATGTGGCGTGCTTATGCAGCGAATAATGGCGTAGCTTTAGTTTTTAATAGACCTATGTTTTTAGAGGAAGCAATTAATACAAGCGTTATGACAATACCCATGTTTTATTTTGATCAAAAAGAATTTAGAGATGCAGTTAGTGATTTTACAAAAAGATTACGGGACAACCAAAGCGTCTTAAAGACTATACCTGATTTTCCTAATCATATTTTTGCTAAGTTTTTGATTACAGTATTGAGTATGAAGCATAAAGGGTTTCAAGAAGAGAGAGAATGGAGAATTTTAAGTAATAGTAGTATTTATATGAGTCCGCTAAATGAGATCCTTAAGGAAAAAAGGGTAGAAGTTAATGGTGCTCCTAGAATTATAAAAGCATTGAATTTTTCAGATGTTCAGTATAAAAATATAAAGTTTGATATGAATGATTTGATATATAGAGTTATTATAGGACCTAGTAATAATGCAGAACAGTTAAGGAAAATTTTTGTAAATGCTTTAAGTGATAATGGTGTTAAGGATGCAGATGATAAGGTGGTATGCTCAAATATTCCTGTAAGAATATAAAACAAATCGCCGCACGCTGACGCGCACGGCGGTGAAGACAGATTTTATTTAGTTTTGCAACGCTCAATATTCAAGAAACTCTGCTGGTGTAAGAATTTTGGGATGCTTGATTCCAGATTCTAAAAAATCTTTATCACCAGTTAGCAGAATATCGGCTTTTGCCATGATAGCAGCTC
>OIZA01000565.1_pt1 | contig 17657 bp, 11 predicted proteins | sample 1588381 | NCBI WGS metagenome assembly OIZA01 (sample SAMN03283277) | human gut metagenome | biome: human-associated habitat; material: feces | host: Homo sapiens | place: Peru | collected 2012 | reverse complement strand
GAAGAACAACTGGGGGTTAACAGAGTTAACAGTTAACAGTTGTTTTTCCGCTCTTTTCAATATGATTTTACCACAATTCTGCTGGTGACAGATCCTTGTCCTTTCTGCCCATCAGATAGTAATCGGCAAGGAACTGGAGGTTTGCCTGGGTAATCTTCAAGCCTGCCTCCTTTACGTATCGGCTGGTGAAGAGGTTGGCATCAGGCAACATGTTGTTGTCTATCAGCTTGCACACAATCTCGTAAGGGAATGGGCGACCGTTGCCGCTGATGATGTTGAAACCATCAACTTCTGCACGCTCAGCGTTGTAATATGGATTCTCAGGAGCTGCAATGCAATGAGCCATACCGAAACAGATGTTGATGCCCGTATATGGACTTCCGCAAACAATGATTCCCTTCTCGTATTTTGGAGGGAACTTGATGTTGGCAGGTAATTCGATGCCTACCTCCTGCAAGAACTCCTTCAGGGTCTTGACATCCTCCAGGAAGATGAACTTATCCCCGAACTCCTTCGCCTTGAGCAGGTTGTAATCGTGGATAGGCTGCTTGCGGTTCAGGCGGTCTTTCTCAGCCTCAATCTGCTCCTTGTTCTCCTCGTAAGGAGGGTTCAGCAGGGCACCCGTCTGCCACCAGTCACCACCGAAGTAGAAAAGGTTGGTAACAATCAGCTGTTCGCCGCTGAGGAATGCGCTCGCATCCTCAATGTTGGTAGAATCCTTGCGCACTCTGAGCAGATTCTCCTCATCTGCATCATCCTTTGAAGTCTCTTCATCCGAAGCATCTTCCGAAGCGTCATATACATCTTTCAGATAGAAGAAGTTATCATCCTCCTTGATCATCTTGAAGGCACGGGTACTCTTGTAGTCGATGTCTGTCCAGAGCTTGTGGGCAGGATGATGTTCGCTCACCTTGGCAAGCCATTCGGCAGAGGTGAGGGCAAGCAGGTTGTTGCGGCTGTTCATCGTTTGTTCTATCTGGATAGAGTAGGCGATGATGTCGTTGAAGCCCTGTGGAGAGTGGGCGAGGCGCTCCAGCTCCATCTGAAGGCGGAAGCGGTTGCCCACGTTGAAGTAGCAGCCATAATGGAACCAGGCCAGTGCATCGCGATATTCATAGAACTTATCCTCATCGGTAGGCAGTTCGCAGAGGAACTCATAGAGGCGGTCGTTCTCTGGTGCCGTTTCATACTCCTTGTCGAGCACATTGTAGGCAAGCTTTGCAGCCAGCTCTATGGTGCTGAAGAGGAAAGGCACAGCTTCCTGCACATGACTGCTCTGCTGATAATGGTGCCAGCAGAGGAACTTGATGTCGGCAAAGTTGATTTCGTCCGGGTCGTATGGAGGCATATTTTCGTTCAGGGTATTCTGGATGAAATCGTCCTCGTTCTCATAGAAAGGGATGTAGGAGCCGTAGCGCTTCTTGCATTCGGCAGTAAAGGTCTTCCAGATGCAGGTGCCTGAGATGATGTCCTCGAAGTAGCCGGCGATGCTGAGTGCAAGCTGCTTGGCTTCCTCCACGTTTGGAAACTGGTGGGTGAAGCATGCCTCGTCAAGGGCGTGATATATTTCGTTGGCAAGTTCTGTGTAGTACTGGTCAACGTCGTTTGGCTTCTCGTATGGATGCATTGCCATCCACTCTTGGGTGAAAATTACCTTTTTCATATCGTTTGATTCTTTGTTGTTTCGAGGTTATAACGGATGCATCGTATAGGTGCGAGGGTCGTTATTCTCGTTGTTTGTTATTATCAATTGTTAGTCGTTCGGCATAGAATGTCGCCCGATTTATCTGTAAAGATAATGCAAAGATAATGATTTCTGCGCAAAAAATGCAAGAAACTCGCATTTTTTTCGTATCTTTGCACCCGAATTTAGGCAATCTTAATAAAAGCGTAGGATTGCCGCAAGCGTTTCGGAAGGATTTTGCACCCTAATTCATGGCTGGGAGGGTGAATTCGGCCTTCCATTTTGATTATAATGAATTAAGGTTAAAAAGATTTGAAGACATTTGAAGAATTAGGCGTGAGCGAGGAGATTCGCCGTGCCATCGAAGAGCTTGGATTTGAGAATCCAATGCCAGTTCAGGAAGAAGTTATCCCATATTTGCTTGGTAATAAGAACGACGTGATTGCGTTGGCGCAGACCGGTACGGGTAAGACTGCATCTTACGGTATTCCGGTTATCCAGAAAACTGATGCCAGCAGCAAGCAGACACAGGCTATCATCCTCAGTCCTACACGTGAGCTCTGTCTCCAGATAGCAGACGATTTGAACAGTTTTGCCAAGTACATCGACGGTTTGCATATTGCCGCAGTTTATGGCGGTACCGACATCGGAAGCCAGATTCGCACCCTGAAGCATGGTGTGCAGATTATCGTGGCTACCCCTGGCCGTCTGCTCGATTTGATTAATCGTGGCGTGGCTCAGTTGGAGAACGTGAACAATGTGGTGCTTGATGAGGCTGATGAGATGCTGAACATGGGCTTCTCTGAGAGCATCAATGCCATCTTCGAGAACGTTCCGGAAGATAGAAATACTCTGCTCTTCTCGGCTACCATGAGCAAGGACATCGAGAAGATTGCCCTCAACTATCTGCACGACCACAAGGAAATCGTAGTGGGTTCGCGCAACGAGGGTGCTGAGCATGTAAACCACATCTACTATCTGGTAAATGCCAAGGACAAGTATCTCGCCCTGAAGCGCGTGGTGGATTTCTATCCACGCATCTTTGCGATTATCTTCTGCCGCACCAAGCTGGAGACTCAAGATATTGCAGATAAGCTCATCAAGGATGGTTATAATGCAGAGGCGCTGCACGGCGACTTGAGTCAGCAGCAGCGTGACCTCACTATGCAGAAGTTCCGCAATCATACCGTTCAGTTCCTGGTGGCTACCGATGTGGCTGCCCGTGGTCTGGACGTAGATGATCTGACTCACGTTATCAACTACGGTTTGCCTGATGATGTGGCTAGCTACACCCACCGAAGCGGCCGTACGGGTCGTGCCGGAAAGAAGGGAACATCCATCTCTATCATCCATACCAGAGAGAAGTTCAAGGTTCGCCAGATAGAGAAGCAGATTGGCAAGGACTTCGTGGACGGCGTTTTGCCAACCCCAGAGGAAATCTGCAAGAAGCAGCTCTTCAAGACCATGGACGACATCATGAAGACCGATGTGGATGAGGATCAGATTGAACCATACATGGCAGAAATCAACCGCCAGTTTGAGTACATCGACAAGGAGGACATCATCAAGAAGATGGTAACCATCACCTTCGGTAAGTTCCTCGATTACTATAAGAACGCTCCTGAGATTATCAAGCCAGAAACCGGCAAGGGTTCCCGTGGCGGTGAGGGTCGTGGAAGCCGTGGCGAGGGTCGTGGCAAGGTTTCCAATGGTCGCAGAAAGCATGAGACAGAGGCTGGTTTCAAGCGCCTGTTCATCAACCTGGGTAAGGCTGATGGTTTCTATCCGGGCGAAATCATGCAGTATCTGAACAAGCACGTGAAGGGTCGTCAGGAGGTGGGTCACATCGACCTGCTGAGTAAGTTTGCCTACATCGAGGTGCCTGAGGAGGATGCTAAGCGCGTGATGAAGGCATTGAACGGTACTGAGTACAAGGGTAGAACCGTGAGATGTAACGATGCTGATGAGGAAGGTCATGGCAGAGCAGCCCGCGGCGGACGCGATTCTGAGAGCCGTGGCGGCCGTTCTTCTGAAAGAGGAGGTCGTGGCCGCAGAGGTTCTTCTGATGATTCTCGTGATGCTCGTGGAAAGGGAGGACGTGGAAGCCGTGGCGAATCTCGTGGCGGAAGAAAATCACGCAGCCAGGAGGATACAGGCGATTGGCGCCAGTTCTTCCAGAACAACGACAACGTGAAGTTCAAGGGCGAGGAGCCAAACTTCGAGGAAGAAGGCTGGGCTCGCCGCAGACCTAAGAAGAAGTAAAGCATAGCATGGTGAAGAAAAGTAAATCATGTGGCTATAGTTATCATAGTAAAGGGCATTCTTTCTTGTGAATCAAGGAAGAGTGCTCTTTTCCGTTATTATTCTAGTGGGAAACATTCAAGTTACTATGCTTTTATGAATAATCTTCGATATTTAGACTTTTTCTTTTGATGCTTTTTGTGTATGTTGTTGATTACCAGATTAGTTGTTGTAGATGAGATTTTCTTATATTTAGACCTGGTTTTTACTTCTATCTAAAAATAAAATTGTATTTTTGCACATTAAATAATTATTAAGATATGAGAAAAGTAACTTTATACATGATCTTGGCTTTTATAGTAGCACCAATCTTTGTTTCCTGCTACCAAAGTCATAAGGAAGAGTTGAGCGTGGCTTATGCACTAGCTGAGACAGAACCGGATAGTGCCTTGGCGTTTTTGAACCATATAGAGCAGAGAAAACTTTCTGAAGAGGATATGGCGAAGTATGCCCTCATTTATTATAGGGCACAGGATAAGTCTGGTTTGGATGTGGATAACGATTCCTTGATTCGCATAGCATATGATTGGTATGAGAAACACCAAAACGATTCGCTCTATGCTACAGCCTTGTATTATATGGGAAAGTGTTTCTTGCTGAATGATAGTATGGAGCAGGCAAAGACATGTTTAGAAAAGACTTATTCTATGTCGGACAGTCTTCATGATATGAACCTAAAATGCTTGGCATTGGATAAGTTGATAGAGGTTGAAGAACAGCTGGCACCTTATAAAGCATTGGGATATGCAAAATCTTTGGTGAAGATGTATGATTCCATGCCAAATGTATCTATATATAATAAGGTAGCAGCTCGTTTGAGATTGGGGGAGAACTTCTTTTATGTTGATAGCTTGAAACAGGCTTTGGAAGAAGAGAAAAAAGCATATAGGATTGCGGTGCAAGCTGGTGATAATAACTTGTTGTCATATGTAAGTCAAAATTTAGCTAGTACTTTTAATGAGCTAGGGAAAAAAGATAGTTGCTTATATTATGCTCAACTGGCTTATGGGTTGAAAGAGACAAACCGTTTTTCTTGCCAGTTGACCCTCGCATCTACTTATATCTCTGTAGATTCCATAAAACAAGCTTTTAGATTATTGAAACAGGCAAAACCAAAAACGGCGGAAGACCGCTATTCTGTATTTTATATGCAAAGCCATGCTGCTATGAAGGTCCAAGATTATAGGGCTGCTAAGAACTTTGGCGATTCAGCATACCATTATTTGGAAGAGATGTATCGAACAGCATTACAGGGTAAAGCAATTTATTATAAATCATTCCTGAAAAAGGAAAGTGAAAGGGCGAAAATGCAAGGTAAGGCAGAAATGCAGCGATGGGTGTTTAGTTTGATGTTCTTATTATGTTTTGTTGTGGTTATATTTGTTTTCTATGTTTATAAATCATATAAGAAACAGGTAAAACTACGTATGGAGTATGAAAGGGAAGAACACCTTCAAAAGCAACAAATGCAAGAAAAAATTCATCAAGAGGAACTTTCATATAAAGAGGTTCAACTATCTGTGATGCGTAACTATTTGCAAAAGAAAATCGATGTTGTGGAAAAATTAAATTCTATAGCTCCAAGTGAAAATAAACATATAGTGTTGGCGGAGAGTGATTGGGACGAATTGGAGGTGTTTTTAGATAGTGTGGAAAACCTATTTGTAAGACGACTTAAGCAAAACCATCCGAATTTGTCTAAGAGTGATTTACGGCTAATGATGCTTTTGCGTTTAAAGCTATCTCAAAAGGCATTGGCTTCTATCTATTGTATAAGCGAGAAAGCAATTAAGCAAAAATTGTTCTTGTATAAAAATAAAGTTGGTATCAAGAATGAGCATTTTTCGCTTCGTAACTACATTGAAAACTTCTAATATTTATCAGAATAAAGTAAGTTTAGACCTGGAAAATCTAGGGGGCGATTTTAAACGTTTGATATTTAGGCTTATACGTTTGTTATGTGGTTTAAAAGAAATAGACCTGCATTGTTGGGATAGTATCGCAAAACTATGTAATTTTGCAGCCGAGATTTAATTATGTCTAAAAAGTAAAAATATGAAAAAAGTAAGAATGGTAATTTCGCTTTTCCTGCTTATGCTTTTCGCTTTTGGTCAAGTGAAAGCTATGTCCCTTCCCGCTGTAAAAAATATTCCTATGCATAAGGAAAAGGGACATTTGGGAACACGAACAGAAGAGCCTAATGTATCTGTGAGTTTGGATGAAGCCCATCTTGTTGTGAGCATTAGCAGATATGTTGGTGAAGTAAATGTAATCCTTGTAGATGTGAATGGTAGTATTGTTGTTAATGATACGTTTGTGGTAAATGAAAAGAATGATTATTTACTTCGTTCTTTTACACGTTTTATAGGTTTCTACTCAATAACTATAGAGCTAGATAATGTGACTTATTATGGTATAATTGATGATTAATTTTAAAGTACAAGTAAAAATGAAAAAAGTATTATTCTTACTCGCATGTTTGTTCATGTATGGGGCTGAGTCTTTTTCACAAAAACTTGTGGAAACAGATTATTATTTAAACAACCCAACTTTGGGAGGTGATGTGGTTATTAAAAAAAATACGAAAGAAGTTAATGGTGACAATGCTATAACATCTTTTGAGGTTGAAGTTTCAAATACTGGTGAATATTATGCTAGTTTTTGGATGTTTCCTACCAAATTGAAAGATGGAACTTTTGCTAGCTATGATGTAGCTGTTAATGGCAATGTGCTTACTGAGAAGTTGAATCCTACGGTAGGTGACTGGCAGTCGTTATCTTTATCTAATAACGGTAGAATATTTTTGAAGAAAGGTGCCAATATTGTTTCTGTCATTGGAAAAGTTCCTGATGTTCCAAATGTAGAGCATGTAAAGTTTTCTGTGGAATATGCTCAGTCGCGCATAAATGATAATGCGTATAAGGAATATAAAACGGAAGTATCATTTGAAAGTGCTAAGTTTGCTGAGGATAATGCAAAAAGAGTACAAGTGTTAAGTGCTGATACGCTCAGTAATGAATATGCTATTATGCCTTATGCTGCAAGTAGTGAAGCTTCGCTTAATAACTATACTTATGCTTTGAGTGTTCCTTTGAAATATACATTTTACAAGACCGTATCTTTTACTAAAGGGCAACAAATCTTTATTGCAACGAATGGTGTAGATAATTTCGAGCATATTTTGGAGGTGTTTAGTTCAAATAAACCAGAAAGCTATTCTTGGTCGGCAATGTCCAACTCTAATTGTATGGCTTCTTTAATCCTCACTGTTCCTGAAACAGGTCTTTATTATGTAAGGGTTCGCTCTTACTTGAATGCACGTTCCGGATTGTGTAATTTGAATATCAATGGAGAGAACTATTATGACAATATTCCGATATATAGTGTAGGAGTGAGGTGTACACAAGATACAGATAAGGTTTACAATACTTTTACATGTTACACGATTGGTGATCCAAGACTTTGGATAGAAGAAGGAAATAGCATACCAGGTAAGATATATGCTTACAATGATGATTATGGAACTAAGGGTGATTTCTTTTGGGGTTTAAATTCTCGTATTAAAAGACAATATTCACGTCCAGTTCATGCGGCTTTGTTGTCATCCTATGCTTCTTATAATCCAAGTTCTCGTTGTGACCTATATGTTAAGTGTCAGAATAGTACTATCACTTCATATTTCCCAAATTTGAAAGAAGATGATGCAATCCAGTCAGCTCCAGCATCAACTACATATAATTGTATATCATGGTCAGGAGGAATCACTTCTTATTGGGAATGGCCACTAAGTTATGGTTCTAAATATTATTCTTCAAATCCACTGACAGCATTTGATAATTTCTATGCTTCACGAGGTTTAACAAGAACTGGTGCTACAGAAAGTAATGCAGTGGTGGCATTGTGGGCTGTTGTGGATCAAAATGGTAACAGAACTTATACCCATGGCTCTGTTCGTAAAGGTGCTGATAGTAATGCACATGGTTATGATTGGGAGAGTAAACCAGGTTCTCTTATGAGAACATTTCATCCAAAAAATGCCCTTAATGGAGCTAGCTATGGACAAATAGTAGAATACTACACAAAAGCAAACACGGCAGCGACAACTCTTGCAGAAGAAATAGCCGATGGTTCTGCACAAATTGAATATGTTGATTTTACCTCTGATGAGGACAAATTGATCAATCAAAAGATTGGTGAAATCAATTCTGGTGTTTTAGCAAAGTTTAAGACATTGTACAATGAATGGAAAAATGTGACAGAGACAACAATATTTAGTAATCCTGAACAAATAGCAAACTGTAAAGAATACAAAGATTTGGTAGATTTCTGTAAGAAAAATTTATGCTTACAATATGCGTTGTATAAAGAGTTAGGACAAGGCGATGGTATTTCTGCAATTAAACCTATAGAAGATCTTACCATAAACCAATATGGAACAATTATGGAGTCGATAAGAGAAGAAAACAATATAGCAACGCAGGCATGTGCTGGTGTAAAGACCATTAGATCATTACATTCTAATTATATGGCATATGTAAAAGAAATATTATCAAAAGACAAGGTTGGTATTCAAAAAAGTCGTAAAGCTACAAGAGCAACAACAGGATTGTCATATAGCAATTTTAAAGAGTTCTCTGTTCTGCAAGGTGCAGGAAATTTGAGTGTTGAATTTTCACTTAGTAATGCTTCTAAAGTGTCATTGAATACACTTGATTTAGCAGGAAACATTGTAAGTAGTGCCTTTACAGAACATATGTTGGAAAGTGGTTCCCATATTTTTAAGTTGCCTATAGAAAAGAAAGGCATGTATTTGGTACAGCTCGTAATTGATGGACGTGTAAATGTCAAGAAAGTAATATTAAAATAATAAAATAACAAACAAAGATAGGTGGAAAGCAAATCGCAATTCCACCTATCCTTTTAATGCTTATAGTTTATGAAAAAAAACATTTATTTACACATCGTTAGTCTGTTTTTGCTGTTTTCTACATCTTGTAGTGGTGATGACACAAACAATGTCAGTCCAGTCTTAGAGGGAATGACTCCTGAGAATTTTCCCGTTCTCGATGGATCTGATTCTACGGAACCATTGAGAGATATATTGATGTGCCGAATTTTTGGTTTTCAATACAAATGGGAAAGATATAGCCCTTTCCTGCAAGATCCAACTAGAGCAAAGCAAGAAGTACGCCCAGTTTATGCTTGTTCTGACAGTCAACGTGCATTGATAGAAAAGAAAATGCAAAAGTCAAACACGCATCAATCATATATGAATTTGATAGATGGAAAGGTTGAACTTGTAATTGCCGCTAGAGCAGCTTCGCGTGATGAAAATAAATACGCTAGGGACAATAATGTTGCATTGATAGAAAAACCGATAGCTAAGGATGCTTTAACTTTTATGGTTAATAACTCTAATTCTATTGAAAGTCTCTCCGTGGAACAAATAAGAAAAATATATACTGGAGATATCGCTAATTGGCAAGAGGTTGGTGGAGAAGATATGCTTATAACTCCTTATGTGCGTAATAGAAACTCAGGTAGCCAAGAAAAATTTGAAACAATGGTAATGGATGGACTAGAAATCAAAAAGTTCCCAGAGTGGCATATGGGAACAGCTATGGAAACTCCTTATTTCCAAATAGAAAATGACAGGAGTGGAATTGCGTTTACTCCATATTATTATTATAGCGTAATTGTTGGCTATGGAAGTACAAAGGCTATCGGTATAGAAGGGGTTAGCATGATTAAGGAGAATATATATAATGATACTTATCCATATGTAACTAATATTTATGCTTCTATTCGAGCCGATATAGACAAGAGCTCTACTGCTTATAAAATTTTTGAATTTCTGACTAGTGACAAAGGGCAATCTGTTGTAGAGGAAAGTGGTTACATCCCTCTTCATAAATCTTCTACAGGGATAAGTAAGCAAACAAATGACGGAAAAATAGAAGTTTCTTATTTGCATGGTAATATTGCAGTTAAGTGTGATGAATGTTTACAAAAGATACAAGTATTTGATTTGAATGGAACAAAGGTCTTTTCCAAAAGTGTAAATGATAAATTCATAAAAATTCATCACCATCTGAGTGGGGTATTTGTGATTTCATTATTTTTTGATAATGGATCTTCTTATATAAAAAAGATAATATGTAGTGGAAAGTAATGCCGAGTCAGCACAATCATCTTTGCACTTGTTGTGGCTTTTTTCTTCAAAAATTATATTTTGCGGTAAAAATACAGCAATTTCTTTGGTAAATTGCGGTGTTTTTACCGCAATTTTTGTATATTTGCAGCCGTAAACATCAAATAAGGCAAGAAATATGGAATTATTGAAGCAACTTTCAGACAATCTTATCAAGCGTACCGATACTCGATACCTACGATATATGTATCATCAGATTCCTTGGTCGAATCGGATGACGGCTCTTGTTGGACCTCGTGGAGTCGGCAAGACAACACTCCTTTTGCAGTATATCAAATTGAATCTTCAGATGAAAGATACTCTCTATGTGAGTGCGGAATCCATCTATTTCGCTAATCATACTCTCTTTGAAACTGCAATGAAGTTTAGCCAACTTGGAGGCAAGCATCTTTTTATCGATGAAATACATAAATATAAGGGTTGGGCTACAGAACTTAAGATGATATACGATAATCTGCCAACCTTGCAAGTGGTATTTACCGGTTCTTCTGTGCTTGATATTTATAAAGGTACAGCAGATTTAAGTCGACGAGTACTGGTCTTTACGATGCAAGGCCTGTCTTTTCGTGAATACATCGGTATGGAAAAGGGCATAGACATTCCTGTCTCTACATTGGAACAAATCGTAAATAATGAAGTCGTGTTGCCGGAGGAGATAGAGCATCCGTTGGCATTGTTTAATGAATATCTGCGCAAGGGCTACTATCCTTTTTCAAAGGATGAGGGCTATAGGATGCGACTGAATCAAGTGGTGAGTATGACTTTGGAGACGGATATTCCACAATATGCCAATTATACGGTGATGGTGTCCAGAAAATTGAAGGAATTGATGCAGGTAATAGCTGATAGTGTGCCTTTCAAGCCAAACATGAGTACCATTGCTACAACTATCAAGGTAGATCGCAATAATCTGCCCGATTACTTCGAACTGATGGAGCGTGCAGGTTTGATAGCCCAACTTCACGAGTCCACAGGAGGTGTGCGTGGTTTGGGCAAGGTAGAAAAGGTGTATCTTGATAATACCAACCTCTCCTTTGCTCTCTCTTCTTCGGTGCCTGATATTGGCAATCAACGAGAGACTTTCTTTTTTAATCAGATGCGTGTGAATCATGCTGTCTTCAATTCTCCAATCTCTGATTTCCAGATAGAAGACAAGACTTTTGAGATTGGTGGTAAAAAGAAAGGTCAGAAGCAGATTTCTGAGGCTAAAGAGGGATATGTTGTGAAGGATGATATAGAGACAGGCATGGGCAATGTTATTCCTCTCTGGGCTTTTGGTATGAACTATTAGACAATTATAAGCAAATGAAGAAATCTATTCTTATCGCTTGTCTGGGACTGGTAAGTCTGGGCTTGCAAGCACAGAGCATTTCGCTCGCTGGTGAATGGAATGTAGAGTTGGGAAAGAGCGGTAGTGCTTTTGCCAAGGGTAAGCGTGCCTCGCAAGGTGAGGTGAAGCGTGCCATCCTCCCAGGCACCATCGACACGAACCATCTGGGATTCGCTCCGAAAGATACGATGGAGACTACGCATCTTACGAGACTCTATGCCTATAAAGGAGCTGCAAGATATTCCAGAACAATCAATATCCCGAAGGACTGGAAGAAGAAGCCGGTAGAACTCTTCCTGGAACGTACCCGACCGACATGGGTGTATGTGGATGGAGAACTGGTGGATTCCTGCAACTTCATCTCTACTCCCCAGCGCTATCTTCTGCCAAAGAAGGTGAAGCCGGGCAAGCATCTCCTGGAAATCGTGGTGGATAATGGAAGAGGTGTGCCTGAGCAGGTTTACGGTTCCAGCCATGCTTACACGGAAGATACGCAGACCAACTGGAATGGAATTATCGGAAGGATAGAACTCCAGCTAGCCAGCTCAGTAGAGAGCAAATCTGCAGAAACTCTAACAGGAGCAATCCCTAGCCGTTCTGTAGTTTCTCCTTCAGCCCTTCAGATGCCTGATTTCGCCAGGGATTTCCATATCGAAGGCGCCCACTTCTACGCCAATGGTCATAGGATATTCCTTCGTGGCAAGCACGATGCGGCAGTATGGCCGCTGACGGGACATGTGGAGATGAGCGTGGAAGGCTGGATGAAGTATCTCGGAACCTGTAAGAAGTATGGAATCAACCATGTGCGCTTTCATTCCTGGTGCCCACCGGAGGCGGCTTTCGTGGCAGCGGATAGTCTGGGAATCTATCTCCAGCCGGAGCTTCCTTTCTGGGGTTCTTTCGACAAGAAGGATGAAAGGCTGATGGCGTTCCTGTATCAGGAAGGCGAGAACATTCTCAGAGAATATGGTCATCATCCATCTTTCAGAATGATGGCGCTGGGTAATGAACTCTGGGGCGACATCGACAAGATGAAGGAGTTTGTGGATGATTTCCGCAAGATTGCGCCAGATAAATACTATACCTTCGGAAGCAATTACTATCTCGGTTATCAAGGAATAAAAGAAGGAATGGATTACTTCACCACTTGCCGCATCGGAGGCGAGGGATGGGGCAAATACAATACTCATACCCGTGGTTCCTTCTCGTTTGCCGACGCTTACGATGGAGGAATGATCAATCATTTCCATCCTAATTCTACGATGAACTTTGATGAGGCTTGCGATAAGGCAGGAATCCCAATCATCTCTCACGAAACAGGACAGTTTCAGACCTATCCTGATTATCGGGAAATGAAGAAATACACCGGAGTGCTTCATCCTTATAACCTCGAAGTGTTCCGCCGTCGTCTGGCTGCAGCCGGAATGCTCTCGCAGGCAGATGATTTCCACAAGGCTTCGGGCTTATGGAGCGTGAAACTCTATAAAGCCGATATAGAGATGGATTTGAGAACCCGGAATATGGCGGGCTTTCAACTGCTCGACATTCAGGATTATCCCGGTCAGGGAAGTGCTTTCGTAGGCATCCTGGATGCGTTTATGGAGAGCAAGGGAATCACTACGCCTGAGGAATGGCGCCAGTGGTGTTCGCCTGTGGTTCCTCTGCTGGAAGTGGAGAAGTTCTGCTTTGAGGATGGCGAGAAAATCCAGGCTAAGGTGAAGGTTGCCAACTATGGCGGTTCTTCGCTTTACGGAAAGAAATTGAAGTGGAAGATAGGCGATGCTGAAGGCGTGATGAACATCTTTACTTATGATGAAGGGCTGCTAGATGTGGGTGTCTTGGACGAGGAAATATCTGTAGATAAACCTACCAAGCTGCTTCTTACATTAAATATAGAAGGTACAGAAGCCAGAAACTCGTACGAGCTTTGGGCTTATCCGAAGAAGGCATTGGAAAAGAAAGGCGTCATCATAGCAAAGGATTTGAATCAGGAAGTGGTGAAAGTCCTGGAAAAGGGCGGAAAGGTGCTTTGGATGCCTACGGCTTCCAGTCATTTCGTGGCTGCCGATGATACGCTTTCGCAGGCAGATAATGCTACTCCTTATACTGTTGGTGGACTCTTCCAAACCGATTACTGGAACTATCGCATGTTCAAGACCATCTGCGAGAACAATAAGAAGAAGGTTTCTCCAGGAACACTGGGCATTCTGACGAACCCAGAACATCCGATATTCAAGGGATTCCCTACGGAAATGCACACCAACTGGCAATGGTTCCCGGTTATCAAGGAATCGCATCCGCTGGTGCTTGACAACTTCGCCAAGGATTATCGCCCGATAGTTCAGGTGATAGATAATATCGAGCGGAATCATAAGTTGGGTTTGGTGATGGAATGGAAAGTGGGAGCCGGAAAGCTTCTCGTCTGCATGAGCGATTTGGAGAAGGCTGCCAAATATCCGGAAGGCAAGGCTTTCTATCAGAGTGTAATTGATTACATGCGCTCTGCCGATTTCAATCCATCTGTAGAAATAACGGTGGATGAATTGAAGAAGAAACTTGCCGAGAAGCCTCGTCAGGTTTCATTGAAGGAACTGAATAATATCTCGCAATATTAGTTGCGAACCTATAAGAAAAAACAAGAGCGGAAAGCCAGGAGTTAACAGGTTAACAGTTAACAGCTGATTTTCCGCTCTTTTTATATCATCTCTGTTGATTCAGAGATAGGATTTACTTCGCATTAATCTCCTTCAAGAGGCGGTCTGCGTGTCCCCACTTATCCATCAGGTAGAGCACATAGCGGATGTCCACACCAATGCAGCGAGCCAGGCGCTTGTCGAAGTTGATGTCAGAGCTGAGGCTGTCCCAGTTGCCATCGAAGGCAAGGCCAATCAACTCACCCTTGCCGTTGAACATAGGGCTACCAGAATTACCACCGGTAATATCGTTGTTGGTGAGGAAGCAGAGCTGCATCTTGCCAGTCGTCTTGTCCTGATACTTGCCGAAATCCTTCTCAGAGAGAAGCTCGTGCATGATAGGCTCAGCGTAGTAATCGATGACCTTATCGCCCTTCTTCATCTTCTCTACGATGCTCTCGGCTGTGGTGTAATAGCCAGATGGCTTGCCACCGAGGTCGAAACCGCCTACCTGACCGTAGCTCAATCGCATGGTGAAGTTGGCGTCGCTGTAGTGAGGCATGTCCTCCTCCATACGGAGCTTGGCAGCGCAGAGATACTTCTCCTGCTCGGCGATGCTGTCGTTGATGCTGCCCATTTGAGCTGCGAAATCTGCAAATACATCGTTCAGATCCATACCGAAGCTTACGCCTGGATCCTTCTCATATCCCTTCTTGTTGAAATAGAGCTTGGCACCCTTCTTCATGATGAGCGACTTCTCCCAGAGATAATCCACATACTTGGCGTAGTTGCCGCCAAACTCAGCGTCGATGGTCTTGTAGAACTTAGGCAACCATTTTGCATCTACGTGCTCCTTGTAGTTCTTCAGAAGGGTAGCGAGCACCTCCTTGTCGAGCGCCATATCCCATTCTGCAGAGTTATCTTCAAACTCATGATACTGCTTCTTCTTGTTCTTCTCAGGACCCTTCACCTCCATATTGGTCTGGAGCTTGATGGCACGGGTAGAGAACTCGATGTTGCTTCTTCTGGTGAAAGATTCTGCAAAGTTGGTCCAGGCATACTTCACGTCTGCGCTCTCCTTGTAGAGCTTGGCGAGCTTGTCGAAATCTACCTTGTGGGCGAGGTCGTTGGCAGCCTTGGCTGTATCCTGCCAAGCACGGAGACGGGTTTCGTACTCACGCTTCAGATTCACGATGCCGATAGAGTCGATACACTTGTTCATACCAAGGGCATTCTTCCAGTAGTTGGAAGAGCTGGCGTACTTGCTGTCGTACTTGATGCGGACTGCCTCGTCGGCACGCATGTGCTTCTGCATCACCTCCTGCTTTATGCCACGAACCTGGGCACGAGGAGCATTCTCAGCATCGCGCATGGTCTGGATTCCGTAGCTTGAGAGATAACGCTCTGTGCTGCCTGGGTAACCCATGGTCATCGCATAGTCGCCATCCTTGTAACCCTGGAGAGAAACCTGTGCCCAACGCTTTGGATGATAAGGCACATTATCCTTGCTGTAGGCAGCAGGACCGTTGGTCTTAGGGTCGGCATAGATGCGGAATACAGAGAAGTCGCAGGTCTGGCGAGGCCACATCCAGTTGTCGGTATCGCCACCAAACTTACCCATAGACTTTGGTACGGTGAAAACCAGACGCAGGTCGGTGAAGTCGCGGTAAGTAGTAGCGTACCACTTGTTGCCCTCGTAGAAAGGCTGAACGGTGATATGAAGGGTAGAATCGTTCTTCTTCGCCTCTTGGGTCATCTCGTTCTCCAGAGAATCGATGAGTTCATCGCGCTTCTTGTTGTCGAGTTTCTCGTATCCGAGGCTCATCACCTTATCGGTTACATCCTTCTGTTCAACCATAAAGCTGACGAACATATTCTCGTTAGGCAATTCCTCTGCGTAAGATTTAGCAAAGAAACCGTTGAGCATATAGTCGTGCTCCACGGTAGAGTGGCTTCTGATAGCCTCGAAACCGCAATGGTGGTTGGTAAATACCAAACCGTCTGGAGAAACGACTACGCCTGAGCAATAGCCAGAGAAGTTGACCACAGCGTTCTTCAAGGCGTCCTCGCCATTGTAGAGCTGGTCGTAAGTCATACTGAAGCCTTCGCGCTGCATCATCTCATACACAGCGTTTGGCAAGTTGTAAATTGTCCACATTCCCTCGTCAGCGTGAGCGGTATTGATTCCGCAGAACGCCATGATAGAGGCGATAAGGACCGTTGCTTTTTTCTTCATTACTTGTTTTTGTTTTCTATTTTTATTATGATGTTATTTATTACTTGGGACGAACTTGGGACGAACTTGGGACATTTGCACTTTCCCTTTATTTATTAAGGTTGTTTTCCTGCCGAGTAATTTGGTGAATACTTTTTGTAAGTATCCAAGCCGTTATCATCTGACTGGAAGATGATGGTGTCTATGAAATAGTAGTTGCCGTCATCTCCAACCAATACATTATTGGGTACGGCATCGAAGATGTCATGAATGCCATTGGTGAAATATTCTCCATTGTCTTCTGCGTGAAAACCGATACGTTCAAACTCTGCCTTGATTTCTTCGGGAGTAGCTTCCCTCGCATTTACAACAAGTTGTTGGCGAAGAACAGCACAAACTTTTCTATCTCGATTCTGTGAGAAACCGATGAAATCGTAGGGGCATGCTGTGAAGTATTGGTTGTGAGCCACAATTCGTTCAAAGAAAGGAGTAAGGTTATCGTCAGAATAACGGAAGCCGTTAAGTTTATAAACGTGTATTCCATCATAGGCCATATAAACCTCGTTCTCTGAACCTCGGTCAGAGAACACACCTAATGACTCCGGATTTTCAATCCAGCAATCATTCTCCTTAGCCCAGTCTTTTAACCTTGCAATTTGGACTCCCTTGCAAGCCGTTGTTCCCGCAAGCGCTTGAATTGAGCTAAGCACTCCTCCAGCGAAAGCGGATGCTCTCGCCAATAAGCCATGCTCTTTTGCATCTGGGCATTGACTTTCTTGTGATAATCGTTCAGTTGTATCTCCATCCATTTATGTATTATATTGTTAGAATATTACGTTTGCAAAGTTACGACTATTTCCCGAATTTTCCAAGGCTTCGCTTGATTTTCTTCATAATTTGCCTTTTTGCCGATAATATTCCTGGTGATTGAACCTCCTGTTCCAGCATATCCAATGCCATTCTTAACTCTTCGAGGAGTTCGGGATAGTATTTCATCTGCTCGTAGGCGAGCTTCATGCAGTAGCAGCGGATGGCGTAGGGCTGGGAACAGGCGGTAATCTTGGCGATGCAGAAATCGATGAAATCAGAACGGAGTGATTCTTCCTCGAAAGGCTGACGGAGAAGAAGATGGAGCATCAGGCGACGCTTGGTCTCATTCTTCTCTGCGAGAACCCGGTCTATCAGTTCATCGTGCTTCTGAAAGAGCCATAGGTTGTTGGCTTCATCGAAATGGGTTAAAGCCCAAAGTGCATTGAACGATACACGGTCGTTTTCATCGAAGG
>OIZA01000558.1_pt1 | contig 17848 bp, 12 predicted proteins | sample 1588381 | NCBI WGS metagenome assembly OIZA01 (sample SAMN03283277) | human gut metagenome | biome: human-associated habitat; material: feces | host: Homo sapiens | place: Peru | collected 2012 | reverse complement strand
ATTTAAAGATACACTTTGAATTCGTGGATACTTCGCTTTCGCTCAGTATGACAAGATTTAAGGCACGCCTTGAATTTTTGGATACTTCGCTTTCGCTTAGTATGACAAGGCAAGGCAGTATGACAAGATTTAAGGCACGCCTTGAATTTTGGATACTTCGCTTTCGCTCAGTATGACAAGGCAAGGCAGTATGTCAAGGTTTAAGGCAATCCATAACAAAAGTAATGCTTGAATTTATGGATTACCACGCTTGCTTTGCTCGCTCGCAATGACAAAATTCAAAGTTGAGTTAGCTATTTCGCAAAGGATGGCGGAGACGGCTACACAAAGGATTAAGTATTTTTATGAAAGGAAGTCTTATGACTACAAACAACAAATTTATGCTCTCTATGGCGACTATTGCCATTTTGAGCGGGGCAAGTGTGGCTTTGGGTGCGGAAGTTGAACTCAAAGTCGAGCAAGACAAGTTGCAACTTGGCACTCAACAAGTTGAGATAAAAGGCGGCACGGCAAATGTCGCTCCAAGCGATACGGACAAAACAGGTCCCGTAACGATAAAAACCACGATAGGCAACACCATCGGCAAAGATACGATGACACAGCTTAATATCACGGCAAAAGAAGCAGCCGTAAATGTCGGCACAGCTAATCAATCAAGTGGCGTTGTCAGCATAGGTGGCACAGCACCGACAAACGGCACGGCAGCAGCGGACGGCTACGGCGTAAATATCGATGCGAAAAGTGTGGCGTTAGCTGGGGCAGCGAACAACGAAACGCAACTCAATGTCAATCAAAACAGCACCATTACCACGACAGACGGCGCAACATTAGGGGCAAATTCAGCCATAAATATCGCCAACGGCAAAAGTTTAACAGTCAATGGCGGTTTGATGACAAGCGAAGCCACAAGCAAAGTGAGCGTAAATGGCGGTTCGCTGAATTTAAAGGGCGATTTGACAGCGACAAACGGCAACATTTCGCTGGGCAAAGATGGCACACTCAATGTAACGGGCAAGCTCACAGGTGGCACAGCTGGCACTATCTCTTTGGGCGGTGGCACGATGAGCGTGGGCGGTGTGCTTACTCAATCGCAAACTACCATAAATTTAGGCGGTGGAACGCTTAATGTCAATGGTGGCGGCACGCTTGACGGCACAAAACTTACTTTGACAAACGGCGGCACGCTGAATTTTGGTGGTGGTGCAAGTGCTGACAAGCCCACAGCTACTACCATAAGCGGCGCAGTAAGCACGACAGCAAACAAAGCCACAAATATAAATTTGAGTCAAAATACCAAAGTAACATTTGGCGATAGTTTGACACTCACAAACAACACCGACACGGCGCTGGATAAAATCAGCCTTAACGGCGGCACGCTTGAAGTGAAAAAACTCACAGCAGACGCCACAAACCTTAACACCTTAGGCGGCGGAGTGATAAATTTTAGCGACCAAACAAGCACGCAAACAAAAGACACAGGCTCAAAAATCACAAATGACTTTACCATAAGTAATGGCACAGCGTTGAATTTGGGCAAAAATGCTTATCTCACGCTGGGCGGTGCAGACAAATCAGTAACGACAAAGGGTTCTAAAATCACCTTTGCGGACAGCACAAGCACGCTAAATGTCAGCAATCTTAACGCAAACGCAAGCGATTTTGATATGTCAAAGGGCGGTAAAATCATCTTTGCAAGCGGCAGCAAGTCGCAAATCAGCGGCAATGTCGCACTTGGCGAAAACCAAAGCTACGCATTTTCTGCGGCTGGCACGCTGAATTTAGAGAGTTTGTCGCTCACAAAAACGGGCAAGATTGAATTTGCGGGCAAGGACAGCGTTTTAAACCTTGCAAACGGAATGACAAGCGATGATGCGAAAACGCAAATCGTCCTAAAAGATGGCGGCACGATAAATTTCAACGGCGGAAATTCGGTTATCAAGGGCGCAGGTTTCACTACCACAGCAAGCAAAGACACGCTTTTGAATGTGAATTCAGGTGCGGGCGTGAGCTTTGAGAGCTTGGATTTAAAAGACAAATCAAGCAAACTTACCCTAAACGGCGGCTTTGTAAATATGGGTGCTTTAACCACAGCGGCAGCGGAAAACCTTGCCCTAAAACAAGGCACGCTGAATTTTGTCGGTAAGGCAAATGACAAGGGCGAGATAGAAACGCTCACTTCTACCATAGGGGCGGATTTGGATTTGTCAAAGGCTGGGGCGCAAGTGAATTTTAACAAGGGTTCTTTGGTGAAATTCACAAGCACGGACGGCAAACTTACCGCTTCAAGTGTCAATCTTAACGGCGGAGAAATCAATCTCAAAAAACTCACAGCCGCAAAGGGCGAGAAATTCTCTGGCTTGGCGAATTTAAATTTCGCTGGGGCAAATGCAAGCGTGAATGGGGAGTTGTCAGGCACTGCGGCGTTTAGCATAGGCACGGACAAAGACGGCAATCATTTCATCACAAAAGCCACTGAAAGCGCAAGCATAGGTGCTGGCTCATCTTTGAGCCTAAATTCAGGTGTGGTAAATGCTAATGGCACGCTGGAAACAAAAGGTGGCAAACTCGTCTTTAACGGCGGCAATCTCATCGTGGGCGAAGCGGGCAAACTTATCATAGATAACACAGCAAACCTTGAAGTTCTCAAAGGTGGCGTGCTGGCACTCGCAGGCAAAAGCGATGGCACAAGTGGCGGTGCTGTAACCCTTACCGCTGGGGATTTGGACTTGTCAAAGGGGCTAAATATCATCATCGACAATGGTGCAAGCCTTACTACCACAGCGGCAAGCACGATTTCGGGCAAGGGACAGAGCATAACGCTTGGCAAATACGCTGCTTTGAGCATAGACGGCTCTGTGAAAACGGCAGCAGGCGGCAAGTTTGAAGCCTATAAAGTAGGGGCTTTGGAGCTTGGCAAAGGCACGACTTTGGGCGTAAGCACGATAGCCGTAGATGGCGTGTATAAAGAGCTTGAAGTGGGAAAACTCTCTACAAAAACGGGCGAAAGTGCGAATTTGCGCTTTGGTGCTGGAAGTGTGGAGCTAACGGGAGCGACAAAGGACAGCGAAGCGTTGAAACTCGATAATTTAGGCTTTGTAAGTGCTGTAAATTTAGCTGATAATGCCGTGCTGAATTTCAACAGCGGAGTAGTGAGCGTTAAGGGCGCACTCAATGCGACTAACAAAGACAAAGCAACGCTTAAAGTAAGCGGTGCAACGGCTGATTTGCAAGGTGGTTTAGGCGCAAATATGACTAAAATCGAGTTAAGCGGTGGCGGTGCGCTGAATTTAAAAGGCGATTTTGCGCCGACCAACGACACTACCATAACTACCGATGGCAACTCTTTGGTAAATGTCAATGGCGGTGTGTCAAGTGCGGACAAACTCACTTTTGCCTTGCTTGATATAAAAAATTCAGGCAATTACACCGTGCTTACTAGCACAAAGGGCGTAACGGGCGATGCGAAAGCAGAGCTACGCACACGCACTTCGCTTAATGAGATTTTGGGTAAATACGGCTTGAATGTAGAAGATACTATCGTTTCAGCTGACAATAAAAAGAAAGTCCAAGACATAGTAATCGCTGACAGCTCAAAAGATACAGACAAAGACAAAATATCAGTCAAAGCTGATGGCAATAACATAGTCGTTACGGCAAAGTCTTTTGATAGTGCTATCGATAGCAGCAGTTTGCAAGGGCTTAAAGCAGCAAATGACACAAAGGGTATGGCTGCGGATTTAAAGGCACTTGAAACCTTAAAAGGCACAAATGGTTTTGTCGAAAGTAACAAAGAAACCGAATTCACAACAAATACCATTGACAAGCTCACACAAGAGCAAAAAAACCGAGAAGCAGCCGCAAAAATCACTAGCAACACCGTTGCTGCCCAAGAGTTAGGCGGTGGCGGAGTCAATAGCGACATTTTGCTTTCTGCTTATGGCTCAACAGCTGGCTTTGGCGCACGAGATAAAGACACAGCCGCTGCCATAGGGCTTGATATGGTGCAAAACGGCGGGCAAGGCATAGTCGCTGACATAAAAGAGGGCGCATCATCTGCGGCAAATATGTCATCAAGCACTTCAAGCGTGATAAATACTATGAATTTATCTAACGATATGGCGATAAGCGGACGCATAGCGCAAGCAAACAACCCTTATGGCAACCTAGCACAAGGCTTTGCGGGCTATGAGTATGCGGCTGTGAGTGGGGATTTGCCACTATACTACGCAAACAACGGCTATAAAAACGGCTTTTGGGCGAACGCTATCGGCGGACTCAACAAAGTAGAGGGCGAGGGAGGCACTTTGGTAGGGCTTAGCCTTGGCTTTGACAAACAGCTTGAAAACACTTTGGTGGGCTTTTATCTCAGCTATGCTATGGCAGGACTTAATGATAAAATCGTAGAACAAGGTGCTGACAATATCCAAGTGGGCGTTTATACTTCTTTTAACCAAAGAGATATAGAAGTCAATGTCAAGGCTTATGGACAAGTGGCTGTTACTGAAACAACCGCAAAAAGAGGCGAGGGAGAGGCTGAGGCTAAATTCACTCGCTTGTATGGTGGAGTGAGCGCAAATGTGGGCTTTATCTTTGCGCTAAACAACAACAAAACTTTCATCAAGCCTTATGTCGGCGAAAACTACTACTACGCGCATACGCCAGCGTATGAGGAAAGCTTGCAAAGCGATGCGGCTTTGAGTGTAAAAAGTGCAAACAACCACGCTTTGAGCTTTGATGTGGGTGTGGATTTGAGGCAATACTTCAACGAGAATTCGTTTATGTATCTCACTCCATCGCTTGAACGCTATGTCGTAAATGCTGGCGGAGACTATACTGCGGGCTTTATCGGCTCTGATACTACCTTTACCATAGAGGGCAAGAGCAAGACAAAAACCTACGGACAAGTGCTTGTGGGCGGCAATATCGCTTTGAGTGATAAACTCAATGTAAATTTAGGCTTGGGCGTTAAGAAAATCCTTGGCGGACAAATCGAGCGAGCAAACGGCGATAAGGTCGATGAAATGTATATGAGCGGAAACTTGGGAGTGAAGTATAGGTTTTAATCTCGTTTTCGTTTGAGCGGAGTTGGCTTGCGGACACTTTTAAGGGAGTGCTTTCTTTGCTGGGTGCTGGAATTGTGCGGTATGCGGAAAGCATTTTGCTAGGTTTAATCAAAAGGGCGCAATGCCCTTTTGAGCTTTTGCAAAAGGCGAAAAACTTACATTGTCATATTGAGCGTTAGCGAAATATCCAAAGAATTTTAAGACACGCCTTGAATTCGTGGATACTTCGCCAAAGGCTCAGTATAACAAGGAATTTGTCATTTTGAGCCTTTTGTAAAAAGGCGAAAAATCCACAAAACCGAGCCTTAAACGGCTCGGTTTTTACGCAAGAAACGCCGTCTTTTTCGTCATTGTGAGAAAAAACGCATAAAAAACCTTTACTTGAAGTGCGAAAAAAGCATTTCAAGCAAGGGTTTTCTCCTTGCCCTTGACTAAGAATCTCCTTTAAGAGTTCCTTTTTTTGGAATAAATTTGCCCCCGTTTTTATGCTGACGGGGGTTTGCAATCTTTTTATTTTGAGACAAAAATTTATAATGCCTTTGAATTTGCTTTTAAATTCGTGGCTGTTTTCGCACTGCGCTTGCAATGACGGCGGATTTTTGTCATTTTGAGCTTTCATTAGAAAGCGAAAAATCCAAAGAATTTAAGACACGCTTTGATTTTGTGGATACTTCGCTGCGCTCAGTATGACAAGGTAAGGTGTCATTATGACAAATTTAGGGCTAGCAAATGGCTTTTAGCTTGCTTTGAAAATGCTTGTCATTTCAGGTTTTTGTGAGTAAAATTTGCACTCACAATCAACGCCTTTGAAAAAAAGCAAAAATTCAACAAAACGCATTTTGCCCCAAAAATTTACAAATCAAAGATAAATTTAAGATATAATGACACTTTAAAAGCAAAAGCGCTTATCATCAAACGCCCAAAAGGACACAGCGAAATGGACTTTAACTTCATCATCACTTACGCCCCAGCCTTTGCAAAAGCGGGCTTGCTCACCTTGCAAGTCTTTGCGCTAGGGCTTTTGTTTTCGCTGCTTATCGGCGTAGCTTGCGTGCTGGCTGCTTATTTTAAATTTAACGCCCTAAACAAGCTCTGCAAGGCTTACATAGAGCTTTCGCGCAACACGCCCTTGCTGATACAACTTTTTTTCCTTTACTACGGCTTGGGGCGGCTTGGCGTGAATTTAAGCTCTTTTGAGTGCGCTGTTGCGGGGCTTTCGTTCTTGGGCGGCTCGTATATGGCTGAGAGTTTGCGCGCGGGCATTGAAGCGGTAAAAAAACAGCAATTTGAAGCGGGCTTGTCGCTAGGGCTTAACGAGTGGCAAAACTTTCGCTTTGTCATCTTGCCGCAAGCTTTGGGCGTGGCGATGCCTAGCATTAGCGCAAATGCGATTTTTTTGTTTAAAGAAACTTCTGTGGTGAGCATCATCGCCCTGCCTGACTTGGTGCAAACGATGACGAGCATAAATTCACTCACTTACAAAACGGACGAGCTGCTTTTTATGCTCTTTATGAGCTATCTTATCATCATCTTGCCGTTGTCTCTTTTTTTGAGTCGCCTTGAAAAAAGGTTTGCCTATGGTTGAGATTTTTGCAGAGCCTAATACTTGGCTACGGCTTTTAAAAGGACTTTACATAAGCCTTGAAATTTCGGTTGTCGCCATAGTGGTGTCGTCTTTTGGCGGGCTTTTTATGGGCGTTTTGATGAGCCTTAAAAATCCGCTCACTTACGCCTTTTGTCGCTTTTGCCTTGAATTTGTCCGTGTTATGCCTTTGATAGTGTGGCTTTTTGTTATGTATTTTGGCTTATCGCGGTGGTTTGGGCTGAATTTAAGTGCTGTGAGCGCGTCCATCGTGGTGTTTAGCATTTGGGGTGTGTTTGAGATGATGGATTTAGTGCGTGGCGCGCTTGCTAGCATACCAAAGCACCAGTTTGAAACCGCTGCGAGCTTGGGACTGAAATGGTGGCAAGTTTATCTTTATGTCATCATTCCACAAGCCGCGCGCCGTCTCACGCCAGCGAGCATAAATTTACTCACAAGAATGATAAAAAGCACCACTTTCGCCTTTCTCATCGGCGCTGTGGAGCTTGTCAAGGTAGGACAGCAAATCATCGAGCTGCACCACAAAGAAATGCTTGCGCCCTTTGCGGTGTATGGGCTTATCTTTTTTGTGTATTTTATCTTGTGTTATCCGCTGTCGGTAATCTCAAAGAAATTAGAGTTAAAATGGGGGTAAAATGAATATCTTAAAGCTAGAACACTTACGCAAATTCTACGGCACGCACGAGGTGCTAAAAGACATAAATTTGGAGGTTGCAAAAAGCGAGGTTATGGTGATTTTAGGACCAAGCGGGTGCGGTAAATCCACGCTTTTGCGTTGCATAAACGGGCTTGAAAGCATTGCAAGTGGAGCGATTTACATAGACGGCACGAAAATTGACAAGGACTTTAAAGAGTGGATAAAAATCCGTCAAAAAGTGGGTATGGTGTTTCAATCCTACGAGCTTTTTGAGCATTTAAGTGTCGAAGAAAATATACTTTTAGCCCCGATGAAAGCGCAAGCGCGCCCAAAAGATGAGGTTTTAAAAGAGGCGAAATTTTGGCTTGAAAAGGTTGGTTTAGCGCACAAAATTCACGCTTATCCCAAAGAGTTAAGCGGCGGGCAAAAGCAACGCATAGCCATAGTGCGAAGCCTTTGTATGAACCCTGATTTAATGCTTTTTGATGAAGTAACGGCTGCACTTGACCCTGAAATCGTGCGTGAAGTGCTTGATGTAATGCTGAATTTAGCGCGCGAGGGTATGACTATGCTCATCGTTACGCACGAAATGGGCTTTGCGCGCTCAGTTGCGGACAGAGTTGTCTTTATGGACGATGGACAAATCGTGGAGATTTCAAAGCCTGATGAGTTTTTTAGCTCACCCAAAACCGACAGAGCAAAGAAATTTTTAAATATGTTTGATTTTTCTTAAATTTGATTTTTAAAATTTGTCTTGCTGAATTTAAATTTCTTGCGCTTTTTGCCGTTTTTTGCGTGCTGTAAAAAATTCGCTTGATTTGAGTTGCTTGAATTTATGCTTTTTTGTTCGCTAAAAAATGAGCGTGGTTAAATTTATGCTTTTTTGTTTGCCGAAAATTTAGCGTGGTTGAATTTGCGTTTTTGCTAGCCGAAAATTTTTAGTGCGCTTTTTTAAAATTTTTTGTTTGATTGTGTTTTTGCTGAATTTTAACTGAATTTTCGCAAGGGCGAGTAAAATTTGCGTAAATTTAAAGCACTTTATAAAATGCTTGCAAGCCTTAAATGCCGAGCAAATTTATCTTTGCGCGACATTTGTTTGCTTAAATTTAAGCCAAAACGCAGCTTAAATCCTTGAATTTAGCTTAAAAAATTTAGCGTTTGAGTTGATTGACGATAGAAAGCATATCATCGCTTGTTGTGATAGCCTTTGAGCCTGCTTCATAAGCCCTTTGCCCTGTGATTAAGTCCGTCATTTCCTCGACAAGCTGGACATTGCTTGTCTCCACAAAGCCGTGCCTTATGTCGCCCAAGCCGTCTTGCCCTGCTATGCCCGCCACAGGTGCGCCACTTGCGCCCGTTTCTAAAAACAAGTTATCGCCAAAAGAGTGCAAACCTGCGGGGTTGATGAAATTCACAAGCTCGATTTGCCCGATTTGCGTTTCGTTTGTCTCGCCCGCAAGCTGCACGCTCACCGTGCCATCATAAGCTATGCTGATAGCCACTGTGCCTTCTGGGATAGTGATTTGGGGCAAAAGATAGTAGCCATCAGCATTGACGACATTGCCCTCGCTATCTTTGGTAAATTCGCCATTTCTCGTGTAGGCTGTCGTGCCATCGGGCATTTGGATTTGGAAAAAGCCCTTGCCACGAATGGCTACATCGAAGTTGTCCGTGCTTGTGTATTTGTAAGAACCCTCGTCAAATATCTTTGTTACTGCCGTTGGGCGCACGCCAAGCCCTACCTCGATACCTGTGGGGTGCGTGGTAGTGGCTGATGTCGAAGTGCCTGCGTATTTCATCACTTGATAAAACAAATCTGCAAATTCAACGCGAGATTTCTTAAAGCCCACGGTATTGACATTTGATATGTTATTTGAAACCGTATCGACTTGCTTTTGTTGGGCTATCATTCCCGTAGCTGCGGTGTGAAGCGAACGAATCATCGTTTATCCTTTATGCGTTAATGCTGGCGAGCTTGTTAATCGCCTCTTGATTTAAGTCGTCCATATGCGAAGTCATCACTTTTTGATACATTTCAAGCATTCTGTGCGTTTCGATGAGCGAAGTCATCTCCACGACAGGATTGACATTTGAAAGTTGAGTGAAACCTTGACGGACGGCATTTGAGCTGTCTAAATCTCTAATTTTTGTCAAATCGTTAATGCGATAAGTGTTATCGCCGTCTTTTTCTAAAAACCTTATATCATCGACTTGCGCGATGAAAAGCCTTGCTATGGGGTTGTTGTCTGCTTGTATGTTGCCGTCTCTATCGACATTGATGAAAACAGAGCCTTCTGGCACAAGTATTGCGTCTGCTTCTGGGTTGTCAAAGTAAGCACTGCTTAGCACTTGGTAGCCTTGTTTATTGACAAGCACGCCATCATCGTTAAGCTGAAAGTTGCCGTCCTTTGTGAGCCTTATCTCGCCGTCTTTTGTGCGCACCAAATAAAAGGTATCATCTCGCACCATAGCTAAATCCAACGGGTTTTCAGTGGTTTTTATCACGCCCGTGCCAAAGTGCGTAAAGGTTTGACTCACTTGTGGCACTCTGTCAATGCTCGAATTTACGAACCTTGACGCCGCTCTCGTGTGGTTTTCTATGGGTAAAATGTCCTGCACTTCGCGATACACGCGCTTAAAGTCGCCTATGACGACATCATCGCGCTTAAAGCCGCTTGTATTGACATTAGCAAGGTTGTTGGTGATGACTTCAAGTCGGTTAAACTGCGTAACCATACCACCTGTGGCTTGATAATATCCGTTTTGCATACTTGCTTTCCCCTTAATTTTTGGTAATTATACACAAGCAAAGAGTGTTCCAACTTTTTGAAATTTAAGATTTTTTCAAAAATTTTGCCTAAAAATGGCGTTGAATTTTAAATTTGTGCTATACTTTTGGCTTTAAATTTAAAACGGAGTTTTACTTTGACGAAAAAATTTGATGAGAATTCAGCTGGGCAAAGCCTTGCTTTTTGCTCAATGAGCGAAAATTTTCACTGCTATAAAAATTTCATTGTTTTGGGCTTGGTGCTTGGACTTTTGGGCGAAATTTGTTATTTTTTGCAACGATTTTTACTCGCTTATACAAATTTTGATGAGTTTGCACCGCTCAAAAAAGAGCTTTTGGCTATGTTTATAATGGGCTTTCGCCTTGATATGCGCGCCGTGTGCGTTGTGATAGCCTTGATAATGCTGCTTGGCTACCTTGTGCTTTTTAGCAAAATGCTTTTTAAGGCAAGGCTCAAAATGACGGCAGGGGGGGGGGCATTTGATAAAAAGAATTTAGGCAAAAATGATTTTTTCTTAAATTTTTGTCTCAAATTTGACAAATTTATCTACAAATTCACGCTCTTTTTCGCCACTTTATCAAGCTTTGTTTTTGCTTTGAGTGCCTTTGTGAATTTTTATTATTTTCGCACTTATCACACCAAAATCGACATTTTTATCTTTGGCTTAAAGGACGATGACACCGCAGCTATCTTAAAGATAATGTGGCAAGATTACCCTGTCTTAATCATCTTGTTTGCTAGCATTTGCTTTGCGTGGCTTTGTTTGCGGCTTTCAAAGAGAATTTTAAATTCTCGTTTTAGAGACAAAAACTCCGCTCAATTTAAGCTGAATTCAAGCAAGCCACGCGCAAATCAAGCTAAAACGAAATTTGCCCTTTTGGTGTCCTTTGTGCTAAATTTAACCCTTATCGCACTCGTTTTCATAGGCATTCGTGGTAGTGTCAGTGCTTTTCCTTTGCGTGAAGATGAGCATCACATAGCCGCAAATGCCTTGATAAACCATATCAGCACAAATCCTATCATCGCTTTTTCGTGGGCTTTAAGCCATTACAAAGAGCAAGACAGCTTTCAAGCCGTGAATTTAGATGAATTTGAAGCCTTGCAAAGCGAACTTTTCCCTGTATTTCAGCACAACAGCCAAAAAAATATAAGCAAAAGCCCAAATGTCGTTGTCGTGCTTATGGAAAGTCTTGGCACAAATATGCTTTCCCTTGACAATGCCTTAAATTTTGACTTGCTTATGGGCTTTCGGGCGCATTTTGAAGCGGGCAAAGTGGCGCAAAACTCATCAAAACCCCAAAATGACTTTGTTTTTATAAATTTTTTATCATCAACTAACGGCACAGCGGGCAGTTTCGCCTCACTTTTCTTTTTAAGCCCTAATGCGAACATATCTCTTGGTTTAGCAAAGGACAAAAAGCTCGCACTCACGCCCTTTGCGGTGTATAAAAATGCTGGATATGAAGTGATTTACATTACTTCGGGCAATCGCTCGTGGCAAAATTTCGGCGATTACGCTACCACGCTAGGTGCTGATGCGGTGTATGATAGCAATTTCCTTATGTCGCGCTATCCACAAAGCAAGCAAAATGCTAATATCTACGGAGTGCTTGATGAATTTGCCTATAAATTCGCTTTTGAGTTGCTACAAAAGGCGACAAAGCCCACATTTATAGCCATTCTTACGACTTCAAATCACCCACCTTACCCAAGTTTGCCCGAGCATTTTAGCGCGCCAAAATTTGACTTTAAGGACAAAATACACTTTTTCAAGCACAACAACGCCCAAAAAACTCGCGCAAGTGCTGAAATTTTCGCTTATTCTAACAATGCCTTTGGCGAATTTATCGGCTCTATCAAGCACAGCGAGCTTAAAAACTCCACCATTATCGCTGCTAGTGGCGACCACAAAAATAGAGATTTGATAGCCTTTGAAAACACGCCACTTAATCACGCCGTGCCATTTTACTTGTATGTGCCAAGTGCTTATACAAAGGACTTTGACAAAAATGGCTTTGCCTTTAATCCCGCTACAATAGGCTCTCACAAGGACATTTTCCCAACTCTTTACGCGCTGAGCTTAAACGAGTATGATTTTCTCACGCTTGGCGGGCGCAACCTTTTTAACAAAAATGCGCTAAAAGGTTATGATTTTGCGGTAAATTCAGAGCTTTGGCTTGATGAGAGTGGAATTTACCCTGCAAATTCAGCATTTGGCTACAAATACACGCTTGAAAATGGCTTTATAATGCAGTCAAATGAAAGCTTCAAACTCCCCAAAAACAAGGCTGAATTCTTGCAAAAATACCAAAAACTTGACAACTTACAGCTTAACTACCGCGTTTTGCAGCCATAACTTTGCGAAATTTATCTTTGAAAATGTGAATTTTTAAATTTTTAGCCCAAAATTTGCAAATTTTTATAAATTTTCTTTAAAATTAACAAACTTTCAAACAAAAAGTGCTATAATGTCAAATTCAAAACTCATTACAAGGACGCAAAGATGATAAGTAAAAAATCCGAAAAAGAGCTTGAAGAATACTTTAAAACCAACGCCAAAGGCTACGCTACTCACGAGAAAATCGTTAAATTTTTATCCAAAGTGCCCGGCGTTAATGTCGCTAAAAAAATCGAATCCCTAGCCAAAAGGCATAAAGTGGAGATTTGCTCGTCAGCAGAAATAGCTAAAATGAAAAATTTCGCCGAAGCTAAACAGCGCGAGCAAGAAAAGCAAAAGCTGCAAGATACGGGCTTGGAGAAGGATTTTGATTTAGCAAATGAGAGTGAGATTTTAGAATGGGGGCGTTCTGACTCGCCCGTGCGTATGTATCTGCGCGAAATGGGGCAAATTTCGCTACTCAACAAAGACGAAGAAGTAACCATCTCCCGTCAAATCGAGCTTGGCGAGGACATTATGATAGATGCGTTTTGCTCCGTGCCTTATCTCATCGACTTTATACTTGATTACCGCGAGCCGCTCATCAACCGCGAACGCCGAGTAAAAGAGCTTTTCAAAAGTTTTGACGATGAGGAAAAAAGCGATGAAAAATTTGACGAGATAGAAATCGCCCTTGATGAAGAAGAAAGCGAAGAAGAGCTAGAACTAAACGAGGACGGCGATGGTATCAAGGCTGAAAAACCCAAAAAACTCCCGCGCAGAAGAAATGACGAGCGCACCAAAAAGGTTATCGAAAAATTTAAGGCGCTTGAAAAAGCCAAAAAAGAGTGGCTACGCACCACAGAAAACTACAAAGAAATCGAAAACAACGAGCTTTTAAATAAACTCATCATCGCCTTTAAGAAAAACATACTCAAAGGCAAGCTGATGGACCTTGGACCCACTTCAAAGCTCATCACAGAGATAGTTAAATCAATGGAAACAGCCTTAAAAAGCGATGATGAGTTTGCAAAAGAGCTTAAACGCCTAGAATACCGCTTGCCTATGTTTAGCGATGAGCTAAAATCCCGCCACAAGCAAATTTTAGAAAACATAACAAAGCTCAGTAAAGAAGAAATCACAGAGCTATGCCTTGAAACCACTATGGTAAGCACTTATATGGACATCAAAAAACTTTTTCAAACCAAAGAGGCGAGCAAAACGGGCTTTGATTTGGAAAAAGACAGGCTAAAAGAGATTTTAGAGCAGATAAAACGGGGCAAGAGAATTTCAGATGCGGCAAAAAGCCGAATGGCAAAGTCAAATTTACGCCTTGTGGTGAGTATCGCCAAACGCTACACCAACCGCGGCTTGCCTTTTTTGGACTTAATCCAAGAGGGCAACATAGGGCTGATGAAAGCTGTGGATAAATTTGAGTATAAGCGAGGCTATAAATTCTCCACTTACGCGACTTGGTGGATTCGCCAAGCCATAAGCCGCGCCATAGCCGACCAAGCCCGCACCATACGCATACCGATTCATATGATAGAAACGATAAACCAAATCAACAAAATCGTGCGCGAACACATACAAAAATACGGCAAAGAACCCGATGTAGCCTACATAGCGCGCGAAGTAGGGTTGAGCGTGGATAAGACAAAACAAGTGATAAAGATTACCAAAGAGCCGATTTCACTTGAAGCGCCCATAGGCAGCGAAGATGATGGTAAATTCGGGGATTTTGTCGAGGACAGAGGCTCACTCTCGCCTATGGACCATATCTTGCGAGAGGACTTAAAAGACCAAATTAGCGAGGTTTTAGACCAGCTCAGCGACAGAGAAAAAGCTGTCATAGAAATGCGCTTTGGGCTTATGCCCGATGAAAGCGACAGAACGCTTGAAGAAATCGGCAAAGAGTTAAATGTAACCCGCGAACGCGTCCGTCAAATCGAAAGCTCAGCGATAAAAAAACTCAAACACCCAAAAGTAGGACGCAAGCTCAAAAGCTATATCGAGGGTAAGTATTAGGCGCAAAGGCTGAATTTTTGGCTTAAATTTGCTAAATTTTACGGCGAAATTTAGCTTTTTTGAAGTCGGGGCAAATTACAAGGTGTTTAAATTCTCATTTAGCCTTTGTTTGCGCTCTTTTTCTCTTTGTTTTTGTTCTTTGGAGTAGTTTTCCTGCCTTTTAATCTCATCTTTTGAGATATAATCAAGCCCCGTGATATAAGCACCTGCTATCATATGTTTGAGCGTTTCCAAGCGGATAATGCAGTTGCCGTCCTCGAATTCAACGAGCGTTGCGCCCGATTTGCTTGCTGTTTTTTTGATGAGCTTGTATTTTTTCGACAAGGACGAGTAAAGTTCTTTGAATTTTCTTTTCTCAAATCTCAGCGAAATGGACACGAGTTTGTATTGTTCGTCAAAGTCAAAAAAAGCGTTGTAGCCAACCAAGTCGTCAAGTTCGATTTTATTCACGCCCACGACAATGCGAATGCCGCCCGTGTCGGTTTGAAAGGACGAAGTCGGGCGGTATTTTGCCACTACTTCATCATAAGTGGCTTTGTCTATCTCAAAGCCCAGCGGTGCGGGGTTAGCAAGGGCAAAAGCCACAAAAGCAAAAAGCATTATCAAAACTCGCATTTTTTTCCTTTACAAAAATCTTGTGGCATTATAATCATCTTTGGCAAACCATTCGCAACGCAAATTCAAGCGTCTTTTAGCGGCAATTTTATGCGTGAAATTTGCCTTGCAAAAGCCTAAATTTAAGAGCGTTTGGCGTAAAATTCCCTTTTAAATTTGCTAAATTTATGTGCCTTTATCGCCGTGCGGATTTGCGCCATAAGCGTGAGATAATAATGCAAGTTATGCAGGCTCGCAAGGCGAAAAAATGTCAGCTCGCCAGCGCGAAAAAGATGATTTAAATAGCCTTTTGAGTAGCGTTTGCAGGTGTAGCACTCACAATCTTTTTCGATAGGCTCGTCGTCTTTGATAAATTCGGCGCGTTTAATGTTGAATTTCCCGTGCTTTGTGAAAAGTGTGCCGTTGCGAGCGTTGCGCGTAGGCATTACGCAGTCAAACATATCTACTCCGCGCTCGACATTTTCAACTAAATCCTCAGGCGTTCCAACGCCCATCAAGTATCTTGGGCGATTTGTGTCCATAAAAGGCATCATAGCCTCGACTGTATCATACATTGCTTGATTTTCTTCCCCAACGCTCAGTCCGCCGATAGCTAATCCGTCAAATTCTAGCTCGCAAAGTGCGCTCGCACAAGCCTTTCGCGCCTCAAAATCAGTCCCGCCCTGCACGATACCAAAGATATTTTGATGAAGTCCAACGCCCAAATTTTGCTTGCTTTTGTGGTATTTTATAGCCTCTTTCGCCCATTTTATCGTCCTTTGCACGCTTAAATCAACGCGCTTTTTCTCCGCTGGCAAGGCAACTAAATCATCTAAAATCATCATTATATCGGAGTTTAGCTCATACTGCGTATCAAGCACACTTTGGGGCGTAAAAAAGTGCAAACTCCCATCAATGTGGCTTTTAAAGGCAATGCCCCTTTCATCTGGATTTGAATTTTTGCTTAAAGAAAAGGCTTGAAAGCCGCCGCTGTCGGTTAAAAACGAGCCATTGTAGCGCGTAAAGCCGTGCAAACCGCCCAAACTCGCCACCACCTGCGAAGTAGGGCGCAAGTAAAGATGATAGGTGTTTGCTAAGATGATTTTTGCGCCTAAAATTTCGCTCATATCGTTAGCGTCAAGGCTTTTCACCGCACCAGCCGTGCCAACAGGCATAAAAATAGGCGTTTCAAAGCTGCTGTGTGCGGTTTGTATCTCGCACACGCGAGCGTTGCCGTCTTGGTGTTTAATGTCAAATCGCATTTTTGTCCTTTTTTGCGTGAATTTTAGCAAAGTTTTGCTATAATGGCGTTTTATTTTAAGGGTAAATGCCAAATTTAAGGCAAATAGCAAAGGCAAAACAATGAAAATACTTGTAAATTTAGAAAACAATTCCTACAAAGTCTCCATCAACGAGCTTTCAAAGCTTGAATTTGAGGGCAAAGTGGCGGTGCTTACCAACGCCAAAGTCGCGGGCTTGCACCTTAAAAATCTACTCGCTAAACTCTCTTGCGATGAGCTTTTCATCATTACCATAAAGGACGGCGAGCAGTATAAAAACCTTGCCACGCTTGAAGAGGTGCTAAATCAAATGTTTGTAAGCCAGCTTGACAGAAAAAGCACGCTTGTCGCCTTTGGCGGCGGGGTTGTTACGGACATAGGTGGCTTTGCAGCGAGCATTTATCAGCGCGGGATTGATTTCATCAGCGTGCCGACTACGCTTTTAGCTATGGTTGATGCGGCTGTGGGTGGCAAGACAGGCGTAAATAACGCCTTTGGCAAAAATCTCATCGGCTCGTTTTACCAGCCAAAAGCTGTTCATTGCGAGAGCGAGTTTCTCAAAACGCTTGGTAGCCGAGAACTTGCCGCAGGTATGGCTGAATTTATCAAAATGGCGGCGTGTTTTGACACGGACGCGCTCGAACTCATCGAGAGTTTAGACACAAATGCCTTCTTAAAAGCCGATTTGCCAAGCGAGCAGTTTAGCCAAATCATCAGCAAAAGCGTGCAGCTTAAAGCTAGCATAGTGAGTGTCGATGAGCGCGAAAACCAGCTGAGAATGCTTCTAAATTTCGGGCATTCGTTCGCGCATATCATCGAAAAACAAACGGATTACAAGCTGTATCTGCACGGCGAGGCTGTCGCCATAGGCATAGTGATGGCAAACGCCCTTTCACTCGCGCTTGGACTTATCACGCAGAGTGAAAACGACCGCATAAAGGCACTGCTTGAAAAATTTAGCTTGCCAACGCACTATAAAATCAGCAACGCAGAGGAATTCTACAACGCCTTTTTCCTTGATAAAAAAAGCGCAAATTCCAAAATCAACTTTGTCCTTTTGCAAGGGCTTGGCAAGGCTATCATCAAAAACGACATTAGCAAAGAAAGCGTTATAAAGGTGCTTGAAAGCTTTGCAGGCTGAATTTAGCGTGAAAATTTGGACTATGAAAGCGATTTTACATAAAATTTTACACAAAATGCTAAATTCTAGCCTAAATTTGGACGAAAATTTGAAAAATCCGCTAAATTTTAAAGCCTTTAAATGAAATTTGCAAATTTTTTAAATTTTTCTCAAAATTTGGTAAAAATTCAGCATAAAAAGGCTATAATTTACAAATCAATTTTAAAGAATTCAAAAAAGGATAAATTTTGCAAGCAAATTATGTAAATGCTTTGTGTCGTCTTAATGCAACGCCTTTAAATAAAGCAAAAATGGGAGCAGTGTTTGGGCGGGGGACTTCTCTCTCTCTCTCTCTCT
>OIZA01000557.1_pt1 | contig 17878 bp, 13 predicted proteins | sample 1588381 | NCBI WGS metagenome assembly OIZA01 (sample SAMN03283277) | human gut metagenome | biome: human-associated habitat; material: feces | host: Homo sapiens | place: Peru | collected 2012 | reverse complement strand
TCATGCAAGCATGGCATTATGTCTAAATTTGCATGGCTCTGAATAGTTACAAATTTTTAATTATTTTCCACCATGGACTGCTTTTTCCGGCGTCTACGCACTACAACGTCCGTCACCACCGCAAAAATCACCATACACAGGGATAATACCTGAGATACGGCAAGGGTCGTACCCGGAATAAACAGGGTGTCGGTGCGGATGCCTTCGATCCAGAATCTGCCCAGTCCGTAGCCTCCAAAGTACAACAGACAGATCTCTCCGTCGAACTTCTTGTGCTTGCGGTACACCAACATAAGGATCAGGATCATCAGGTTCCAGAGACTCTCGTAGAGGAAAGTGGGGTGTACCTGAATATAATTGGTGCCTTCCAGAATGTGGGCTGCCACGTTCTCGGAAATGTCCCGGCTGCGGACTGCTTCGATGGGAAGCCGCATGGCCAGAAAATTATCCGTGTATTCGCCGAAGACTTCACGGTTCATGAAGTTGCCCCAGCGGCCGATGACCTGTCCGAGGACCAGTCCCGGCACACACAGATCTCCCAGCCGGAACGGATTGATCTTCTTGATCTTACAATAAATAAACAGGGTCAGGAACGCTCCGATCACACCACCGTAGATGGCCATACCACCGTTACGGGTATTGAAAATGCTAAGCAGATTGTCCTTGTAATAATCCCAGGCGAAGACCACATAATAAATTCTGGCGCCGATCACGGAGAAAATCACGGCATAGATGGCAAAGTCCCAAATGGTATCCGGATTCTCACCGGTCACTTTTGCCTCGTGTACCGCCATCAGAATGCCCGCCAGTACACCGATGCCGATGATCAGGCCGTAAAATGCGATCTCGAAACCGAATACGGAAAAGCTTCTGGGAACATTTTCCAGGTAAATGCCTAAATGGGGAAATGCAATATCTCCTGCATTCATCATAGTATTGTCCTCGTTTCCTTATACGTTGAATCTGAACAGGATCACATCGCCGTCCTGTACCACATAATCCTTACCTTCCATGCCTACCAGACCCTTTTCACGGGCAGCGGCCAGAGAGCCCTGCTCCAGCAGATCCTTGTAGTTCACCACTTCTGCCTTGATGAAGCCTCTCTCGAAATCGGAGTGAATCTTACCGGCTGCCTGAGGTGCCTTGGTGCCGATCTTGATGGTCCATGCTCTGGTCTCATCCTCACCTGCAGTCAGAAAGCTCATCAGACCTAAGATATGGTAGCTTGCCTTGATCAGCTTCTCCAGACCGGACTCCTTTAATCCCAGATCATCTAAGAACATTGCCTTCTCGTCATCATCCAGTTCGGAGATTTCCTCCTCGATCTGCGCACAGATCACGAATACTTCGCTGTGCTCACCGGCTGCGAACTCTCGAACTTTGCCCACCATCTCATTGGAAGCGCCGTCATCCGCCAGATCGTCCTCAGATACATTGGCCGCATAGATCACGGGCTTGTAGGTCAGCAGATTGTATTCTTTTAACAGAGCCAGTTCATCCTCATCGGTCACGTCCAGGCTCTTTGCCATCTTACCGCTCTCCAGATGCTCCTTGATACGCTCCAGCAGTGCCAGCTCCTTGGCATAGGTCTTGTCCATTCTGGCCGCCTTGACTACCTTGGACAGTCTTCTCTCCAGTACCTCCAGATCTGCGAAGATCAGCTCCAGATTGATGGTCTCGATATCACGCAGAGGGTTTACACTGCCGTCCACATGAATGACATTGGGATCCTCGAAGCATCTTACCACATGAACGATGGCATCCACTTCACGAATGTTGCTTAAGAACTGGTTGCCCAGTCCCTCGCCCTTGGACGCGCCCTTTACCAGACCTGCGATATCCACGAATTCGATCACCGCGGGAGTTACTTTCTTGGAATGATACATCTCGCCCAGTGCTTTCAGTCTCTCATCCGGAACTGTTACCACACCCACATTGGGGTCAATGGTACAGAAGGGATAGTTGGCGGATTCTGCTCCTGCCTTGGTCAGGGAATTGAAAAGTGTACTCTTTCCCACGTTGGGAAGACCTACGATACCCAGCTTCATATTTATTTACCGTTCAGAAACCTTCCGGTTTACTGCCTTTCTTGTGTTTTCTCGATATTCAGCATTGCTCATTATAGCATATTTTAGTGCATTTGCAAATGGCGAAGAACCATCTATTGTCCGAAATAGGTCTGAATTCCCGACAGCAGTCCTTCCGCCAGGGTATTTAGCGTGGCATCACTGTGGTCGGAATACCCGTTCCCCAGTTCCATATCCACAGAAGGGATCGTGCTGTAGGAAGTCTGGGTCAGGTCAATGCTCATGGTTCCTTTCCCATAGATTGTTGCTCCCTGTCCCCGCAGCCCTTCCACCAGATCCGCTCCCAGAGTGTCATGCTGCTGCCAGTGGGAAGCCACCGGTTCCATGCTCTTCAATGCTTCCGGTACGGAAATGTAAAAACATCCCTTGTCGTAATCCTTACCGTCACCGCTGTCCCAGTGCAGAGCGATATGGCAATCCGCCACATTGTTGCAGAGCACCGTCCGGGCCACATTGTCCAACTGTACATCCTCGCCGTCCCGCAGCATCAGCACATCATAGCCGGAGGCCAACAGCTTGTCCCGCAAGATCTGTGCCATCCGGAGCGTCACCGTACGTTCCGGCGTCCCGTCCTGAAATGTCATGCCTCCGGAGACTGCGGCAGCTTCCGTAGCTCCCGCCGCTGTGCTGCCTCCCGTGGTCTTGGCAGAGCCGTCGGGGTGACACAGGGTCTTGACCTTTGCTCCTCCTGCGGTGCCGTGTCCCGCATTGACTCCGATGACGATTCCTTTTCGTCCGGATTCCTCCGGTGCCCGGTACAGTACGGCGGCTCCGGTGTTGATCTTGGAGTGATCTGCATATTCCCAGTCCGGATTCAGGGTGATCTGCTGTCCGTCAGTGACCTCCATCGGCTGACTCTGGGATCCTTCCGCCGACTCTGCTGCCGTCTCCGTAATGTCAATGTCCCCGCCTTGCGGCATTACTGTCTCCGTCTCCGGGGCAGTATCCTGCGCTGTTGTCTGTGGTTTCTGAGCTGCTGCGGTATTTTCTGTCTCCCGGGCTGCCGCGCTTTCCATCGGTTCCTTCCTGCCGGAGCCTTCCACGGTCTGAGTGTTATCTATCGTCTCTTTCAGATCATTTTCCCGGCTTTCTATGGCTGATTCGGCTGGTTCTTCCGCGGTCATGCTTTCTGCGGCCACGCTCTCCAAACTCTCCGCATTCTCCGCATCGCCCCGGGCGCCACAGGCTGTCATTCCCAACAGCAGTCCCATCCCTGCCACAACCGCCGCCATTCTGTATGTTTTCCTGCGATTCATATTTTTGTTCCTCCGACACGAAAAGAACCACAGCCGTTGTTTTCAGCTATGGTTCTTTTGTTCTTTCTTTTTATCTTTGCGTTTCCGTGAAATGTTCTTCTCTTAACCGCGCAGTTTGAAATGCTCCAACAGCTCATTCAGAGTCGTCGCGGAAGCGGAAAGCTCCTCGCTGGTAGCGGAAGTCTCCTGTGCTGCTGCGGAGTTGGACTGGATAACATCGTTGATATCCTCCACGCCCTTCTTGATATTGCCGACAGATACAGCCTGTCGGTCAGATGCTGTACGGATGTTGGCAACCTCCTGGATAATCTGATCCAGTTCGGTCATCACCTTCTGCATTGCCTCGTTGGTCTCCTTGGTAACCTTGTTGCCCACTTCTACTTCGTTCATGGACTCTTCGATCAGCTTCTTGGACTCTACTGCGGAATTTGCACTTTCCTCTGCCAGCTGTCTGATCTGATCCGCCACGACTGCGAAACCTCTTCCGGCTTCTCCTGCTCTTGCAGCCTCAATGGAAGCATTCAGAGACAGCAGATTGGTCTGAGATGCGATGTTCTCGATATCTGCAATGATCTTCTCGATGTTCTGGGTGGTGGTATCGATCTTCTTCATGGCGTCAACCAGTTCATCCATCTTCTTCTGGCTGTTGGCTGCCTCGATACCTACCTGCTTTGCCTTGTCGTGAACGATGTCAGTGGACTTGGTGTTATCCAGTACCTGACCGGTTACTTCTTCTACGGTAGCCACCAGTTCCTCAACGGCTGCGGCCTGGCTGGTAGCACCTTCTGCGATATCCTGTGCGCTGACAGCCAGCTGGTTACTTCCGGCAGATACCTGTTCGGAAGATCCCTGAATACCGTGCATGGTCTCACTGATCTTGTTCACCATCTCATTCAGTTCGTCCAATATGCTGCGAAGCTGTCCTACATAAGCTTCCGGACAGCTGCTATGTACGTCAAAATTCCCCTCGGAAAACTTCTCAACGATATCATTCAAATCCGTTACCACTTTCTTCAGGATTCCGGCTGCGGTCTCAAAGCTGTCAGATAAACGTCCCAGTTCATCCTCAGACTCATAAGGGGTACCGATCTCGAAATCGCCGGATGCGATCTTCTCCGATGCCACCACCAGACTCCCAATAGGCTCCACCAGCATATTGGTGAGCATTTTCGCGAATCTGAGGGTCAGGAAAATACTTACTGCTGCTAAAATCAACACGATTACGATCCCCACGTAATTCTGTGTCTGTAACATTGCCCCCAATGCCACAAATGCGATCAGGACGTATAACACATCCATGATTCGAAATACAAGAGACAGTTTGTTCTTGATAGGTCTGTTTCTAAGCATTTCTTCTAATTTCTTCATTTGTATTTACTCCTTCCACTTTATAATCCCATAACTTTAATTCTAAATCCCCATAGGAATTTCGTCAAGCGTTAAGCTTCATAAAATTATGTAAATTCTATCTAAAATCAGGTATGAGATGCCTTACTCATCTCCAGCAGTTTCTCCCGCATCTCGTTCTCGATCCGCTGTAAATCTTCCTCGGCGCTCTGTCTTCTGGCACGGCCTTCCTCCTGGATCTTCATGACTTCATCCAGTGTGGTCATCAGTGTCTGATTCGTGGTCTTGAGGGTCTCGATATCCACGATTCCCCGCTCCGATTCCTTCGCTGTCTCCACAGATGCTACTTTCAGTGCCTCCGCATTCTTCTTCAACAGTTCATTGGTCATATCCGATACCGCACGCTGGGCTTTGGCCGCATCCGTTGCATGATCCAGCCCGATGGCAATGACCATCTGGCTCTTCCACAGAGGGATCGTATTCACCAGTGTGGACTGGATCTTCTCAGACATGGCGATATCATTGGACTGGATCAGACGGATCTGGGGTGCCATCTGCAGGGAAATGGCTCTGGTCAGTTCCAGATCATAGATCTTCTTCTCGAACCGCTCACACATTGCCGCGAAATCCTTCGCTGCCTGGGTGTCCTCCGGCAGTCCGCTCTTCTGTGCCTTTTCCAGAAGTTCCGGCAGTTCCACATTTCTCGCCTGTGCCAGCTTCTTTTTTCCCGCCAGAATGTACATGGACAGTTCCTTGAAATAATTCAGGTTCAGCTGATACAGCTTATCCAGTACCGCCACATCCTTTAACAGTACCACCTGATGGCTCTCCATGGCCGCGCAGATCTTACCGATATTCACTTCCGCCTTATCATATTTTGCCTTCAGATTGCTCAGCTTGTCCCCACTCTTTTTGAACAGGCCGAAGAATCCCTTTTCCTCTTCGGTATCGAAATCCTTTAACTGAGCCACCACATCGGTCAGAAGCTGTCCGACTTCGCCCATATCCTTGGTCCGGACATTGCTCAAGGCCGTCTCAGAAAAATCCGCGATCTTCTTCTGGCTTCCCGCACCGTACTGCAGCACTGCCTGCGTGTTGGTCAGGTCGATCTGTGCTGCGAAATCGTCTACCATTTTCTGTTCTTCCGGTGTCAGTTCCATCTCCGGAACCACCTGTTCCTCTACCAGTTCTTCCGGTTTCTTCTCCACGATCTCCGCTTTTGCTTCCGCAAAAGGATCCAGTGTCAGTGTGGGTGCTTCCTGTGTGACTGCGTCCAAATCAATACTCATGTCTATACCCCCGTCTTCTTTCTGCTTTTTCTTTTACTATTTCCTTATTATTTCTTTTCTCTTACAAAATCCGATTCCGTCAGTCCTTCTTTGGCCAGCATGGTCTGCAGAACCTGTGCATCCGCCGAAGCATCAAAGGCTGCATCCTGAAACAGATTGTTCAGCAATGTAACAAATGCCTGATTGATCATATCCAGTGTCTTCTCGATCTCCTTCTTGGCTTCGAGAATATCCTCCCCCGGACTGCTGACTTCGTCAAATTCCGCATACTGCTCCACCAGCTTTAACATGGTGGGCAGATAATAGTCCATCAGTTTATGCATCCGGTGCATCTGCTCCGGATGCTCCTGTACTCTGTCAAAGATCTCCTTCAGAAGATTCTCCAGACGGTAAAGCTTTCCGGAGATGGCCTCTCCCTCGATCCTGTCATTCAGATCCCGCAGATGACGGATGTACTCCATGCCCTCCGCCACCATACTGTGCAGTTCCTGTTCCCTGCGGCTTTCTTCGGTATCCTGCGGATCGACACTCTCTGTATTCTGCTCCTTCTCCTGCTCGCTGATCTTTTTCTGCTCCAGATAGGCTTTCTCTGTCTCCAGATACTGTCTGTAGATCACATCGTTGAGCATAAAGCAGGTCTCTTTGTCATCTAAATGTCCGTCCGGAAACATTCCGGCTTTTAACATCTTCCGCAGATCTCTTCGGACATAGCGGACACTTTTTCCGGTGTATCGGGCCATTTCGGTGATTACCCCGTACATTTTGGTACCGCACAGTTCCAGATACTTTTCCGCACGTTTTAATCTTCTGCGCTGTCCGTTACCGTAAGAGATCATTTCCAGAAATATCAGGGAAAGTACTCCCGGCAGGATTGCCGCACTCAGTGACGCTGCTCCAAAAGCGGCCAGAAGCAGCTGTATCAGCAGTCCCAGTCCGCTGAATCCCAACCCGATTCCACCGAACACGGTACACAGGGTTCCGGAGACATTTCCCTTTTTCTCCATTTTGACCAGAGAAGTCATTTCTGCTGCGGTAGCCTGTCTCGGTGGCACCGGCTGTGTCTGATTCTGCGCCCGGTTTTGTGCCGCCTGAGCTCTGCGCTGTTCTTCCCATTGCTGTTCCCGTTCCCTGCGCTGTCTGTGCCATTCCTCGTTCTGTCTGCGGTGTTCTTCCCGCTGACGCTCCCGCTGTTCCCGTTCCGCTTGAATCTGCTCTTCGGTCTTTTCTTCCTCACGTTTTTTGTCCTGCCAGCTGCGCTGGGAATTCCACACTTTTTTCTCCGTAGCCTCTCTGGCTTCCCTGGAAAGATTCGCCTGAAAATCTGCTTCCCGCAGAGCATCGTTGACCGTATCCGTCACCAGCATGTTCAATGCATGGAAATCTCCGGTCTTCATGGCTTCCGCAATGGTCTCTTTAAATTTTTCCCCTAGATTATTGTTCTGCGTCTCACTCATAGTTAATATTTTCTCTGATTTTTCAGTTCTTCATAGAGCAGACAGTAATTTTCATACCGTATCTGCGGGATCTCTCCCTCCGCCACGGCATCTTTCACACCGCATACCGGCTCTGAGATATGGGAGCATCCTCCGAATCTGCAATATTTCTCAAAGGGAGCAAACTCCGGATAATACTCCGCCAGCTGCTCCTTCTCCAACTGGAACAGCCCCAGGGAACTGAAGCCCGGAGTGTCCAGAATATAAGTATCCTGTGCAATGGAGATCAGTTCGGAATGTCTGGTGGTGTGCTTTCCCCGCTCGATCTTCTCGCTGATGGTTCCCGTCTCCATAACGGTTCCCGATTGCAGACAGTTCACCAGAGATGACTTTCCCACACCGCTGGGACCGGCCACCGTCGTGGTCTTCCCCCGGAGCAGTTCCTGAATAGTATCGATTCCTTCTTTTCTGGCAGCACTGACCGTGATGGTCCGGAAGCCGGCCTGTTCGTAAATAGCCCGGTAGTCTTCCTTTTTCCCCTCCTCATCGATGTCCTGCTTGTTAAAACAGATGATACAGGGGATCTCCTGCTGCTGCATCATGATCAGGAAGCGGTCCAGCAGATTAAAATTCGGCTGGGGCTTCGTGATCGCGAAGATCACAAGCGCCTGATCCACGTTGGCTACCGCCGGGCGGATCAGTTCGCTGTGTCTGGGAAGCAGTTCCCTGATATTTCCTTTTTTCTGTGCCTCGTCCAGAATATCCAGTTCCACATCATCCCCCACAAGGGGTTTTCTGTGATCCTTGCGGAAGACTCCCTTGGCCTTACATTCGTAGATCGTGCCATTTTCCGTATGGCCAACGTCCGCTACGTGGCCAACGTCCGCTACGTGGACGTAATAGAACCCGGCAATTCCTTTTATAATCTTGCCCTTCATAGCTTCCTGCCTCTGGTCTTATTCCTTTACGAACTCAATTCTTCTGGTAAAGGAACGGTCTTCTGTCGTTCCGGGAACCGTCACCTGTTCCCCGGTATCCGGATTCGTTGTGGTGGTAGGTTCGCTGGTCACCTGATAAGTCATGGTCAGCGTACCGCCCGAAGACGTCATTCCATTGATGTTCGTGGCTACCGGGAAAGTCGTAACCTTCGTATCCAGCAACACGGTATCGTCATCCGCCACCAGTTTGATGCTGACTTCCATTCCCGATACATAATCGGGAGCTTCCGAAGTAGTGGGGGCAGCAATGCTGACATTACACTTGTAGGTGGACTGCTGTACTCCCTGGCTTACCTTGATATCAATGGAGGTTCCCTGATCCACATAGGAACCGTGGGAATAACTCTGGTAACAGATCAGCCCTTCTCCTACTTCATCGCTGTAGATATAGGTCACACTGCCTACCGTCAGTCCGGCTTCAATGGCTTCTACCGTACCATCCTGCTCCGACAGACCGATCAGGTTCGGAACACGGATCTTCGTGTCTTCCTTGCCAAGGCTTACGGTCACTGTGATCACACTGCCCTTGGGCGCTTTATTGCCCTCCGAAGGGGTCTGGGAGATCACACGTCCCGCTTCTACCGTATCGGAATAGCCTTCCGTCTTATTCACCAGAAATCCCTTGCTCACCAACTGGGTATTGGCCTCGTCAAAGGTGAGATCCACCACGCTGGGAACCTCTACGCCCTGGGTACCGGCACTGGCCGTCAGGGTCACCTTGCTTCCCTTGTCGATCAGTGCGCCCACACTGACATCTGTATTGATAACGACCCCTTCTGCCACGGAATCCGATTCTTCGTAATTCACATCTGTCAGGATTCCCAGACTGGTCAGGGTACTCTTGGCATCCTCTACATTCATGCCCGTGACATTGGGCATGGATACCTTCTCTGCTTCCTTGCTCTCCGATTCCTCTGTCGTGATGATTGGACTGGCAGAACCGCCATTGTCTCCTTCACTCTTATTGCCGAAGATCTTCACGGCCAGAACGATCAGGATAACGCAGATCACCACACCGGCTACGATAGCCAGTACTGTGGTCACCCGTTCCATCTTGGGATCGTAATCGTAGTTGTCCTCGTCTTCTCCGTCCTCTTCGTTTTCATACATGGCTTCGGTGTCGGATCTCAGACGCATGGTCTCATCATGATCGGGCTCCTCGTATTCCCGTGCCCCCTGATAAGGTACTTTCCTTTTGATCTGTGCCATATCCTCATCGGAGATCATCCGGGTACCGCCCTCCATATCCGGATCGGTATTCACTACGAAATCTTCTTCCGGATTGATCAGGGACTGTTTCAGATCCGCGATCAGCTCCGCCATATTCTGGTATCTGCGATCCGGAGACTTCTGGCAGCATTTCAGTACAATACTGGCCACACTGGAGGGGATCTCCGGTACGAATTCCTTCGGAGAAGGCATCTCCTCCTGAATATGTTTGATGGCAATGGCCACCGTAGTCTCCCCGTTAAAGGGCACTCTGCCCGTCAGCATTTCAAACATGGTAATCCCCAGAGAATAGATATCGCTCTTCTCATCACTGTATCCGCCTCTGGCCTGCTCGGGAGAAGTATAGTGCACACTTCCCATGACATTGGAGGTGATGGTGTTGCTGGTAGCCGCTTTGGCAATACCGAAATCCGTCACCTTTACCTTACCGTCCTTGGAGATAATAATGTTCTGTGGCTTGATATCCCGATGGATAATATGATTATTATGTGCAGCCTCGATCCCCATGCTTACCTGAATGGCGATACTCACCGCTTCCTTGTAAGACAGTCTGGCCTTCTTCTCGATGTATTTTTTGAGAGTGATACCCTCTACCAGTTCCATGACGATATAGTAGATCCCGTTCTCTTCCCCGACGTCATAGACATTTACGATATTGGGATGCATCAGTCCCGCTGCTGCCTGCGCCTCGATCCGGAACTTGGATACAAAATTGGCATTTTCGCTGAATTCCTGCTTCAATACCTTGATTGCCACATAGCGGTTCAGCTTATGACATTTTGCTTTATAGACATCTGACATACCGCCGGTTCCGATCTTCTCCAGAATCTCATAGCGGTCGCCGATCATCATTCCTATTTTGATCATACTTGCTCTCCATTTCAAAAAAGCCGGGGTGGTTTACGCGCACGGCTCGATCAGTATCACACTGATATTATCCCTGCCACCATTGGCATTGGCCGCCTCCACCAGGCGCTCGGCCTTCTCCACCAGGTCTCTGGCTCCGCTGATAATCATACGGATCTCCTCATCTTCCAGCATATTGGTCAGACCGTCCGAACACATGAGGACGGTCTCTCCCTCCTGTAATTCCACGGTAAAGAAATCCGGTTCCACCTTATCCTCGGCTCCCACCGCTCTGGTAATAATATTCTTGTCCGGATGATTTCTTGCATCCGCAGGATCCAGTTCCCCGATCCGGACCATCTCCTGTACATAAGAATGGTCTCTCGTGATCTGCCTTATCTTATTGCCCACCACGTAGAGTCTGCTGTCTCCCACATTGGCCACCTGCACAAATCTGCCTATGCAGGATGCCACCACCACCGTGGTTCCCATTCCTTCCAGTGCCTCATCTTCACTGGCTCTCTTGCGGATCACTTCGTTGGCTTCCTCAATAGCCCTGCGGAAAATCAGTGTGGGATTCTTCTCAAAAGAATTCTCAATCTGGGCAAGCATGGTCTCCACTGTCACCTTGGACGCATAATCGCCCGCGTTGTGACCACCCATGCCATCTGCCACAATGAACACATTCGGCAGATTTCCCACCGGCTTTTCAGAGGTATAGATATAGTCCTGATTTACTTTTCTTTTCCTTCCGATATCGGTTATGGAAAACGTCTTAAGCACGTCAAACTTCCTCCTGTGAGATTTCCTCCGGGGTCTTCGTCTCCTGCGCATGACGGTGTCTCAGCTGTCCGCAGGCTCCGTCAATATCCCGGCCCATCTCCCTTCTAATTGTAACATGTATCTTCTTACTTTCAAGTTTATTTTTAAATGCCTGAATGTGCTTCGTATCCGACTGCACGTAATCCCGCTCCTTGATGGGATTCACCGGGATCAGATTGATATGGCAGCACAGGGGCTTTGCCAGTGCGATCAACTCTCTGGCATCCTCTTCCGTATCGTTCACACCGCCTACCAGACTGTATTCAAAAGTGATCCTTCGTCCGGTCTGCTCGAAATAATACTGACAGACCTCCATCAGTTCCTGAATAGAATACCGGTTGGCTATGGGCATCAGTTTTCTTCGCTTCTCATCGGTAGTCGCATGCAGCGATAATGCCAGCGTGATCTGCAGCTTTTCCTCTGCCAGCTGCCGCATTCTGGGCACGATCCCACAGGTGGACACCGTCACATTTCTCTGGCTGATGTTCAGACCGTTCTCATCGGTCAGAAGATGCAGAAATTTTAAGATATTGTCATAATTGTCCATCGGTTCCCCGGTGCCCATGACTACCACGTTGGAAACCCGCTCTCCCGTCAGTCTTGTGATGGCATAGATCTGATCCAGCATCTCCGAAGGCGTCAGATTCCGTTCCAGTCCGTCCAGCGTGGAGGCGCAGAACCGACATCCCATACGGCATCCCACCTGAGAAGAGATACATACACTGTTGCCGTGTTTGTACTGCATCCAGACACTTTCCACCACGTTGCCGTCAGCCAGTTCGAACAGGAACTTTTTGGTTCCGTCGATCTTCGACTCCTGTATTCTGACAGGCTTCACACAGGTATATTCATAGATTTCCTTGCATTGTTCCCTGAATTTTGCGGAGAGATTGGTCATCTCGTCAAAGCTTCGGGCCAGCTTCACGTGCATCCACTCGTACATCTGCTTTGCCCGGAAAGCCTTCTCACCCAGGCCTTCCAGCTCTGTCTTCAGTTCCTCCAGATTCAGGGATTTGATATCTTTTTTTGTATCCATTTTCGTTCTCTTACTTCTTGTCTCTGTCTCACGCTTTTCTGCGCAGTCTTGCATAATAGAATCCATCGGTCTCATCCGTTCCCGGCAGAAGCTGTCGCTCCTCTTCCAGTGCGAAGGGGAAGTTCTCTGTGATCCAGGCTGCCATCTTCTGATTCTCCGCAGGATTTATCGTACAGGTACTGTATAACAATACCCCGCCCGGCTTCACATACTGCCATCCGGCTTCCACGATCTGCTTCTGCAGTTCCATGATGGATCGCAGACTCTCCGGGGTGGCATGGTATTTGATGTCTCTCTTTTTTCCCATCACTCCCAGACCGGAACAGGGGACATCCATCAGTACCACATCCGCGTACTCTTCCTTCTCCGGATCATGCACCGTGGCATCGTATACCCGGACTTCCACATTTTTCCGGTTCATCCGCTCCAGGTTCTCCCGGATCAGATCCGTCTTGTATTCCGACACGTCCCGGGACACCACATGCCCTGTCTCTCCTGCGAACTCTGCCGCTAGGATCGTCTTGCCGCCGGGGGCTGCACACAGATCCATGACCGTGTTGCCGGGCTGAATGCCTGCCGCTTCCACCGCCAGCGCAGAACTGGCATCCTGTACGGTAAATTTTCCTTCCGCAAATCCCGGAAGGACACTTACGTTTTCCAGATTCCCCGCCAGATATACATAAGGGAGTTCTCTGCTTTGCCGCAGGCTGACACCGGCTTTTTGCATCTCTTCCACCAATGCCTCCTGCTCCTCTTTGGTCAGTTCCGTGGAAAAGCGCAGGGACACCGGGTGGATTGCCAACAGTCCTGCTAAAAGTGTTTCCGTTCCTTCTCTGTCGTATGCAGGCAGCCACAGATTCACGATCCATTCCGGCATGGAATATTTTATGCTCAGATATTTCACCGTATCCTTGGGATCCGGCAGCGGCATCTGCTCCTTGTTGCGGGAGATATTGCGCAGTACCGCATTCACAAAGCCCTTCAGCGTCCGGAATCCTCTTTTTGCCGCCAGTTTGCAGGCCTCATTGCATACTGCGCTGTCCGGCACCGCATCCATATACAGGATCTGATAAGTACTCATACGAAGAAGGCAGCGGATCAGAGGCTTCATCTTCCGAACCGGAACAGACGAAAAACGATCCAGATAATAGTCCAGCTCCAGCTGTCTCTCTATCGTACCTTCCGTAACTCTTTTGATAAACGCTTTTTCTCTGGGATCCAGATAATCGTATTTATCCAGCACAGCTTTCATCAATTTATGGGAAAAATCCTGCCCCTTTTCCAGACTGAGCAGGATTTCCACTATAATCTCTCTTGTATCGGTCGTTGCATGATCACTCAAGATTAGTCTCTCCTTCTACGGTTACCGCCATACAGCAGGATCAGGCGAAGCAGCTGTAATGCGGAAGAAGCAGCACCCGCCACATAGGTAAGGGCTGCCGCTGTCAGCACCTTTTTGCCGCCGCTTACTTCTTCTCTGCCTAACAATCCGTATTCTTCCACCTTCGCGATGGCTCTGTGGGAGGCATTGAATTCCACCGGCAGCGTCACCAGCTGAAAGATCACCGTCAGAGCAAATGCCCAGATTCCCAGCTGGATCAGTGTCTGGTTCCAGCTGAGCAGTACTCCCAAAAAGATCAGGGGAATACTTAAGTTGCTTCCGATATTTACCACCGGCACCAATGCGGCACGGACACTCATGGGTACATAGCCGTGGGCATGCTGGATAGCATGTCCGCACTCATGGGCTGCCACGCTGACTGCGGTCACGGAAGTGCCGTTATAATTGTTGTAGGACAGCCGTACCGTATCCGTGCGGGGATCGTAATGATCGCCGTCATCGGAATTCAGGCATTCGATCTGTACATTGTATAAACCTTCTCTGTTGAGAATATTGCGGGCCGCTTCTGCTCCCGTAAGACCTCTCATATTCCGGACCTTGCTGTACTTGCGCATGGTGGAGTTCACCAGTGCGCTGGCTCCCAGACAAAGTACCAGTCCGATCAGTACCAGAAAATAGGTCGGATCCCAGTAATAACCATATCCATAATAACCACCGTACATAGAAAAGTCTCCTTTCTATCTGTCTCAGTCTATCTCAGCGTTCCTAACGTTCCCCCAGAAGTTCTCCCGGCTGCACTTTTACTCCCAACAGAAAATCATGAGTCGTCATCCGCTTCTTGCCTTCCAGCTGCAGTTCCATGACCTTTAAAGCCCCTTCCGCAGCCGCCACTTCAAAGGAATCCTTATTCACCGTAAGGATCGTGCCCGATGCTTCCTTATGCACCGTAGCCATGGGAATTGCTTTCCAGATCTTTAACTGTTTTCCATGGTAAAAAGTATAGGCACTGGGCCAGGGAGTCAGTCCCCGGATCAGCCGGTCCAGTTCCACCGCCGTTTTTGTAAAGTCCAGTTTTCCCATTTCTTTCGTGATCAGGGCTGCATAGCAGGTCTTCGCATCATCCTGCTTCTCCGGCACCAGTTTCCCGGCCTCCAGAAGGGGCAGTGCCTCCGTGATAGCCTCACCGCCCAATACCATCAGCTTGTCGTGCAGGGTCTCAAAGGTATCCTCCGAAGTAATGGGGATCTTCTTCTGATACAGCATATCGCCGGTATCCAGTCCTGCGTTCATCTGCATAATGGTCACACCGGTCTCAGCCTCTCCGTCGATAATGACTCTCTGGATAGGGGACGCACCGCGGTATTTCGGAAGGAGGGAGGCATGGATGTTCAGGCATCCGTATTTCGGCAGATCCAGGATCTCCTGGGACAGGATCTGTCCGAACGCCGCCACAATATAAATATCCGCAGGATATTTTTTCAGTTCTTCGATAGCTTCCGGGGTCTTGATCCGGCGGGGCTGGAATACCGGAATGCCGTGTTTTACGGCGCATTCCTTCACCGGAGGAAACTGTAATTCTTTACTTCTGCCTTTTGCCTTGTCCGGCTGGGTCACCACTGCGGTGATCTTATGGTCCTGTGCGATCAGTGCCTCCAGCGCTCCCACGGCAAAATCAGGCGTTCCCATAAATACGATCTGCATAGTCTGTCTCCTTTCCGGAAATCTTACTCTTCTTCCTCGTCCTCATAGGTCATCTCCTGCAGAGGTCCTTCCGCCTTTTCCACATAGAGATGACCGTCCAGATGATCCAGTTCGTGGCAGATGGCTCTGGCCAGCAGTTCGGTTCCTTCTACCTCGATGGGCTTCATATTCACATCCAGTGCTACCGCCTTCACATAATTGGGTCTGGTCACGATGCCAAACTTACCGGGAACGCTTAAGCATCCTTCCTGTCCGGTCTGTTCTCCGCTGCTCTCCACAATGCGGGGATTGATCAGGATATACGGATCCTCTCCGGTGGTATCGATCACAACGATCCTCTTCAGTACCCCCACCTGCGGAGCTGCCAGTCCCACGCCGTTGGCATCGTACATGGTCTCCAACATATCCTCGATCAGTTCTTTGGTCCGGGGAGTCATCTCCTTGACCTCTTTGCATGTCTTGGTCAGTACTTCATCCCCATATTCACGAATGTTTCTGATTGCCACAGTTTCTTACCTCCTATAATATGTTTACAGGGTCAAAATCAAATTGTATGCTCAGTTGTCTGGGCTGCCACTGTCTGAGAGTCTCCTCCAGTCTGTCCTTTACCGCCACCAGTACATCATATTCCCCGTGCTTTACATAGAACACATACCGGTAAATATCATTGATCCTGCTGATATTGGCAGGGGCGGGGCCCAATACCTGTATTTTTTGCTGTTCTGACAAAAAGTCCATATTAGACTTTACCACATCTGTCAGTCTGAGGGCAAGCTGTTTTACATTTTCTTCCTCTTTGCCGTAGATCTGTACCGCCAGCATATGTGCCACCGGCGGATAGCCGGACAGCTCCCGGTACAGGATTTCTTCATTATAAAAGCTTTCATAATCCTGCGCCGCCGCACAGGTGATGGCATAATGATCCGGCTGGTAGGTCTGGATCACCGCTTCTCCGGGAAGCGCTCCTCTGCCGGCCCGGCCCACCGCCTGAGTCAACAGCTGGAAGGTCCGCTCTCCCGCCCGGTAATCCGACGCATTCAGCGACAGATCCGCCGCCAGGATCCCCACCAGTGTCACCTTCGGGAAATCATGTCCCTTCACGATCATCTGGGTTCCAATCAGCACATCCGCTTCCCCGTTTGCAAAAGAGGATAATATCTTCTCATAACTGTCCTTCGTCCGGGTGGTATCTGCATCCATCCGCAGCGTCCGTACCCCGGGATACAGTTCCCTTAATTTTTCTTCGATCTGCTGGGTGCCCGCCTTGAAGCCCAGAATATATTTTGATCCGCACTTCGGACAAAGCTTCGGCATGGGCTGTGTATAACCGCAGTAATGGCAGATCAGTCTTCCTCCCTTATGTTCCGAGAGGGAGACATCGCAGTGGGGGCATTTCATGACCTCACCGCAGGAACGGCAGGACACAAATCCCGCGTACCCGCGCCGGTTTAAAAACAGGATCGTCTGCTGCCCCCTGTCCAGCCGGTCCGTCATCAGTTCCTGTAATTTTCTGCTGAAAATGGAGCGGTTGCCCTCCTGTAGTTCCTGTCTGAGATCCACCGTGTACACCACCGGAAGTTCTCCGCCGGTCAGACGCTTCGTCAGGTGAAACATCCGGTACTCTCCCTTACCGGCACGGTAATAGGCCTCCAGGGAAGGAGTCGCCGATCCCAGTACCACGCTGGCTCCGTAGAGCCTTGCCACTTCCAGAGCGGTCTCTCGGGCATGATATTTGGGGGTACTTTCACTTTTATAGCTGTTCTCCTGTTCCTCATCCATGACGATCAGTCCCAGATTCGGAAAAGGCGTAAAAAGTGCGGATCTGGGACCGATGATCACATCGATCTCGCCGGCCTTTGCCCGCTGGCACTGATCGTATTTTTCTCCGGGGGATAACGTGGAATTCATCACACTGACCCGGTCGCCGAATCTCTGGTAGAACCGTAACAATGTCTGATAGGTCAGGGCGATCTCCGGGATAAGCACAATGGCCTGCCGTCCTCTCCGGATCATCTCTCCGATCAGCTGCATATATACTTCCGTCTTGCCGCTGCCGGTGATCCCGTGGATCAGATAGGTCTGTCTTCTCCCGGCATCGAAATCCTTCAATACTTCCGATACAATGGTCTGTTGTTCTTCGCTCAGCGTATTGCGTGCTGTCTCCACAGATTGCATTTTCACCGGATTACGATAGCTTTCGGAGCTGATCAGCTTCGCTGCGCCGCTTTTTACGATGCTGTTCACCGTGGCTGCGCTGACGCCCAGTTTTCCGGTGATCCACTCATAGGGAATCGCCTCCTGCTCCGCCAGAGTTCTTAACAGCCTTGCCTTTGCCACCTGTTTCTTCCGTTCGCACTCTCCTAAGAGTGACAGGATCTCTTCCCGGTTCATCAGGCGTACCAGCTGTCTGTGTTCCAGCTTTTTCACAGACTGTTTTGCCGGCAGTACCGTCTTCAGGGCCTGGATCATGGTACAGCCATAATTGCGGCGG
>OIZA01000555.1_pt1 | contig 17958 bp, 16 predicted proteins | sample 1588381 | NCBI WGS metagenome assembly OIZA01 (sample SAMN03283277) | human gut metagenome | biome: human-associated habitat; material: feces | host: Homo sapiens | place: Peru | collected 2012 | reverse complement strand
CAACTTGTATTGTAGCGGAGTATGGGGTATTAGCACTCATTTCTAAGTGTTGTCCCCCAGCAAAGGGCAGATTAACTATACCTTACTCACCCGTGCGCCACTAATCCACTTTCTAGCAAGCTAAAAAGCTTCATCGTTCGACTTGCATGTATTAGGCACGCCGCCAGCGTTCACTCTGAGCCAGGATCAAACTCTCCATAAAATTTGAAGTGTTTAATCTTTTTCATCAAAGAAAAAGTTTTGTGAAATTCACGCCCTTGCTTTTGCAAGCACAAGCGCAAATCCCATTTTGTGAAACCTACGCCCATCAGCGCGACAACGCCGCAACCAAAAGGCGCAAATTCCACCCTAGCTCAATCGTATCACTTATTTAGATTTCAAAGATTGACTATAAGATTTGAAAATCGACAATGATAAATTCAAGAACACAAACTCAAACGACAATGTTTAAAAGCATTGTTTTGGATTTAAGTTTTCGCTTTTTTTGAAAAACGAAATGTGATTATACACAAAAAAAGCTTAAACGAAGCTTAAAGTCAAAAATTTTTTTCAAATTTTTTCAAATTTTTTGAAAAAATTTTCTCTTTTGCTCTCAAAGCCCCATTTTTCCACAACTCTGTAATTTTGACAAAATTGCAGAATGTGAAGTATCTCATAAATTTGCTTAAAGTTTGTTGAATTTATAAAAATTTCTAAAAATTTTTTGCGAATTCAAGCATTGAGCGAATTTTTACGCCATATGCATAGGTAAGGCAAATTCGCCTACGAAATTCAGCTGAATTTACGCTTGATAAAAGCGCTCACGCGGGCGTTTTTGATGATATGCGGTTTTGTAATGCTGATTTTAAGGGCGCTCAATGCTGGGTGAGTTTGTTTGAGTTTGCTCACTACGAATTCTAACGACTCTTCAAGCAGCTCAAATTTGCGCTTTTTGTAAGTGAATTTAAGCCACGCGCAAAGCAGCGCATAGTCCAAAAATTCATCACTTTTTGCCTTTAATTTTATGCGCACTCTTTGCTTTTGCTTGCGCTCTTTTGGCAGGATACCGATGATACAGCTGAATTTCAGCCTTATTTTTACACAACTTTGCATTCTTCTTTATGAAACAAACGCTTGATATTTGGGATATGCTTGTAAATGATGACAAAGCAAATGACTAAAACAGGGGCGTGCGTGTTGATACTCATATCATAATGTATCGTAAATGCGGCGATGAGAAAGGCTAGCACCCCAGCTAATGACGCCAAAGACGAGATTTTAAACACCTTACCCACGATAAACCACGCTGTTAAGCCGATAGCAAGCTCTAAGGGCAAAAGCACAGCCATCACGCCAGCCGCAGTTGCCACACCCTTGCCACCTTCAAGCCCCAAGTAAGCGGAAAAGCAATGCCCAAAAACCGCTAAAACTCCCACGCTCCAAAGCATATTGTCATCAAAGCCAGCAAATTTTAAGGCTAAAATCGGCAAAGCCGCCTTTAAAAAATCGCAAGCAAAAGTCGCCACAGCGAGCTTTTTAGCGAGTTTTGGGTTAGTTTGTTTTACCACGCGCAAAACATTTGTCGCGCCTATACTCTTGCTGCCAGCTTGCTTTATATCGACTTTTGCGAAGTTTTTTGCGATGATGAGCCCGAAAGGAACGGAGCCTAGCAAATACGCTCCCAAATAAATGGCTAAATTCGCGTTTGGCTCGTCATTTAAAAAAAGCTCCCTAAGCGCAAAGCAAAGCACCACAGCGCACACAGCAAAGACATAAAAGCTCGCATCGTTTAAATCCACCTTTTTGTGCGCCCCCGCATACACGCTCGCCCCAGCTAAAAAACCAAAGCAAATTCTCATCATCACGCTATCTTGCGCGTAAGCTAAAAAAAGCAAAACCGCTCCAAGTGCTATGCCGCCAAGCAAAAATGCAAATTTCATCGTCATTTTCCTTATAAAATAAAATCCATTATATACAAAAAAAATAAATTTTTAAAAAATTCGTTTGACTTTGCAAAATTCTTTAAGTAGAATTTGACAAATTTTTGAAAGCAAAGTAAATGAAGGCTGAATTTATAGAGCTAAAAACGGACAAAATCAACCCAAACCTTTACAAGCAAATGCCCTTAATGTGGCTTAAAACGCACTGCGCCCTGCCCTTTAAAGAAGATGATGAATTTGTTTTTATTGCCTTTGGCAAAGAGTGCGAAAAGCAGATTTTAGACAAGGCGCAAGAGTTTTTTAAGCACAAATTCATCAAAGCCGTGCGGGCGAGCAAGCACCAAATTTTAGGGCTTTTAAGCGAGTTTGAGCTAAAAGAAAAAATCACCACTCTCATCAACGAGCTTAAATTTGAGCTTGAAAATTCACAAAATTCGCAAGATAAAACCGCCGTGTCGAAACTCTTTGAGCTTATCATCGCCCAAAGCGTGGAAAAAAGGGCAAGCGACATACACATAGAGCCAGATGAAAGCAAGGCTATGATTCGCTTTCGTGTTGATGGGGTTTTGAGCGAGTTTATCAGCATAGAACCCGCTATTTATCAGGCTTTAATCTTTTATATAAAACTTTTAGCGCATTTAAATGTCGCCGAGCAACGAAAGGCGCAAGATGGCAGCTTTTCATTAAGCGTAAATGCCCTAAAATACGATTTTAGACTCTCTACTCTGCCCTTGCTTTATGGAGAAAGCGTAGTTTTGCGGGTGTTAGAGCATAAAAAAGACTTTTTAAATTTAGAGAATTTAGACTTTGACGGAGAGAATTTAAAACGCTTTAAAAGCCAAATTCACCAGCCTTTCGGACTGATTTTACTCACAGGACCCACAGGCAGTGGGAAATCCACGACCTTGTATGCCGCGCTAAATGAGATAAAAAGCGTGTCTAAAAAAATCATCACCGCTGAGGACCCCATAGAATACCGCTTACCGCTCGTGCAACAAATCGCTCTCAACGAAAAGGCGGGGCTTGACTTTAACAACGCCCTACGCACCATACTACGCCAAGACCCAGATATCATAGTTATCGGCGAAATCCGCGATGAAGAAAGCCTTGACATAGCCCTTAAATCCTCGCTCACAGGGCATTTGGTGTTTTCAACGCTGCATACAAATGACGCCGTCTCCGCCATAGCCAGAATGCTCGATATGGGCGCAAAATCCTACCTCATCGCCTCCGCATTAAGCCTTGTCATCGCGCAACGCCTTGTGCGAAAGCTGTGTGAGCATTGCAAAATCAAATCCTACAAGCACACAAGCGAAATCAAAGGCGAATTCTACGAAGCTGTGGGCTGTGAGCATTGCAAGATGAGCGGATATATCGGGCGTGAAGTGGTGAGTGAGTTTTTGTTTATCGACAAAAACATAGCCGAACTAATCCGCACCAACGCCAAAGCCAGCGAAATTTTAGCTTACGCTCAAAAAAATGGCTTTAAAAGTATGTTTGAAGTAGGTTTGCAAAAGGCAAAAGCGGGCATAACAAGCATTGATGAGCTTTTTAGGGTGATGAAATGAGTAAATTCAAGCTAAAAAGGGCATTTGCAAAGAGCATTTTAAGGGCGCAAGATGAAAAAATATGAAATTTCCACGCCCACAAGCACTTTCATCATCGAAGCACCAAACAAATTCATAGCCGCCAAGCTCGCCAAAGCCAAAGGCGCAAGGATTATAAGTATCCAAGAGCTGAATTTACCAAGCACAGCGTGGCGCAAACGCCTGAAAAGCTCGAATTTAACACTCATCTTTAAAGAGCTTTCCTTGCTCGTAAATGCTGGCATTAGCTTGCAGCAAGCAGTGAGCGAGCTTTACCAAAATGACACAAACAAAAACAACAAACTTTTCTTTCAAAGGCTTGTCAATTCGCTAAAAAGCGGGCAGAATTTAAGCCAAGCCTTTGAAAATAGTGGCTTTGCCTTTGACAAAAGTGAGCTAGCCCTTATCAAAATGGGCGAAAACACGGGCGATTTAGCCTTTGTTTTCGCAAGGCTTAGCGCACTTCGCGAAAAACGCCTAAACAACGCTAAAAAGCTCAAAAAGGCTTTGAGCTACCCAACCTTTGTCTTTGCCACGCTTGTTTTTGCCTTTTTTGCACTAATGTTCTTTGTCGTGCCGCAGTTTCAAAGCGTTTTTGATGAATTTGAGCTGAATTTACCGCTTATCACGCGTTTAATGCTTGGAATTTACGCCTTTTTAGCTAAATTTTATCCGCTCATCATCGCTTTAATAGCCTTCTTCGCCGTTTTTTACCTTGTGTGGCGTGCTAAATTTAGGCTTTTAGCGGACAAACTCATCATCAAAACGCCTGTATTTGGGCGGCTCATCTTTTATCATCAAAGCGGGCATTTTTTTCTTGTCTTTTCCTTGCTGCTTAAAAGCGGTATCAGCGTTTCAAAGGCTTTGCACCTTGCTAAATCAAGTTTTAGCAACGCTTTTTTAGCAAAGCAATGCGAGCAAATCGCCGAATTTCTGGCACAAGGCTTGTCGCTTGATGAGGCGTTTAAAAAAGTCGGCGTGTTTGAAAATTTAGTCATAGGAATGCTGAGCGTAGCGATGAAAAGCGCAAAGCTAGATATGATGAGCGAAAAAATCGCCGAGTATTACGAGACAAAAGGCGATGATTTGACAGAGGCGCTTTTGCGGATTTTAGAGCCTTTGATGACGCTTTTTGTGGCGATTTTGGTGCTTTTTTTAGCTCTGGCTATCTTTTTGCCTATGTGGGAGCTTAATCAAAGCATTAAATTTTAAGGCTTTTGTTAAAAAATTTGTAAAAATTTATGAATTTCGCTCAAAAATAATGTAAAATTTAAAGCAAAATTCAAAAAAGGACACACAATGCAAGGATTTGATTTGTTTGAGCTTACGCAAGGCTTTTTGCGGCTTGTTTTACCAAAAACTGATGTGTTGATGGTAGTTTTGCTTGTCATTACGGGGGTTTATTATAGTTTTAAGCTTCGTTTCGTGCAGTTTTCTATGCTAGGTTCGGTGTTTAAACTGCTTACGCAAAGGCACAAAGAGCAAAAAGACGAGCATATCAGCCCATTTGCTGCGCTGATGATTTCGACTGCTTCGCGTGTTGGCATAGGCAATATCGCTGGCATTTCGGTAGCTTTGGTGCTTGGCGGGGCTGGGGCTTTGTTTTGGATGTGGCTTATGGCGTTTTTTGGCGGCGCAAGTGCCTTTGCTGAAAGCACGCTCGCACAGGTTTATAAGAGCAAGGATAGCGGCGGAGGCTTTAAGGGCGGACCAGCTTACTATATAAAAAAGGCTTTGGGGCTTGGCTGGCTTGGTAGCTTTTTCGCGCTCATACTCATCATCACTTATGCTTACGGCTTTAACGGCTTGCAAAGCCAGACGATGACTTCGGCGTTTAAGGTGTATTATGATTTGTATTTTAACGGCAGCGGCACGGACTTTTCGCAAAGTGCTATGCCCCTTTACATAGGGCTTTTATTAAGTCTTTTTTGTGTGTGGCTTTTTTTCTCTCACCACAGCAAAATCGGCAAGGTAAGTTCCATAATCGTGCCTATAATGGCGTTTTTCTACACCTTTCTTGCGCTCGTTGCGGTGCTGTGGCATTTTGACAAAATCCCTGCTGTTTTTAGTCTCATTTTCGAGCAAGCCTTTGATTTTGAAGCGATTTTTGGGGGCTTTGCGGGTTCAGCCCTTGTCATAGGCATCAAACGCGGACTTTACTCAAACGAAGCGGGTATGGGTTCAGCCCCAAATGCAGCCGCAGCCGCTATCACTTCGCACCCCGCAAAACAGGGCATTATACAAAGTTTTGCCGTGCTTATCGATGTTATCATTTGCACAAGCACAGGGCTTTTGGTGCTGTTTTCTCAGGCGTATTTTGAAAATGTAGGGGTCGATGGCAAGCCACTGCTTACGGCTTTGCCGCTCGTGCAAGCGGTGATGAGAGAGTATTATGGCGTTTGGGGCTTGCATTTTGTCTCTATCGCCGTAGTTTTGTTTGCTATCACTTCTTTGATAGGCAACTACTACTACGCACAGGCAAATGTCAAGTATCTTACAGACTCAAAGCTTGTGATGAACGCCTTTCGCGTTTCAGCTGTGGCTATGGTTTTCATCGGTTCGCAGATGAATATCTCGCTGGCTTGGGATTTGGCAGATTTAACGATGGCGTTTATGGCGACTACAAATATCATTTCGATTTTGTTGCTTGGAGGTATCGTAAAAAAGGTGCTTGATGACTTTGTGGAGCAAAAACGCAAGGGTTTAGACCCGCATTTTAGCGCGAAAAAACTCGGCATAAAAAACGCTGAGTGCTGGGAGTAGGGGAGTGGAGTTTTTAGACTTTATTGTTGTGGGGCTTTTTGCGTGCTTTGTAGCGTTTTTTGTCATCGGCTTTAACCGCCAAATGATAGAAAAAAACAAGCAAAGAGAAGAAAAATACCGCAAAAAAAATGATAAAATTTAAAGGCGAAGTGTTTATGATGAAATTTGTGGCGAGTGCTGAAAAAAGCGAAACACACTCAATTATATATGAGCGAGCTTTTTAAATCTTACGAAATTCACATAAAGACGAGCCGCAAAAGGAAAGAAAATGAGTAAAAAGGTGTTGTTGCCCTTAGCAAGTGGCTTTGAGGAAATCGAATTTGTAAGCATAGCCGACATTTTGCGCCGTGCAAGGCTTGAAGTAGTGGTGGCGAGTTTGGACGAAAATTTGCTTGTCGTTGGGGCGCACGAGCTGGCTATAAAGGCTGACTGTGCGCTTGAAAGCGTGGAAATTTCTCATTTTGACGCCATAGCTTTGGCTGGTGGAAGCGGCGGAATGATGAATTTAAAGGCTGATGAGCGCGTTTTAGCTGGGATAAGGGCTTTGCATAAGGCTGGCAAACTTGTCGCCGCCATTTGCGCCTCGCCCATAGTGCTCAATGCAGCTGGTATCTTTGATGAAAACACTCAATTTTCTTGCTATCCAAGCTGTGAAGCTGGCTTAAAAGGCGTATTTGTGGAAAAAGCCGTGTGTGAATGTGCTAATATCATCACCTCAGCTGGACCTGCTACGGCTGTGCTTTTTGCCTTGCAAATCGTGCAGTATCTGTGCGGTAAAGAGAGCAAAGCAAGACTAGAAAAAGAGTTGTTGCTGCCTACTCTGACAAAGACTTTGTCATTTTGAGCTTTCGTTAAAAAGCGAAAAATCCACAGAAATTAAGATATGCCTTAAATTTAAGGCGAAAAATCTATACTTTGATTTTATGGATACTTCGCTTCGCTCAGTATGACAAGGGCATTGTCATTTTGAGCCTTTTGCAAAAAAGGCGAAAAATCCATAAATTTAAGATATACTTTAAATTTAAGGCGAAAAATTCATACTTTGATTTTATGGATACTTCGCTACGCTCAGTATGACAAGACAAGTCAGCATAACAAGGACTTTGTCATTTTGAGCAAAGTGCGTTAGCACAAAGCGACCAAGCGGCTTGCAAGGCGTAGCCACAGCGAAAAATCCGCACCACTTTTGTCATTTTGAGCCTTTTGTAAAAAGGCGAAAAATCCATAGAATTTAAAACACACTTTAAATTTAAGATGAAAAATCCACGCTTTAAAATGCAAATTTGCACTTTGAATTTATGGATACTTCGCTTCGCTCAGTATGACAAGACAAGGCGCAATGACAAGGACTTTGTCATTTTGAGCTTTCGTTAAGAAAGCGAAAAATCCACGCTTTAAATTTAAAGCAAGAATTTAAGCATTGCTATAAATTTAAGATAATAAATAAAGCTCCAAATTCAAGCGCACGCACCCAAATTCAAGCAAACGCCGTGAATTTAAAGCCATAAAAAAAGCGTTGCTTGAAAAATCCTAAAAAATTCCAAGCAACGCTTATCACTCAAAGACATTTAAACTTGTGGAGCAAATCGCCCATTCCAAGCGATTTGCCGACAACTCCCGCAAGCCTATATTTCAAGGCTTGCGGACGATTTGCCGACTCGGCAAGCCTAGAATTTATACAAGGCTTGCAAACGAACGGTTTGCTTGTTTTGGTTCTTGCTAGTTTGTGTTTTATCAACAAGACCTTGATATCCGCCATCTTTCACGCTAGAATTCAAGTAAGAATACCAGCCTTCAAGAGACAAGTTTTTATTGACTTTGTAGCCAAGCTCAAACACGCCCTCGATACGAGTATCTTTCATATCCTTTGCACCATCTGCTGCTTGTGTATTTTGTCCAAACACACCTTGCACGCCTACACGCAAGTCCATAGGCAGAGTGTAGCCCACGCCCACATAGCCAAACACGCTTTGTCCCACAGACTCTACAAGTGAAGTCTCTGCGGCATAGAACATTTCCCTACCTATGTAAAGGTCTGGTCCGCTTATGTCTTCTAGGGTGTTGATAGTGAGTTTGTCTTTCTTACCATAGAAAATTCCGCCCACTTGTGCATCAAGCCCAGCGAATTTAGCGAAAACTCGTCCATCGACAAGGTTGCCGTTATCAACTCTGTTAGCATTTAGCTTTTTGAAATCGCTATCCATAGAGTTGCCAAGGTAGGTTACCTTAACGCCGACATTGTTGCCCCTGCCTAGTCCAAGGGTGTATTTAAGGTTTGCTGCGTAAAGTGTCGCCACTCTGTCCCAGTAAGCACCCCAAACTTGCGCATCAAGTCCAGCGACATTTGCAAGCACGGCTGCGCCATACATATTGTTGCTGTATGCACCTGTGCTGTCTATATTTGCAGCATCGCCGTCTCCCGTATTGCCTTCAAAGCTATCTACACCAAAGGCTGCGATAGTCAAGCCCTGTGTTGGGGTGATGAGCACCTTTGCCGCCATACCTGTGAAATCGGCTGTCCATATAGTGTTAAGCTGTTGCTTACCATAAAGCACACTCACGCCAGCATCAGCCAAATCGTATTGCAAGTAGGCTTGCTTTAAAACGACTTCGCTTTTGGTAGTGGTAAGCCCATTGTCCGCTTGTTTGCCTGTGCTACTATATGCACCTTTTTGCCAGCCGCCGTTTTTGTCGTTGTTATACATAAGTTGTCCGACAACCTTAAAGCCATCGCCCACGCTGAGAGATGGGGTAACAAAAGCACGGAATCTGTGCGGAGTGTTGCTTTCGCCTACGCCCTTACTGCCGAAATTCGCGTAGTCTTTTTTGCCCCAGCTCGCTTGGTCAAAGCGGTAGCGCAAAGCACCGCTCACATCGACATCTTTAATCGCCTCTTCAAGTGGCTTGGCATCAAGCGCACTGAATGTCCCAGCAGCCATAGCTGCAACTAAACTGAGTTTCACTAACTTCATAGGTTCTCCTTCATAGTATTGAATTTAGCAAGGTCATTATAGCACGAAAGTATAAATTTTTGCTTAAACTAAACTTAAATTTGTAAATTTTTGTAAAATTTGTGGGGATTTTTTTAAAGTGGCGGTAAAATGGGGCTTTGGGCGTGTGAAAATTTCGCTCTTTTGCGAAAATTTGACAAAAATTTGCGAAATTTGAGCGAATTTTCGCCCGATGATGAGTAAAAATTCGCAAAATTTAAGAGAAAAGTAAATGAAAAATCGTAATTTTTGTTACAAGTGGGGGAGAAAATTTTTTGAGCTGTGTTTGTTTTGGAAAAAAATATAATAAGGTATAATTTTTTTGGTGAGCGGGATTTTTTGTTTTTGACTGAATTTTTGGGGAACTTTGTCATTTTGAGCCTTTGCAAAAGGCGAAAAATCCATAGAATTTAAGACACACTTTGAGTTTAAGGCGAAAAATTCGCACTTTAAATTCGTGGATACTTCGCTTCGCTCAGTATGACAAGCACACCCTTGTCATTTTAAGCGGAGTTTGGGAAATTTAGCTTTGTTTTTTGGGGAATTGAGCTAAAAATTTACATACACTTTAAGATATGATAAAACTCGGCGTATATGAACTGCGGTGGAAAAGGGATTGAGACGGAAAAGTCCTTGTAGGTGTTGCCGGGCAAAAGGGAGGTGATTTGCACGACATAATTCACGCTGTTTGATGAACTGCTTTTTTGGACATTTTTGCGGTTTTTAGGGTCAAAGGCTGTGCTGTCTCCGCCTACTTTGTTGGTGATGGTAAGCTCTAAAAAGCACTTGTTTATGGGGTATGAAGTGATATTTGTAACTCGTCCTGTGATGAGAACGCTTTCTGTGCGGAGATTTCTGGCGTATTTGACATCTGAAATGCTCGCCTGCTTGGTGTGTTCTTCGACATAAAGCAGCAAAGAATACAAAAGTATAGCCGAAAAAATCACATTGACAAAGTAAAAAGCAAGCGCGGCTTGTAGGTTTTTAATCTTCCAAAAAATCACAACGCAAATGAGCGCAAACAGCACAAAAACGCCCGCGCAAGATAAAATATGAAAGCTATTCATCAAAAACACTCGCTTGTAAGCTGCATAGTGATATTTTTGTCGCCAAAATTCTCAAAATTTATCCTTTGCATTTGTGTCTCCCCGCGCAACAAGCCTCGCTCTAAATTCTTAGACTTGGAGCGCAACGGAAAAAAGTGGTTTTTGTAAGTGATGAAAAAACTTGCGTTTTCATCAAGCTTGGGGCGCAGTTTTGCCGTAACTTCGCAGTAGGAAAAGTCCTGCCTTGAAAGGTTTGTTATGTTAAAATCTATGCTCAAATTGCTCCCACCATAGTAACGAAACGCCATAATCTCAGCCTCTCTTGCGCGCACGCGGCTGTCGATGAAATCATAACCATAATAAAACAAATACCCACAAGCCACAAAGTCAAAAATCAGCACCAAAAGTGCTAAAATCGGGTGTCGCCCCAAAAACGCCACGACAAGCAGGATACACATAAAAACAAAAATCACCAAAAACAAAAACAAAAAGTCTATGGTGTAAAGGTGCTGCGTGTAAAAAAGCAACCATTCCTTTAAATTTTGCATTGTTTATCCTTATAAATTCAGCCTACTGCCCTATCGCGCTTTGTTTTTTGGCATCCTTTGTATCTACCCAGATATTTGGCACAGAGCCACCGGGCGTTAGGAAAATCTTTGCATCTGTGTTTTCTTTTAACGCCTCGTTGAATTTGCCCTGCACTTCGATTTGCTTTAAATTTAAAAGCGGGTTGTTAAGGCTGTTTGCTACTTGTTTGTTTGCATACGCTTGCGCATCAGCTTCGATTTTAGTGGCATCTGCCTTACCCTTTGAGCTGATGATAGTCGCATTTGCCTCGCCCTCAGCCAAAGTAGCACGGCGCAAGGCTTCTTGGCTCGCTCTTTCAGCCTCTTGCTTTGCTACTTGAACAAGCTCGATTTGCTTTTTTACCTCAGGGGGCAAAACGATTTCGCGCAGTTGCACAGCAGTGAGCATTACAGGGCTATTTGGCAAACTTGCTATAACCTTGCCTATGTCATCGTTGATTTGCTGAGCTATGGCGTTGCGGTTTGCGGGCAGCTCTTCGGCTGTGTATTTACCTACCACGCTTCGCACCACATCGCGCACGGTTGGGTCGATGATTTTGTCCTCCCAATTCACATTCCATTTGGCTATGGTTTGCGGCACGACAGCTTCATTGAGCTTATACTGCACGGTTACATCGATAGAAACGCTAAGCCCACGGCTATCAAGCACGGAAATAGAGCTTTTGTTGATGACGCCTGAGCCTTGCCTTAAAGAGCTTTCATTTACGCCCTCCACAGAAGCATAAGTCATTTGTCGCACCTTTGTGTCGATGACGATGATTTTTTGAAAAATCGGCACGAAAAAGTGCAAGCCCGGCTCCAAAGCCTTTTCTCCAAAAGCACCTGTGGTTACTTTTATACCCATTTCGCCTGAATTTACGATAGCAAAGGGTTTAGCAAGCACAAGCACAAGCACCAAAGCGATGATGACATACACAAGCGGAGTGAATTTGCCAAAATTTTTCATAAAATCAAAATTTGGGGCTTTGAAATTTAAATTCTGCTTGTCGCCGCCCTTTTTGTTAAAATAATCATTCAAATCTGCTGGCATTTTTTATCCTTTCACACATAAGTCAGCATTGAGCTGAAATTTTTGTCGCGTCCATAAACTATGTCAAAAAACGCATCTTGTAAGAGCTTGGTAAGCTCGCCGCGCGTGCCGTTGCCGATAACTCGCCCGTCTATGTTTGAAACAGGCGTGATTTCGGCGGCTGTGCCTGTCAAAAAGGCTTCATCAGCGGTATAAACTTCATCTCGGCTGATTCTTTGGCGCAAAACGCTTAAATTTCGGCTCTTTGCGATTTGCAAAACCGTATCTTGCGTGATACTTCGTAGGGTAAAGTCATTTGGCGGAGTGATTAACGCGCCGTTTTTTACTATGAAAAAGCACTCGCCTGTGCCCTCAGAAACAAAGCCCTCCTCATCAAGCAACAAGCCCTCCTCATAGCCCGCATCGATAGCCTCAAATTTCGCAAGCTGTGAATTTAAGTAGTTTGCGCTGGCTTTGGCTTTGTTCATTGATGATTTTGCGCTGTTTCGCATAAAGCTTGAAATTTTGACTCTAATGCCCTTTTGCAAGCCTTCCTCGCCCAAATACGCGCCCATTTCCCAAGCGGCTATGGCGACACGCACGGGCGCTTTGAGATGATAAACGCCCATTTCGCCGTCTCCTAAATACACAAGCGGGCGCAAATACACATTGCCCGTGAAGCCGTTTGCCTTGATGATTTCTAACTGCGCCTTTTCAAGCTCTTGCTGAGAAAACGGCACTTTTAAAAGCGTGATTTTAGCGGACTCTAAAAGGCGTTTGGTATGCTCTTGCAAGCGAAAAATCGCCAAACCCTTGTCCGTCTTATACGCGCGCGTGCCTTCAAAAACGGCATTTCCATAATGCAAAGAATGCGTGAGTATATGCACTTTTGCGTCCTTAAAATCCACGATTTGCCCGTCCATCCAAACCTTTTTTGCTTCTGCTTTCATCGGTGAAAACCTTTCGTTGAATTTTTAGAAAGGCATTGTAGCAAAAATAAACTAACATTTTGACAACAATTCATTTTCATTTGGTTTTTTGTTAAAAAGCGCGGTTTTTTTGATGAAATGACGAACTATGATGACACTGCTATCGCTCGCAAAGAACGGCGAATTTTGTCATTTTGAGCGGAGTGCGTTAGCACAAAGCGACCCAACGGGTTGCAAGGCGTAGCCGCAGCAAAAAAAAATCTCCATTGTCATTTTGAGCTTTCGCAAAAAGGCGAAAAATCCACAGAATTTAAGATATGCCTTAAAGCACTAAAATCGCACTTTGATTTTATGGATACTTCGCTTCGCTCAGTATGACAAGGAATTTGAGCAAGACAAAAAAATAAGTTAATATGACAAAAAAGTCAGTATGACAAGGATTTTGTCATTTTGAGCTTTCGATAGAAAGCGAAAAATCTCAAACATTGTCATTTTGAGCGTTAGCGAAAAATCCACACTTTTAAAGCGCAACTTTACGCTTCAAATTTATGGATACTTCGCTTCGCTCAGTATGACAAAACAAGTCAGTATGACAAGGGCTTTGTCATTTTGAGCTTTCGCTAGAAAGCGAAAAATCCACACTTTGATTTTGTGGATACTTCGCTTCGCTCAGTATGACAAAATTTATAAGTATGACAAGAAATTTAAGAAATTTGATTTTATGATTTCAAGCAAAGAATTTTAAGCATAAAAAAGGGTGGAGTTTTCTCCACCCCAAGAGCGGCACACAAGCACGCTCGAAAGCTGTGTGATGAGTTTTAAAACCCACCCCCTAACCCCCTCCGCAAGGGAGGGGGAATTAGAAGTAAGCCTCCGCAAGGGAGAGGGCTTTGAGCCTCCAAAGTAAGCAAGCCTCCAAAGGCTTTTTTGGATTGCCACGCCGTTTTTGCAAAAACGGCTCGCAATGACAGCACACCGCGTAAATTTTCGCAAAATTTACGCACGATAAAATCACACAAAACTTCACTTCCCGCTTAGCTCAAAGCCAAATTCCAAAGCCTGCACGATTTGTATGTCGTAGATGACTTGATTGTCCTGCATTTTTTCGCTAAAAAGGCTTTTAGCGGCTGAGTTCATCATCGTGGTGTAAAAATAATCAAAGCCCACGCTAGTGGCATAAACAACCCAATTATAATCCACGCTTTGCCCCAGCGTTTCGTTGATATAGCTTAGCTTTGCGTCCTTAGTGATGATGGAGTTAGCGATGAAAAGGTTTTGTCTGTCCTCAGGCTGTGTAAGGCTGAAAATCGTGGGGTTGTAGCCAATCTGTGTCGATAAAAGTGCGTAGGCAACAAGCTCGTTCGCTCTCAGCTGTGAGCTGACTATCGCGCTTTTGACAAGTGGCGTGTTTAAAAACACGCTGGCGTTTTCAAAAGCACTGATAGGACGGAGAAATCTCTCATAATCTATCTTGTCGCTGTCGATTTTAAAGCCTCTTGCGTTTTGTGCCTTGCTTAAAAGCTTTTTGTGCAAGATATTTGAAAGGGCGGAGTTGTCGTAAAAGCTTGATATTTGGTTGTTTGAGATAGCTAAAAGCCTTTGAATTTGCGCATCATAGTCTATGCCGCCAAAATAAATGTTATCCGCCTTAATGTTTGTGTTGTTTTTGTGCAAGGTAGGAATATAAAAGCTAATGTCGCCTGCACCAAGCTTTGCAAGGGCATTTGCACCCTTTATCGTAAAGCCAGCGATAGCAAAGCGGTAATCCTTGTCGTTAAGGATTTTAAGCACGCTAGCGACACTTGACTCGTCTTCATTACCGATGAGATAGACATCTACGCTGACTTGTGCCTTTTGACGCAAGGCGTAGGCGATACTTGAATTGATGATGATATTTGAGTAGCTTTTGATGACTTTTTCGGGTATGATGATGGCGATTTTGCTCGCAGCCTCAGGGCTTACGCTTTTTACAAAGCCAAAATCACTTGGGATAAAGCTAAATCCACTATCCTTTTGCGTGCTTTTGCTTGCACAGCCTACAAACACGCACGCCACAAGGGCAAAAAGTAAGATTTTTTTCATCGTTTTTTCTCTTTCACTTTGAATTTTAGCGTAAATTCTCTCATAAAAGTCCTTTGATTTTGCTTAAATCATTTAAAAATTCTAGCTCAAAACTTGGATTTTTGATGATAAATTCCACGCTAAAAGTAGGCATCACCCACGCTTTAAGGTGCGTAAATAGCTCGCCTCGCAGCTTTTTAAAGTCATCAAAGCCCAAATTTTCAAAGCTATCCTCGCCCAAAACAAGCAAAACGCGCGGTTTTACCAAGCAAAACTCACTCCAAAAATAAGGCAAGCACGATGAAAGCGCACTTGCGTCATTTTTACCCCCGCTAAAACACTTATACACATAGCTTAAAAAAATTTCATCTTGGCTTAAATTTAACGCCGTTTTGAGTAAATTTAACAATTTCTCGCCCTTGTTTGAAAGCAGCAAACTACCGCTTTCATCTTCGCTTTTGTCCGCAAAAGTGTCGAGTATCATTAGCTTTGCGGGTTTTAAGCGTGGCTCGATTAAGCTGTGATGGCGTTTTTTAGACAGACTACAAAGCTCACACCTTGACACACTCGCCCTTAAATGCGCAAAATCGCTTTCTTTGCTCGTAAAATTCAGCTCTTTGCTGACAAATTCATAACCAAAACTTTTAAGATAATGTAAATTTCGTATCCTACTCATCATCTCGCTCATCAAACGCCTAAATTTTCAAGCTCTTTTCCGTCCAAACGATAGCTTATCCACTGCTCGCTTATATTTTGCGCCTTTAACTTCGTGTAAAAGTCTATGCCAAGCTGATTTTCGCGCAGGCAAACCCACTCCAAACGCCCTAAATTCTGCTCTTTGCAAATTTTAGCCAAATGCTTAAACACAGCCTTACCAAAGCCCATTTTACGATACTTTGGGCTTATGTATAAGTCTTCAAGCCACAAGCCACCGCGCCCTAAAAAGCTAGAAAAGGTGTAAAAGTATATGACATAGCCTATCATCTGCCCATCACACTCCAAAACAAGCGCGTGAGCGTAGTTTTTCTCAAACAAGGCTTCGCTATATGCCTTTTCATCGCACTTGCAAATATCAAGCAGCTTTTCATACGCCGCAAGTTCTTTCACTAAGGCTAGCATAGCACTCAAATCGTCCTTTATAGCGGGCTTTATCGTAAGTTTTGACATTTTTACCTCTTGCTAAAATCCTGCTATTATAGCTAAAATTTGATTAAGCGTGGCAAAAAATGTGGATTGCAAAGAAGCAAATTTTTGCATTTTGATGAATTTGCAAGGCATTTTGGCTATAATGTCAGCTTGAATTTAGCTTTTTGGAGACGAGTTGAAACGAAATTTGCAGATAAAAGAGTTGTTTTTAGCCCATTTTAAAGGCGCAAAAAGCGAGTTGAAATTCCGCAACCCTTATGAACTCATCGTTTGCGTAATGCTCTCAGCACAATGCACTGATAAACGCGTGAATTTAATCACCCCAGCACTTTTCAAAGCCTATCCTAGCGTGGCTGATTTAGCAAAGGCGAATTTAGCAAGCGTAAAAACGCACATTCAAAGCTGCTCGTTTTTCAACAACAAGGCTGAAAATCTCATCAAAATGGCGCGCGCGGTGTGTGAGAATTTTAAGGGCGAAATTCCGCTTTCGCAAAAGGACTTGCAGAGCTTAGCAGGCGTGGGGCAAAAGACGGCAAATGTCGTGCTGATAGAGTGGTGCGGGGCAAATGTGATGGCTGTGGATACGCACATTTTTCGTGTCGCTCATCGCCTAAATTTAAGCACTGCTAAAACGCCCGAGCTTGTGGAGGCTGATTTGACGGGCATTTTCAAGGACCACTTAAACGCACTTCACCAAGCTATGGTGCTTTTTGGGCGCTATACTTGCAAGGCAAAAAATCCGCTTTGTGATGAATGCTTTTTAAATCAACTTTGCAAAAGCACGGACAAAAGGGCGTAAAAGCCACGCTTTTTAAATGACAAAAATTTGTTGCTTTGCAAACGAAAACGCTTTTTGCTCACCCTTTTTGCCAGCAAAATTTTTGATAAACCTTGCTTAATCCACCCTCACTACAAAGCAAACGCACCAAGCAACGCCATTGAAACTTTACAAATTTAAGCGCGCCTTTTGTCTGTCATTTTGAGCTTTGCAAGAGCAAAAGCGTAGCAATTCATAAAAAATAGCGTTATCATTAAATTCAAGTAAAACCCTAAATTTTGTCATACTGAGCCTTTGGCGAAGTATCCATAAACTCTTTACATTGTCATACTGAATTTTCGTAAGAAAGCGAAGTATCCATAAATTCAAAGCGTGTTTTAAATTCTATGGATTTTTTTGCTGCGGCTACGCCTTGCAACCCGTTGGGTCGCTAACGCTCAAAATGACAGAACCCTTGTCATATCGACTTGTCTTGTCATACTGAGGCGTTAGCCGAAGTATCTATAAAATTTAAAGTGTGTCTTGAATTCTGTGGATTTTTCGCCTTTTTGCAAAAGGCTCAAAATGACAAAAGTGGTGTGGATTTTTCGCTACGCTCAAAATGACAGAACATTTTTCAAAATGTTTCAAAATTTTTTCAAAAGATGATTTAAATTTTTTCAAAAAATTTTAAAAAAAAGAAGAATTTAGTGTTGACACAAACAGTGCTGAATGGTAATATCTCATTCACCTGCAGCAAACAACGCTGCAACGATGTTTGAGACGACAAGGGAAGGAAACAAAGACAGAATGAGCAGGAAAACTGTTCAGGAAGGTGACGCAAGGAAAAAGAAAAACCAATTCCATGTCAGTATGAGATGGAGCCGGTTCGTAACAAAATGAAAAATCCCAGGCCTTCGGGCCGAGGAATAAATCATGGAGAGTTCGATCCTGGCTCAGAACGAACGCTGGCGGCGCGTCTTAAGCATGCAAGTCGAGCGGGAACAGATAGCTTGCTATCTGCGAGAGCGGCGGACTGGTGAGTAACACGTGGGTGACGCACCCTTCGGACGGGGATAGCCTGTAGAAATACAGGATAATACCGGATACGAATCCACAGGTTAGAGATGTGGATGGAAAGCCCCTACGGGGGCGCCGGAGGAGC
>OIZA01000551.1_pt1 | contig 18099 bp, 16 predicted proteins | sample 1588381 | NCBI WGS metagenome assembly OIZA01 (sample SAMN03283277) | human gut metagenome | biome: human-associated habitat; material: feces | host: Homo sapiens | place: Peru | collected 2012 | reverse complement strand
CATCTCAAATTAAATAAATAAATTTTAATCTTTTTTAATCAATTCATAGCCTTTTAATTTTTGATTCAATTGATCAAATATATTATCATTCAAAACATTCGTTATACTCAAAACAACAGATCGATTTTTTAATTCATCATCTGTTATATTTTTATAAATACTCAAAATTAATAAATTTTTGGTTTTATTTATAAAATCTAATAATAAATTGTTGAAATTTATTATGTTATTTAAAAACATTTCAGGATCTAATAAATTATTTAAATTAATCTTTAATAATTCGAAATTTCTTTTATCTTCATTTTCATTATAAAAATCATAAAGTTTTTGGATCTTACCCTTATAATCTTTAATATCGAAATTTTTAATTTCTGGTTCTTCAATATTATTTATAAAATAATCATCTGAATATATGATTCCTTTAATTAATTTTGAATAATCTTTTTCATTATCTTTATCTTTAGAAATCGATATATAATAACCCTTTAATTCTGCGCTATGTTGAGTTGAAATAGATATTTTATAACGATTTAAAAATATGTTAATATGAGAAATAAAATTATATTTTTTACATGGAAGATTTGCAACCCCATAATTATAATTATTTAAAACCGGTTTAATTTCTGGAGTATTTGTTTTAATTGCATTTTCATCTTTGTCACCAAATTCATCAATAAAATTGGCACGTTTTAAAATTAAATCTTTAGAGATAGCATTTCCAAAAGGATTTTGAAACCACAATTTATCAAACTTCCCAATCTGTTTTTGTGTGTCATTTAATATAGAAAAAATAAAAACGTTCTTTTGACTTTTAAAATCTGTCATTAAATTCGTTAATTCAAAATCAAAAATATCCTCATTATAATAACTTGTTAATATTTCTAATGTTTCATCAAATTTATCTTTTTGAGCCATTGAATCAATATCATTAATTTTTTTTATTTTATCTTTATTTGAAATAAGTGATAAACTAAATAATTTCATATTAAACATATAATCGGCCGCTGGTTTCACAAAATAATAATAATAAGGTGATGAAATCCCTTGATTATATATTGATGAATTATAAGAATATAAAAATGAAGTTATTCGATTAAATGAATTATATATTTTAAAATATTTCAATGTCATATCCTGATTAGTGGAAAATGAATAAGTATTTAAATAAGTTGGTGGAACAATTAAAAAACTATTATAATCTCTGATATAGAAAGGAGTTGAAATATTACAATTTAATCGATTGGTTAATTCTTGATAATCATAATTTTGACCTTTGATATCAAAATATTTTTCATATTCTTGTTTTCCTTCATCTAACATATTAAATAATCTTTGATTTTCAATATCAAAATCATTATCATCAAATATTAAAGATGATAAATCATTATATTTTTCTATTTCTTTAAATTTTATTAGATCATTAACTTTACTTTCTAGACTTACGATATAGTTAAATAATGTTTTGGTTATCTCTTTTTTGTTTGCTTCAGTTCCTTTAAATCTCATTAATTTTTTTTGATCCACATAAATTTCATATTTAATTTTTAATTCATCAAATTTATCATTATCTAATTCTTGTAATTTATCCATTAACAAATCATAAATTTCTCTATCATATTTTTGTTGAAAATCTGGATTAACATTTATTAAAATATCTAAAGTTTTAAATGACTGTTGAATATATTTTAATCTTTGATAAATGAATATTTCATTTTGATTTATAGCATTATTTAAAATATTTAATTTTGTTGCTCCGGAATTATAAATATATTTTGAATAATCACGTTGATTTATAAGTTGAATTTTAAAACCGATTAAAATTAATTTTAAATAAACCAATTGACACATAAAAAAATCTTGGACATATTCAGGATCTAAATCTTTTAAATTATATAATAATAAATCTTGATTAATGGTTAATGATTGAGAGCGTCCTAAATAAGCAAATGAAGGATCACCATAATTATAGAATACAAAATAATCACATGACAAAAAAAGAAATGAAAAGATATTAAATAACAATTTACGATAATCTTCGACTTTATAACTTTCATTTTCAATATTATTATCATTGCTAACTTCTTCCTTATTATTTTTTGTTATGTATCCACGACTTAAATAAATTTTTTCATTATTTTTTTCTTTTTTTTCAATGGTTAATTGACTGCCTTTTAATATAGTTCGATAAATATAAAAAATAGCCGGGAATATATTTTTAATATCATCTAATTTTATTTCTATTGTTTTATCTGGATCTTCATTTGAAGTTTGAACTGTATTATAAAATCTTTCGTATTTCTCTAAAACATATTTATAAAAACGGTTTTGAATATAAAAATAATAGTAAATATAATAAGCCAAATAATATTTTTTGATTTCAAAATTATTTTTATCTTCTAAAAATTCAATATCATCATTAATACAAGAATTTAATAATATTTCAGTTTTATAATCTTGTAATAATTTTTCACTATTTATAGTTTTTTTAATCATTAAATCAGATATTATTTTTGTTAAATCTTCATATTTATCATAAGTTTCATTTAAATTTTGATAATAATATTTTTTAATTCCTCTGGCTATGGTATTTAAAAAATTAAATTTAATAATTTCTTTAAAATCAAAAATCAGATCATCATTTTTATTCGTTAAATTAATATTGCATTTTTCACGTAATGATTTTTTAATAATATCTATTAATTTTTCTTTTAATTTATCAGCATAAATATTTATAAAATCAGAATTCAATTTATTAATTTGAATTGTGGTTTGTTCTAATAAAACAGTATTAAATTTGACTGGAATATTAGAATAAAATTTAAACATAATATCGACTAAATCACAGTTATTTAAAATTTTATTGTAATTAAAGATATTTTTATTGACATTTATTTTTATCATATCTTTAGTTTCTACATAATTATTATTTTTATCAACTGGTATTTTTAAAATTTTTGTGAATATACTGTTAACATCTTCATTAGTTGAATTAATAACATTGAAAGTATTTTTAAAATCATCAATTATAGCATTATTAAATAATTCTATATTTTCGGCTTTTTTACTTTTAGATAAAAATTTATAATATTTATTAAATAAGGCAAAAATTTTATTATTTGGTTTTGTTATTATATCGCCTTTATTATTATTTAAACAAACGAAATATTGATTTTCTGATTTATATTCTGATAATTTTTTATTATATTTATTGATTAAATTGGAATAACAATATGCTACATTATTAATTAAATCAGCTTTTAATTCTTTAAATTTTTGTTGTTTATATTCCTTAATTTCAATAATTTTATCGTATTCAATATTGAATTCTTTTTTGTAAATTAGACTGATATATTTTAGAGTTTCCTCTATTTCATTTCTAATTTCTTTTCTTTCATCTTTATTTTTTTCTTTAAGATCTAAAAAATAAAAATATAAAAGACTAATTAAAATCTTTTCATCAGTATCAAAAGTTTCATTTATCAATTCTTTTAAATCTAAGTTTGAAACACCATTTTCAATATTAAAAACATAATTTTCTCTATTATTTTTTAATTTTTGTAGAAAATCATAATCTTTATCTAAATATGCATCAATTGGAGACTTTCCACTTTCATTTAAAATAGAAATGCAATTATCAAATATTTTTTCATTGATATTTAAAAAATATTCAATTATTTTATCACAATCATAATAAACAAAATAATAAAATGGTGTGTTTCCAAATTGATCTTTAGTATTTAATAAAACTTTTAAAATTTTTTTATCATTTAAAATTTTTGTTATTTTATCAAAAACGATTAATAATTGATATTCATATTCATGTTGTGATATTGTTAAACTATGGAAAACATTGCCAGAATCACCGTTTAATATAATTAAAATATTTTTTATTGGTGTCTTTGAAGTTTGTTCTATTTTTTGAATGAAATCATAATTTTCAGAGTATAAAAAATCATAAATTTGATTTTTAATAGCTTCAAAATTATATTTTTTATTTTCCAACGGTGAATTAATTATATATGTTTTATTATCTGCCGCCGACATTTATATTATTTATCGATTTAATTATTTTATGATTTAACAACTATTTTATTTATTTAGTAAATAAATAAAATTACAGTTATTTTTTAATTTTTATAAAATTTAAAGATTTAAAAAAGCTTATAAAGTATATATTAAATTATTAAATGTCTGATACATCAATAAAACAATTTTTTTATTTAGCGGCTAAAAATTTATTTGGTCTTAAAATTAGTCGTGAAGAATTTGAACAATCAAAAGATGAAAATTTTGATTTATCTGAAAATTTAAAATGTATATTTGATAAACAAAATGGAAAAATAATAAATACTGATAATTCAAGCGCTGTAAGCGGCAAAAATCAATTTATAGAAAGAGAAAATTATAATAAAGAATTAAATTCAAATGCTTTTGCTTATAATTATGTAACTCATTTTGCTCCATCAGTAGGTCAAACAGTAAATCCAAAATCACAGATTTCTGACTTAACAGCTTCAACAACATCAAATTCTAATTCAGATGAAAAGAGAATTTTTAATGATTTAGAAGATCATGCTTTAAATATTTTAAATCAAACACCACAAACAACTTCAGTCCCCGATACATTACAAGAGACACCTTCGATTCCAATTCAAACTCCTCAAGTGCAAACACAACAGCAACAACCAATAACTTCAACAGATTCAGAAGAAAAAAAAGAAGATACTCAAAATTCAGATGTTGAATCACCAAAATTTACAGCAGAAGATAATTCACCATCAGAAACAAAAAGTGCCGTTAATTATTATAAATCTTTAGTCAATAATATTTTCCCTGGTTATTTTGATATGGACAGCGAAGGCTTAGGGTATAATATGGAAGGTGGAGAAAATGAAATAGTTGAAAGTCAAAAAGCCCCTATTAATTGGGAAGCTAAAGCTTATCAGACAGCGCAACCACAGCAACCACAACCTCCGATAACAGAAACAACAAAACAAGATAATATAAATTTAGATGATAAAATAACTGGAAATTTCACATCAGAAAATAGCCCAAAAGAAGATTCAATATTAGATCCTAAAAGTGCCAAACATTATTATAAATCTTTAGTCAATAACATTTACCCAGGATATTTTAATATGAACAGTGATAGTTCGGAATCTATAATGGAAGGTGGAGAGAATGAATCAAATCAAATAAGCATTGAAAAACCACAAGAAATTAAAAAAACACCAGAAACAGAAAAAGAATTTGAAGATAAAATAATTACAACAGAAGAGAAAAAACAACAAGAAAATATAATAATTGTAAATCCTGATGAAATAAAAGAAAAACCAAAAGATAATATAAATGTTATTCCTTCTTTTAATGAAACACAAAAACAAGAAAAAGAGGAAAAACAAGAAAATAAGACACCTATTCCTTCGTTTTTAGAGTCTAATATAATGAAAGGTGGAGAATTACCACCAGAATCTTCAATTTCTCAAAACACTCAAAATATTATTTTAAATGCTTTTAATGAATTAACAGATAAAAAGAAAAACAATTTATTTTAAATAATCAAAAATATTAATTTATCTTTTTATTTATTTTTTAAAATTAATTTTTTAAATTAATAATTTAAAAAGTTAAATAATGATTTATTTTTTAATGTCTTTATAATTACATGCATTATTTCCTCTACAATATAAAAAGTTGTTTATATCTTTATCAACACACGTGAAACTATAATTATAATGTTGATCATCTCCTCCAGTATATGGTGATGTTCTGACATATTCACCACTTTTAACTTTATCGGCTATTTCTTTATTTATTTTTAAATCAAAACCAACGGGCCATTGAGGAGATCCGCATATATAACTTTGTTTTGCATGTCTTAAAGATCCGTCAATTTCTCCCAGATCTATAAAATATCCTTCTTGTTTAGATGATAATAAAGCATTTGCTTCATTTTCAATTCTATTTTTTAATAATTTATCATCTTTTATATTTTTAGATTCTATTTCATTATCTCCAGGTGGTTCAATAATAAAAGGGTTTTTATTTCCATCTTGAATAACATCATAAGCCGCATCTACCATTTGATTCGCAGCATTATAAAATTGTGGTTCAATCATTATTCTTTCTTGAACTTTACTGTCTCCTGCTTTACCTTTTAAAACTTCACCCTCATTTAATATTTTAATTGGATATTTTCCTTCATCTTCAGATATTAAAGAATTAAAAATATTATCTCTTGTTTGATCGTTAACTTCAACATTATCCAAATTTTCATTTATTAATTTAATTTTTTTAACAATTAAAAATAGAGCAACAATAATTAAGGCAAGTGTTAAACTATAGCAAACACAATTTAAATATTTCATTATATATTTGATTAATTAAAAATAAAATGATGGATTTAAAATTAAACAAAACTCAATCCCAAGATATTAAAATATAATTGTTTATTAATTTTGTTTTAAATCCTATTTCATTTAATTTATTAAACAAATAATTTAAACATTCTAATAAATCATAATCATTAATATCTAATGTATTCTTAGGAGGATAATAAATAGTCATATATTTATTGCTTTTTGAAGATTTATTAATGTTTTCAATGCAATTCAAATAAATTTTATTATAGAATTCAAATTTATTTTTATTATTTTTAATTTGTCTATTTTTAATTTCTTGGATTGTTTCAATCTCTGAATTATTAATTTTATTTTTATCTTTATTTATAAAATCAGATATTGATATTTTAACCATATTTTATAATTTTATTGACTTTAATAAAGTCAATAATTTTTTTTAAATTAAAAGATTAAAAAAAATAAATAAATGAAATTTAATAATTATTCAAACATTAAATTATAAATATTATAAAGATAAGGCTTAAATTTATCGTCGAATGTATCAATAAATTTTTTAAATTCACTTAAACCATATTTATCAATAATATAATAATCAGTGAATGTTTCAAGATTTTTTATATTTTTACATCTTTTTTCTGATAGATTGATAAGCTCATAAATTTTATCCTCATAAAATACTTTAAAATCATCAATTGTTTCAGGTTCTATTATATCCTCAATTGCTTTATCTATTATTCCCAAATCATGCATTAGATCATAACCATTTTTATAATAACCATTGATTAATTTATTAATTTTATTGTAATACTCAATATTTGATTTCTCACTTTCTTTTTTAATATCATATTGTTCCTGATAATATTTTTTTGTTTCTTCATTTAATATTTCGTCCATTCTTCCAAATCTATAATAATATTTCATAACAGAAGAATAAACATTTGAAACGGTTGATTTGTTCATTTTGATAAGCTTTAAAATAATAAAAAATTAATATTGATTTAACAATTAAATTAAGGTATTTATAAAGTTTTTTATTCAATTTTTAAAGCTTTGGCTTTAAAAAATTAATTGAAATAAATTTATTAATTTAATTGATTTATTATTGTTTTTTTTTTATTTTTATTTTTTAAAATAAATAAATTTTTATTTTTTTTTATTTTGGATTTATTAATAAATTTGAATACTTAAAATTAATACCATTTAATACTTAAAAAATTTAGGTTTAACAGGTGAAAATTGAGGTTGAAAGAAACCATTCAAATCTTTATCTCCATCATCAATAATACGATAATACATATTTTTTCTTATGTCTTGTATCTGTTCCTGTTTTCTTGGATCTTCGTAAATAATTAAAGTTTCTGAATACCTTGAATATTGATTATAATAATCGTCTGTAAAATTATTTGGGGGCTCTATGTATCTCGACATGTGAATTTAAAATTATAAAATGCAAATTAAAAAAGTTTTATTTTTAAATATTAAATTTATAAATTTTTATTGTTTGAAGCTTCAATTTTTTATTGGTTTTAATAAAATCAATAAATAATTTAATTAATTTATTAATCAGGATAAGCATAAATATTTAATCTCCCTTCATGAAATGAATAATCAATTGATGATCCAAATAATTCATTTGCTAATTCTTCGATTAAATTAGTGAATATATTAATTTTAATATCTCTTATAATTCTATCCTTGACTTTTTGACTTTTGGCACATTGATAATTAACTTCATAATCTTCGATTGCTGATTTATCAATTTCTACACTATCTGGGATATTATTAAATATTTCTCTAAGTCCTAAATTATCACTCATTTTAATAATTCTTTAAATAATAAAAAATAAAAGAGTTATTAATAATTTATTTGATTTTATTAAAATCAAATAAAAATTTTAATCTTGAACAAACAAAGGATTAACACCTTCATTTTCATTACCTTCATATAATGGATTATCATTAACTGCGGCGTTTGCTGTTAATTTTGATCGTTTAATTAATTCTTTAACTCCTAGGATTGAAGATAAACCAATAATAGCAGCCACGATTATACAAACTATAACAATTCCAGCAATAGCAGCGCCTCCAATAACAGCCGCAAATTCTGTTTTCTTTAGATTTCCAATACAAACATTAGAAGAATCAGATTTATTTAATAAATCCCCAAAATTTGAAACACAAAAACCACAAACATTTAAAAACGATTCAGTTTTAAGTTTAATTTTACATTCTCCATCTTCACATATTGAATAATGGCATGTATCATTTGGTTCTTGGCATTCTCTATTTTTATATGTACATATTCCACTTAATGAACATTCTACAATTTGGCAATAATCACTACTTTCACATTTTGGAATGTTAAAACATGTTCCATTTTCACAATAATCAATAGTGCATAAATCATTATCATCACATGAAATATTATTATAAACACAACCCTTATATTCATCACATTTATAAGTTAGACACAGATTATCAGTTTCACAATTTGAAGAATTATCAATTATTTCACATTCTCCAGTTTCTGGATTACAATAAGATTCAAAACATAATCCAGATTGACAATTTTTATATTCGTATTCACAAGTTTTATTTTTTTCATTACAATCTTTAAGAATCAAACATTTATTATTATCTTTATGTTTTTCACAATTTAATTTTTGTTTACATGTATTATTTTCACAATAATAAGAAATACAAAAAGAATCATTTAAACAATTATTATATTCTTTATATTCTCCATTTTCACAAATATAAGATTTACAATTTGACTCATAAGGTTTTAATGGTTTACTTATAAATCCTAATTCTGGATCGCATGTTTCACCATAACACAAATCATTATTTAATTCCATTTTCCAATATTCAGAACAAACAGCAACTCCATTTTTATCTTCACATCTAAATTTAGAGCATTTAGTATTATATTTTGAACAATTTAAAACAGTTGTTAATTCTATTTTTTGACAAGCTGAACAAGAAATATTTTTAATTTTACATTCTCCATCTTCACAATATCCAGATTGACAAGCATTATTAAACTCTTGACATTCTTCGGTTTTACTTATATTTTCTCTAATTAAACATTCACCGTTTGAACAATAACCGATTAAACAGGAATTATTAACTTTACAATCTTTTTTAACACATGAACATATTCCATTATCACAAATTGGAAATTCGCATAAATCAGAGCATTCACATTTATTTTTAAAAGTTGCTGGAATACACGATGAAGAAGATAATGATTTGCAAGGTGTATTAATAATTAAACAAGAATCAGGAGGTGAACAATAATCATAATATTCATTTGAACATCCACTTATATTATCGCATTTATCAATTGTGCAACCATTATTATCTTCACATTTTGATTCATTTATTATATTCTGACATCCAATATAAGGAATGCATTTATCATTTGTACAAAATTTATGATCATCGCAATTTATTTTATTATAAATACAACATCCAGGAGTATTATTATTTTTTATTATTGTATGGCATAAATCATCTTCACATTGTACTTCTTCAACTATGCAACCAGTAGAACCCAAATTATTTTTATCAACTTGACATTTATTAGATAAACAAGAAACATTATAATTTATACAAGTCGGACAATAACATTTTTTAGAACATCCACAAAATCCATAACATTCGGGCCCACATTCATTTATATCCGTAATTTGTGTGCATGTTGTAGTTATGAGTTGATTTATAATATTTTCTAAATCATCGTAATTATCAACATTAAAAACAGTTTTAAAACCTTCTAATTTTGATGCCATTTGTTCAAGTTGATTATAATTATAGTTTCCTACTCCGATCGCTAAAGATAAAAGACGTGAATCTTCTTTTAATTTATTAATTGAATTCGTGAAATTAGAAGAATAAAAATTAGATCCTAAATTATCAGATTTACAACCAATATATGAAGTTGTGGATCTACACCTTGAATATGAATAATAACCATCAATCGTGCATTTATCACAAATAATATAATTACATTCCGAATCACATCCACAACCTGAACAACTAAATCCATTATTATCATAATTATCTTTTTTACATTCACTTCTTTTATCACATTGTTTATTTCCAAATAATTTAAATGTTTTATTATAAACTTCACAAGCATCCACTTTATCGCTACAATATCCGTGTTCTCTAGAATGACAGCATCCTAAACAATAATTATAATAAGTTGATGGTTGGACTGTTTGACGACAGGGTTCATAATAATCAGGACCCGCAACATCTCCATCAGTTAATATAATGAGCAAATGCTCGGGATTATAATTTATTGTTCTTTCTGTATTTTCAGCATTTTTAAATATTGATTGAGCAATTGATAATCCACAACCTGTACAAGTTCCACCTCTCATTTGTTTATTTAAAATTTCATCGAATTTATAAATAATTTCTGTTTTTGAATATGAAAGATCTAAATATTTAACTCCAAAAGATCCAAAACCAACAATTGCAACCTGTGCTGCATCATATCCAATTTCATAACTATTTACTATATTTTTGCAGAATTTAATAATTTTCTCCCATTCTTGCTCTGCAATGCTTCCGCTTTCATCTAAAACAAAAATAATATCTACAACTCTTTTGCATATTGGTTGCGGACAATCAGAAGAGAAATCAGAATAAACTAAATGAGATAAATCATTGATCAATTTAAAGTCAGATAATTTATAAATTCCATCATTATATTTAAATTCAGTTAGTTTATCATTTTGATATTTAAGATATTCAACAGAATTATAAGATCTTAAATATTGTTTAATGGTTCCATTAATTATTATATTATCCGAATCTAAAGGATATAAAATAGGGAAATCTAAATTAACATATCCAGCTTCACATTGACCACAATATTTATATTTTATATTATTTTTATAATCTGTTAACTCTGTCATAGTTATTGGATCATAATAATTATGTCTTATTGTTTGTAATTCATCAGAATAATAAATTTCTGATTTTATAATGGCATTATCTTTATATATATCACATTTAGCTTGGAAATTCAACGCAAACGAATTTCCAAGCATCGCAAATACGCAATATAAATAACAAAAATATTTCATAAACTTATTCATTATTTATATAATTAAAAATCAAAAGACAGAAAATTTTAATAATTTTATAAAATTATTATTCTTATAAATTTATTAAATTTATAAAAATGAATAATGAAGAAAATAAAATTAAATTTATTGAAAAAGGTAAAGAAAAATATAAAAATCAATTTGATTATTCAAATGTTGAATATGTAAATAGTAAAACAAAAATTAATATAATTTGTAATAGATGCCAGAATAATTTTTTAATAACTCCTAGCAATTTTTTACAATATATTCAACCATGTCCTATATGCAGAAAAGAAACAGGAAGAAATAAAAAAGATAATTATTCAGAATTTAATAATAGTCAAATATTGCAATATGATAAAAATTTAAATTTCATAAAAAAATATCAAAATATTAATGAAATCATAGAAACAACGGGAATTAATAAAATAAAAAAAGCTGATATTAAAAGATGTTGCTTATTAAATCATAATAAAATTAATAAACAAATAGACAAAATTAAATATTCTGTATCTTGTGATAATATTTGGTTTTTTGATTGTGATAAAGATAAAATTAAATAAATTGATGTTTGATTAATAAATTAATTTTTATTTTTGCTTATTTCATTCATCAAATAAAAAATTGAAATATTCAATCTTAAACAATGATTTAAAAATAATAAAAAATTAAAATTAATTTTACTCTTAAAACTTTTAAACTTATTTTTAAAGCCTTTAAAAAATCACAATGTTTAACCAAATCGAAGGATGCAATGCAAGCAATAATTTATATTGCAAAGTTATATATGATTATGGATATTCTCAAAGAATGGGAACAGCATATGAAAATAAAATGAGAATTGAAGATTTAAAAAAAGACCCAAAATATCAATATTATATCTTCAATATTGACGGTAAAGCTTTTATTAAACACAGATATAATTATGATAATAAGTATGAATTTATAGCTGCATATATTGATTATAAAAATATAATATCAGACAATGGAACTAATATTTTTAATATTCAATGTTTTTATAAATTGTATGAAGACAAACTTAAATTTTATGATGAACAATTAATAAATTATCATCGTGTTGGAGAGGGAGATCATGGAATTATTGAGTATATTTTAATCGAATCTTTTGGTTTTATTGAATTCTTTAAATTTATTTCTCAGTTTAGCAAAAGATTTAATAATGCTATTAATTATATTCTTGATCCTACAGGTCTCGAAATTTAAAGATTTAATATTTATTATTTAAAATTTATTTAATTTAAAAAAACAAAAAAAAAAAATAAAAAAATAATAATTTTGATTGTTTTATTTAATAAATAAAATAAATAATTTTTATTTTGATTTATCTGGCTTTTTCCTAAAATTGATTTATCAAATTTAGGGCTGATTTTATTTATTATTATGAGTGAAACGAACAATATAAATAAAATCTCCTAATGTTTTTATTTTCTTTATAATTAAAGAGTGGGTTTAAGGAAGATTTTGAGGGTGCACCGGCCCTCTCCCACTCGAGAAAGAACCAATAGATACTCTCATATCTAACTTCCTTAAAAAATTAAAATATATATATTATTAAAGGGTGCAAGGCCAACGGCAAAAAAGCGCTCTAGCGCATGAAGACGTTAAACTAATCATTGCTGACCAGCCCTCCGCCAAACATAATCCAAAACGCGTTCCTCACGGTCAACCCCCAAAACAACAACAACCTCATCATCTTCGTCCTCTTCGTCCTCTTCGTCCTCTTCGTAGTAGTCCGGGTACAGATCGAGAGACAGACCTAGGGCGCGCACACCAGCCACCACCCAATCAGCCTCGCCTCTTGTGTTGAACACAACCTCATCACCTTCCCATCTGCAATCCCAGTCAGGCCCGTACAACTCGTCATAGTACGCCTCCAACTCCGCCGAAGATTTCTCCAAGTTTGATGCCATTTTTTTACTCGTTGCTCTGTTACTTGTTTAGTTGCTTATTTAGTGTTGATTTATTAGTTCTGATTATTAAAATTTATATAAGAAAATGAAAAATCAAAAAAATTCAATTTTTAAAGTTCTTAATATATTTGATTTAATATATTTAAAAATCATATTAAAGCTCCTAAATTATTTATGAACAAATGCGAATAAATAATTTAGGGTTGATTTATATTTATCATGAGCGAGCGAATGATAAATATAAATCTCCTAAAATTTAATTTATTGAAATTTGGGTTTGGTTTAATATATCTAAAGGATATAAAAGCTCCTAAAGTTAGTTTATTAAATTAAATAAATAAAAATTGATTTAATCGATAAATCGAATAAATTATTTTTTATTCTCATGAATAAAAATTGAATATCAACATTATAAAATAAGCTAAAAATAAATGTTATAATCAACTTTAATAAAACTCAAATTTTTAACTTTTTTAATTTTTAAAATGTCCGCTGAAACTTTTGAACGTGATTACGATAATCTTTATGGTGTTTTCCTTGCTGAGCTTGGATTCTTTAGAAGAATGCACACAAGAGATGAGCATAAAATGATTGTTGAAATAATAGAAAAAGAGAATCCGGATTTTGATTATAATCCCGATGCGTATGTTTTAGTATCAAAAGAAAACAATCAAGAAAATAAATATGAATTTCTTGATTATGTCAAAACATATATTTTAACACTTAAAACTTTTAATTTTGATATTAATGAGATTCAAGCGTATAAAGAACTGTATGAAAACAAAATAAAATATGTTCTTGATTATGTTAATAATGGTTTTGAAATTCATAGAATTGCAGACATTCATAATCTTCTCGATTACATATTAATCGATAAATTTGGTCTTTCTTCTTACTTTGAATTCGTCAAACAATTTAAAGATGAAGAATATAAAAAAGTAGTTGATGCAACAGTTGAACCTCTTGCTATCAATCTTTTCACCAAAGAATAAACAAAAAATAAAGTATAAACTCAGTATTTAATTAAAGTATTTAATTTTATTTATTTAAAAAACAAAAAATAAAAAAAAAATAAATTATTATTTTATTTTTATTAATTTCAATATTTATTTTAATGATTAAAAATAAATATGAAACTTTGATTTATATTTATGAATGTTTTCAAAAATTAAATTGTGAATACATCCATTATATAAACGATGAAAATTTTGATGTTGATATAAAAAAATATAATGAATTTAAATTTGATTCTAATGGCTTTAAATTAATATCTGAAAATTATGATGAATTGAATGATTTTAAACTTATTGATTCTATTAACAATTATAAAAATGCTTTAAAAATGATGGGATATAAATATATTAATATTCAAGAATATAAGGATATTTATGAAGATAAATTAAAATATATCAATAAATATTTATCAGATTCTATAATTGATAAATTAGCTTTAGGAGAAAAATTAATAAAACAAAATTTAGGAGAAAAAGAATTAAAGGATTATATAAATACTGAAAGACGAATATTAGATTATATATTAATTGAACAATTTGGATTATCTAATTATTTAAAATTCATCGATCAATTTAAGAAAAATAAAGATTATAAAATTATTATTGATTTGATTGTTAAACCTTTAAATCGATAAACAAATTAACAATTAATTTTATTTAATTTAATAAATTAAATAAAAAAATTGATTTCAATATTTTTAAATTTATAATAACTTAGATTTTAATTAAACTTTATTTTTAAAATAATTAATGTCAATTCCAGGATTTACAGATAATTCATATTGTTATCTTTATTATAACAATCTCTTTGAATATCAAAGAGAACAAGAAGAGAAAGAAAGAAGATTAATAAAAATTAAAGAAACAGATAAAGAAACTGAAGATTTTGAATATAATCTAGATGCTTATTGTTTAGTTTCTAAACATTATAAAGAAAATGATAAACATAAATTTAATGAACTTGTAAAAAGTTATAAAAAAACTTTAATAAATCTTAAATATTTTGATGTTAAAGATTATTATAAATTGTATGAAGACAAATTAAAATTTGTCGAAGATTATATAAAAACATATAATTCAAATATTGACGAGTATATAGCAACAAATCAAATTATCGATTATATTATAATTGATAATTTCGGTTTAACTGAGTATTTTAAACTTATGAAAAAAATGGAAAAGAAATATAATATTGTTGAATTAACAAGAATATTTTAAATTTTATTTTTTGTTTAAACTCAATCAAAAATTAAAATATAAAGTTATGTTTTTAAAATGTCAATATGCCAAACTTATCAATATAACATTAAATTATTATCTTATATTGACCAGATTATGAAGATAGTGAATAATATTAATCATTATATCAATTTTAAAAGAATGAAACATAATATGAATGATATGAATAATTTAATAAAATCAATTGATATAATTAATGAAATTAATATAGAAATTAGAAATATTAAAATTGGAATTACAAAAGATAAGTATAATCAATATATCAATATTCTCAATATTAATATATCTGTTATCAAAAAATTTATTGTTTTATTTAATTGACAATTTAAAATAAATTATTCGATTATTTAAATTTGTTTTATCTCATCATACATTAAATAAAGTTGGTTTAATCGATAAATTAGATGATTTAATTTTATATATTATTTATTTATTATTTATTCCATCACCAAATAAAAAAATGATTTAATCGATAAATCGAATAAATTAATTTTTTATTCTACGAATAAAAATTGAATAAAAAATTTTATATGAATATTAAGCTTTATATATTAACAAACATTAATAATTAACTTATCTTATTGAAGAATGGAAAGCATGATAAATAATCAATATAATGAAAATAAGCATTTTTATAATCTTTATAGTCAAATAGAAAGCAGAAAGAATTATAATTTTAGAAAACAAAAAAATATGACTGATGAACAACTATTGGAATATTTAAATGTTAATAATCCATTAATCAGTAAAATTGGGTTTTATATGTTTAATGGAAATAAAGATTTTAGAGACAATTATAAATTTATTGTTTGTTATGATAAAACAATTAGACAAATATTTAAAAAATTAAAATTAGATATAACAGATTTAAAATATTGGAAAGAAATATTTAATTCGAAATATGAAAGTTTACAAGAAAGCAATATAATTTATGAATACCTTTTTATTCTATATTTTGGAATTGAAAGATATAAAAATTTTACTAATTATATGATTAAAAACAGTCAATATAAAGATTCTATTAAATCGGTAAATCAACGTTTTTATGATAAAATGAGAGATGTATATTAAATTTGTTTATTTTGTTTATTTATTAAATAAATAAAATTAAATGATGTTTTTATTTACCTTAAAAAAATTGAAAAAATAAATGTATGACAATATTAAGTTATTATATACAATTAATATTTACTATTTGATTAATTTTAAGGTTTAATAAAAATGGCTCAGAATAACAATAACGAAATTAATAATATTGAAGTTATCAGAGAAATTAATAAAAGATATATAGTCATCAAATATTTTGATGCTGAAGTGATTTATGATAAAGAAACTAAATTTATAAATGCTACTAAACTCTGCCAACATATCAGCAAAGTGACAGGTAAAGAAAAATTATTTAAAAATTGGATGAGATTAAAACAGACTCAAGATTTTATAAATGATCTGATTGAAAAACAAGCGGATAATTCAGTGGCTCAGAAACGAGCCACGGGTAAATCGACAGAAGATAATAATAATTCACCCGCGGCTCAGAAACGAGCCATGGAAAATTTAGAAATTAATAATTTATCTTATGTCGTATCTGCTGGTGATTCTTCTGTTTCTGAAATAAGAGGGACGTATTTACATCTTGACCTTATTCCTCAATTATGCAATTGGGCATCTAAAGAATATGCTTTTAAAATCTCTTATATCATTAATTATATCAATGGAATTAAAGATTATAATTCTGCTTATTCTAAATTAAAAGATGAAAAATTAGAGAGTAAAACAGAAGAAATTAAAAAATTAGAAGAGGAACATCAAAAACAATTAAAAGCCAAAGATGAAGAAATAAAAAGAATGAAAGAAGAACAAAAGAAACAATTAAAGGCAAAGGATGAAGAACTTAAAAAGACAAAAAGAGATCTTAAAGAATCTGAAAAGAAAAATAAAAAGAAAACAACAATTATAAAAGAAAAGAACGAGAAAGTTAAAGAATTAGAAGAGGCAATAAAAATTAAAACTAAAGAACTTGAGAAATTAAAAGAAACAAAATCAGAGGATGATATAGAAATTAAAAAACTTAAAAGAGATATAAAACTTTTAAAATCTCAGTTAGAAGAAGCTTTAAAAAATAATAAATCATTAACCGAAAGAATGGATGATTTTATTAAAACTATAGAAAAAGAAAGAGAAGAAAATAGAAAAAGAGAAGAAGAACATAAAAAACAAGAGGAAGAATATAAACAAGAAATGAATAAAATGTTAACAACACATGATATTTTAATAAATCAAATGTCGGTTATAATTAAAGAAAAGTTTAAAGTTGAATCAGAAAATCAAGAAATCAAAAGTGAACTTAAGGGTATCCCTGAAATCATTTTAATTTTTATTTTTGAGAAAAACGATAAACAGCTTTATATTTCAAGAATTAAAAAGGATACAGAGTCGAGGGTTATTAAAA
>OIZA01000548.1_pt1 | contig 18126 bp, 19 predicted proteins | sample 1588381 | NCBI WGS metagenome assembly OIZA01 (sample SAMN03283277) | human gut metagenome | biome: human-associated habitat; material: feces | host: Homo sapiens | place: Peru | collected 2012 | reverse complement strand
CCGCACTGTTCGCGTTATTCTCAGCGGTTTGCGCGGTGGTCTTTGCTTCGTTTGCCGTGGCGACTGCTTGTTCCGCTTTGCCGACAGCATTGTTTGCCAAAGTCGTGGCGTTGTCCGCTGTGGTCTGTGCGGCTTCTGCTGTTTGTTGAGCCGTGTCCGCCGATGATTGCGCTGTTTTAACCAACCCGCCGAGTTTGTTTATCGCCCCGACGACCGTCTTTTCCGTAGGTGCTTGTTCAAGCGCAATGCTCTCATCTTCTTTGTCTTGCTTTTTCGGCATAAGAGCGTTCAAGGCTTGCACTTGTGCGTTCAAGTTTTCGAGTTCGCTCGGCTCGTCAAGTTCGTCCCTATCAAGGAACGTGCTTTGCATAACGTCCAAATGGCAAGTTTGGCTCGTGATAACCGAAAGCACAAGAGGCGGCGTGTCGCCCGATTGCTGTTCAATGTTGACAACGTTGATAATCAGCACGGGAGAGTTCTCGCCTTGTCCCGCGTAAAAGGTAAACTCTTTCGGCAACTTTCTTTCGTATAACGCATATTCCACGCCCTTGTACATAAGCGTTTTAAGATAGCGCATATAATAGTTTTTGCTGACCTTAATCGAGCCGTCGCGAGCCGTGTATGTCATACCTATTTTCGTGGACGTAGAAGCCACGTAGTCAGCCGAAACAGCACCGCTTGACGTAAATATCGGCGCAAGTATGCTCGTCGGCACAAATACGTTTAAGAGTTTGTTTTGAAATTGCCCTTGATAAAGGGGGAAGTCTTTTTGCAAATCGGCAATTCTGCCACTTTCAGTTAAATAAATTCTAATTGTGTTCATTTCAACCTCGTTAAAAATCTTTTTATTATATTATACGCTTTATAGAAGAAATTATTGCTTTCTCTTGAATATCGCGTCTTTGTTCGGTGCGCCCCATACCCACTTTTTAAGTGCTTGCGCTCTTGTAAAGTGTTCGGGAATATTCCTTGCAATGACAAATTGTGTCTTGTACGGCAAGGACGGACTTTCCGCGCCCTCGTCGGGGTTAAGCGCAACATCGCATAACAACGCTATCGCCTTAACTCTTTGATAGCCCTCGGTATTTGTAAAATGATTGTCCGAAACATTTGCAAACACTGTTTCAAGGTCTATGCCGAACTTTGTAACGACTGTCTTGTTGCCGTTCAAGGGGTTTGTAGCCGTCGCGGACTTGTCAATCGCATAAGTAAAATACTTATCGAGTTGCGTTCCGTCTTTGCCCATAGGCGGTATGATAACGCTATTATCAACATACCCCGTAGAAAGTTTGTTCACTTCTTCGGAAAGCAACACTAATCGCAAATTCGACTTTTTCGGCAAGTACACATAAGGCGACAAAACGAACGTGTCGCTATTCGTAATCATTTGCAAGTTGTAGTTGACCGAAATTGCCTCTCGGCAGTCTTTCAACAAGCCTATCCCTCGCCCGTTAAAGTTAGTATCAAACGCTCTAACGTTCGTCGCAAGCACATCTTGTTTTCCGATAAAGTTGCTTGCCGAATTGTCCTTTGTCGTAATCGGACACTCGGGGAACGCCATAATTTCAGCGGGTGTCGGCGTGCCGATGCTCCCTAAAATGTAGAAGTCCATTAAAGAAGCACGACCGTATATATCCGTGTACTTAACCGCCCACAACGAGTTATAAGAGCCTTTGCTCGGCGTTTCGTTGCTTATCTGTTCCGTGGCGATAACTTTGTTGCCCGCAGAATAGTTGTCTTCCATATCGTATTCGTAGGTCAAGGTCGTTTCGCTCGAATATGCGTTTATCGGGTTGATAACTTCAAGATAAAGGTCGCTTTGCCCAACGGTTTGGTCGTACCCGCCCGTGTCTTTGTCGCCCTTAAAAACGGTAACGGCATATTTCGCAAAGTCCGTCCCGACGCCCGCAATAAGGCTCGCTAAATGGTTGTAGTCCAACACATAGTTTCCGTTGTATGCGAGTTGCGTTTCGTCGTCGGTCAGCAATAACAAGTCATTTATGGCAAATTCGCGCCAAATAAGGCTTTGTTCGCTTATCTCGTAAAATCTCGGCTCGCTCGGAATGCCGATGATATTGCTCAACTCGTTGTAGTCTTTGCTGAATGTTATCCTGCTTATAATGCACGAATGATAGATTGTATGCGTAACCTTCGCCACATAGTAAAGTTCGCCGTCTATGCGGTATAATTCGCCCTTGTGTTTTATGTTGTCCCAACCATCGTTCCATTCGCTTTTTTCGTACGTATTGTTGCCTGTTCTTATGAGTTTTCCGTACATCTGATTACCGAACTTTATGCTGTCAATAACAACGTCCGTTTGGTTGTTAAATTGATTGTGTTCGGGGTATCTATCCCACTTTGAGTTCAGCAAATATTTGCGTAAATCGGGACGGATATGGTTTTGGCGTACGCTGTCTTTTGTCCTGTATCTCACAAAGAACGAATAATCGTTGACTTTGTAATTCGTCCAACACCCACTTTGGGGAGCGGGAGCGAGTACAGGGTAGCCGCTAAATGCGCTATAAATCGCCTTTTTAATCGCATAATCGGTATAAATGTTCGTGTTTGCTTGCGGGAGTTGATAGTCCCCACCCGTGATTATGTTTGTGCCGAGTTTGTAATAAAGCGCAATGCCCCTATTCGGGATAACCGTATAATCAATCGAAAGCGTTTTGTAAACGTTCTCTTCATAGATATATTCGGTCAAGTCGGCAATCGCGCCGTCGCTGTTCCGCCTAACTTTAATATCCAACAATTCGATAATAGGCTTTGACACAATAATCTGCGCCGTATCATTCGACACCAACAGTTGCTCGTGCGTTGTTTTCGGCGACACCCATTCTTCCACATATCCGCCTAATTGCACCATATTCGTAATGTAGGAAGAAGTCGCGCTTATGTAGTCTTCAACGCTTCGGCTGTTAAAAAGCGACACCTTTGTCCCGTCTTTGTGTTGCTCGTCCGTGCGCCCTAAACGATTGAAAGTTATCATAAAGCGGTCGTCCGTGCCAAATACTAACTCGGGGATAGCGTGAATGTAGTTGCCCACTTCCACCATAATTTCCCAAAGGTTTTTTTGGTTGTAAAAGTTCTCGATTATCGCCGTTGCGCTCAATTCGTCCCTAAAATTATCGTCAATGTAGAATGGTATCGGTGAATTGTTCACGTCCGCAATATAAAAACCGTCCTTTTTTTCGTAAATGCCCGAATTGACAATCGCTTTTTGTAACAAAGCAAGCGCGGAATACGGCGTTGATGAAGAGTAAACGATTTCTTTCGTGTCTATGCCGTAAGTAACGAACGAGGCTTTACCGCTCGTGTTTTGCGCGGTCATATAAGAGTTTGTTACAAAGGGTTTTGAAAAGCCTCCTGCGATAGAAGAAAATACATAGTAATATTCTTGATAATAACTTGGTTGCGCTCCTGTAAATTTTTTAACAAACGAATTATCGCTTGGCACATTATCATCAAATTGATGTAATGAAAAAGACACTTCATATCGACAATCTTTCTTAATATCAATAGATTGCGAAATATAAGACGGCGCGGGCGCAGAAGTGTCCGTGTATTTTTTGTAATATTTATAAGCGAAGGGCTCTGCTGTACCACCGTCCCCAAATGCTGTCGTTTGCTCAATTATCCATTCCCCATTCAAAATATCTCTTTCGGGAACTATAATTGCATAAGGACGTAGAAAAGAGTTGGATATAATCGCTCCTGTCCATTGCCGACTTATCGTTTCAGAGTTAAGCGGATATTCCCTAATTGTATAATCAACCGACGCATATCCAACGCTTGTAAATTCTTTTTCGTGGTTTATTCCACAAAATATTAAAATTTTAGGAATTGCAAACCGTGCGGAATAAGTCCCTTCATCGTTCTTAAATTTCTCAATATTGTTATATATTGTTTCAAATGTTTCTCCCCCATTGTTAATAATTTTCGGTTCATCAACAACAACAAAATACTTTCCAGAAACATTATAAATTGCTTCATCGGACAGCGTTCCGATGTGAGGAATTTCTTCTTTGTAATTTCCAAACTTTTTGGCAGGCGTAAACGTTTTTTTCACAAAGTCAAAAGTTGCCGTGGTATCGGGAAACGCAGGCACTTCTTTTAGCGAAACATCTTTCAGTTTATAAGTGCTTGCAATATTGTCCACGAGCCTTTTTTGCGCCACAACGCTCGGCTCAATCATCGAAATGTGATGGTCGAAATAGGTTTCATCGCTCAATACGGGTTGATTGACAATATCTCTTGAAACACATCTATGTATCGTTTCAACGATTGTCCCGTTTTCGAGTATATCCACGATGAATTTTGTTTCGGGTTCAAACGCAGTTTTTGTAGTCAGCCCGAAAAGCGTAATCTCGGAAGTGTCGAGAATTTGAGTAATATCTTCGGTAACATCTTGCCCTTGCGAAAGAAAGCGCGAAAAATCTTCGCCCCTGTACCCGTCTTTCGTGCTATCGTATTTGTATATCTTTATCGTAAACATTTATCTCAATCTCCCTGCCGTAAGGTTTATGCTCGCCCTTGCTCTGTTGTATTCGATTGCGTTGTTCTCTTTGAATACTTTGTAATTAAAGTCCCTTTCTCGCCCCGCATACTTGAAAGCAATCGACGTAGTGGCAGAAATAAGCCCAAACGCAGTACCCAAAGCAATGCCCAACGGTCCGCCCGCCGCGCCATAGGTTGCGCCCATTGCTACCGTAGAGGCAAAGTTTGTCCCGTCTTGATATATCTCATAAGTCCTTGAAATGTTTTCTTGCAACGCTTGGTCGCCGTACTTGTCGCCTATGCCTTGTATTGCATAGTTTACGCCTGCGCCGATAAGTTGTTTACTTACCGCAAGTCCGTGCGTAATGTTCACGCGGAGAAATTGCTTTGACTGCGCGTAAGTACCTGCTTGTTTCGTGGAAGAGGTCGATGTCGGTTGACTTTCGGACACTTGGTCGGCGGGTTTTTCATTCGCGCCTTTGTTCGCAAGCCCCGCGTCTTTCCGCACAATAACTTCTATTCTTTGCGTACCTTGCTGATATAACATTGCCTATCTCCTTATCTTGCCCCAACCTTTTGTAGTAATGCTTGAAATGTTGAAATCGTTGTTCGTTAAAACCTTTTGCATCCGCTCTATAACATCTTTGTACACATAAGTATGACCGTTGCTCTTTATACGGATATAAACGGGTATATTTACGTCTTTAACGGCTTCTTCCTTGCCGTCATACATAACGCACCCACAACGCCAAAAAAGGTCGTTAAAAGCCATTGTAAGCGGTTTATTGAAGTCGTAGAAAGACAATGTTTTCGCGGTTGTTAAAGATTGTGCCAAAAAGCCCGTTAAGTCGGGACGATTTTGCGTTGCAAGCGGGGTAGTGGTAAAAAAGTTTTCCAAAGTCGCCTTTGTTATGGGCATTGAAAGATATTTTGTTTCCCCGACAATATTGCCGTTCTCGTCGTACTCATCGTCGCCGTTAAGTGATATTTCGACTTCGGTATCACCATAAGACAACGCGTTTGCAAGATAACTTATCTTAAAATTGCTTGCGACAACAACCGTTTCTCCCAAAGGTGTCATAAACGGCTCTTGTTCGTATGTCAAGTCGCCCAACAAAATATACGCCTTGATAATATCGCCGTAAGAGTTTTGTATGTCTTGCGGGTTTCCCAAAAAAATGTTCCGTAATTTTGAAATATAATAGTCAAGGTTATTGATTTTGTCGGCTTGTATAAGGAAAGTAATTCGTCCTAAAATGGTCGCGCTGTCAATGTCTTGACTTGCAACAACTTCGCTGTCGGTTTTTTCCACCAAAGCGTACGCTTGGTTCATTGAAAAGTTAAGGCTTCTCACCCAGTCGTCCAACACCGAAAGACTTTGGTCTTCCTCAAATGTTTGTTCTGCGACTGCGACAAGGCGGTCTTTCCACTTGTAAAATTCTATGTTCAAGTATTGTGCAAGCTCGACTTCGGTCTGCTTTCCGTTATCTTCGTCAACAAGCACAATGTTTTCGCTGTTCGGGTTGTTGTAAACAATCTTGCCGTTTGTGCGCTTTGAAGCCCAAAGGTTGCCGTTAAAGATTGTGTCGATTATGTTTTTAATGTCAGAAAGTGTGAAAATAGTTCTCATTTTATTCCTACCTTTTGTTGCCACTGTTCTTTGCGTTGCTCATAAGTGTATGGGCTTTTGACTGCCATTTCTTGCACATTCCACTTCTTTTGAGTGGCAATAAAATCGTCGCTGTACACAATGTTCTCCATAATGTCGTTCATAAGATACGCGACTTGCTTTTCGGTCATTCCTTCAATCTGTTGCATAGACTGCACGCGCAGGTATAGTTTGCACTGTATGCCGTAATTTCGCCTGTTCTTTTCTGCCTCTTTAAGCGCGTCCCTTATCATATCGGCATTGTTTGCCGTGAATATGAGAATTTGCTTTTTCGCCAACAAGCCGTTGTAAACCGCGTCAACAACATCTTCGAGTTCGCTGTTTATCCGCAGTTCTCCGCCGATAATAAGTTTGTCCCCGCTTTGGCTTGCAACCATAGGGGTATAGAACGGTCTTGCGCTCGATTTTGCGGTTTCAAACACTTGCCTATTTACGGTCTTTGCGTTCGTGCGCCTTGAAATCTTACCGTTTTCGAGTTCCTTTTCACGATAGTTTATCAGCGGAATTTTGTTCCGTAGTTTCTTATTGTTGAAAATATCGAGAAGTGTAAAGTTTTGCGAAAATCGGTTTGCCATAATTCTATAAAATGCTGTTTAGTGTGGCGAAATACACTTTGTAGGGTTTCGGGTTATACTTAATATCCATTTCGGTATCTTCGACGGAAAACAAGCGTTTACCAACCACAACAAGGTCATCGTGGTTTATTGTAATATCGTCGGTAAAATACTTGATATTCATCGACGACAAAGGAAGAATATTGCCCTTGATAAACTGTGTCGTAGTACCCTCGACCGCCCCTTTAATCATAAAGTCGAAACTGCCCACATAGTAATATTTGTTCGTTTGGTATCGGCTTATGTTGTTAAAACTTGCGTTGAGCAACACAATGTTTTCGGGCAATTCGGTCAGAGTTTCCCACGCAATACCGTCGTATCTGAAATATGTTGACTGATATTTCAAAATGGTTTTATTGGTTTCAACAATTACGGTTTCGCCCTCGGCTTTCGGGGTTTGCGAGAAAGTCAAAGTTTCGTTGTCGAAAGTCCAAAATTTCCCGTCGTCGGTTTTATAGACAATCGTAAGGTTTATGCTCTTTTCAAGCCCGATAAACCGCCTATAAAGCAAGCCCTTCGGCAGTTTTGCGGTTGACTTAAATTTCATCTTCATAACTTACCTACCATTCCGCGCCTTGCGGGATAACATTGTATTTCCCGTAATAGCGCAGTCCGAGCGTTTTCAGCATTTCGATTGCGTCCTTATGAAAGTCGCGCTCTTGATTACGCACAACATCTTCGCTCATATTTTGCATAGTGTCAAGGTCTATGCCCGCAACGCCCGAAATATCGCCGTTATCGAGCAAATACTCTCCCTCGATGAACATTGCCTCCAAAAAGGCTTGGCGGTATTCAAAGGGCGTGTAGCCCCTTATTCCGCGTACTGCGATTATGTAGTTAAGTTGTTGACGCGTGCTTTTGTTCGTATTGTAAATTTTGGTGTAAAACTTTCTTCTCAAAGCGGTCAGCCATATCCTAACCTTATCGGGTTGATTGCCGTCAATTTCGACTTCGAGATTTCTTCCCCTTTCTTGAAAATACTTGCTCGTAAGTTCGTATTGATGGTCTAAACCGATATAAACCGCGTCGTCATCGCTGAACGGATAGTGCAACAAATCTTCGCCCATAATGTCTATTTGTTCTTTTGTGTAAAACGGTGCAATGTATGCCATTGTTATTCTCCTTTTATGAATTGTTTTGAATAACTCTCGTAAGTTTCTTGCGCGTGTTTAGTGAGTTTTGTGTCGGGGTGCGTTTGCATATACTGTTCAATGTTGCCCGCCCTTGCTCTCAAAGTATATTCGCTTTGTGGCTTAATACCCTCGATAGGCGACTGTTCGGGGACGGTTTTCGCACCTTTTGTGCCGAGTTCTTTGCCCGAATAAGACTGCAAAACTTCCTTGCCCTTGCTTTCGGCTTCTTCTTTCATAAGTTTGCCTTTTAAGGTATTCTCGGAATGAACTTGCTTGTCCAAAGGCACAGCGGTCGTGGCAAATTTCTTCCCGTTACTTGCGGTGGCAATAACTTGAATTTTGTCGCCCGACCTAACATTGTCATTGACAATATATGTATATCCGTCAACGGTTTTGCCTAAACCTTGCCCTTTTGAGCCATACCCACATCGTGCTATCTTTGCCATAATAATTCTCCTTTATATTATATTATACGCTTTGGGTAAAAAAAATGGTAGGGAGATTATCCCTACCACTTCTTTGAATTAGCCTTAATTGGTCGTGCCGTCGTTAAAGCCTGCAACAGCGGAGTTGCCCGTTACGACTTTGCCGTCAATCGGCGTGAACTTGATTTTGTTCATAATCGAGGCAATGTTTGCCGCCGTCCATTTGTTGGCAAGGCTTGCGCCTGCGTCTTGGAGAACTTTAATCGTGCCACCGTGCAACACTTCTACGCCGACTTTCATCTTGGGAAGAATGTACACGCCACCGAAATAGGTGTTGGAGTTCGCGGTCACGGACGGTCCGACGATACCACGGCAAGTGCCTGCGCCGTAAACAATCATACCTGCAAGGCTGTCAAGCAAGCCACGAACTGCGGCGGTCGTTTCGTCCGCGTCGTTTGTAGTGCCGAGAATGCCCAGAGCAACATATACGAATTTTCTCGTAACTTTGTTGAAGATGAACATATCAACGCCGTCATACATACCGCACAAGCCAGTTCTGCTGTCGATACGAGCGGTTTCTTGTCCAGAGAACGGGTTCATAAAGCCCGTTGCAAGAATACGCGCCGATGCTTCGCTTGCGTTCTGCAAATATTGGCTCTTTAAGAGTTTGTTAAGTTGCGGGGTGATAAAGCCCTGTCTTTCGTCTGCGGGAACGGTAAATGCGCCGATTTCGGGAATACCGTCATTGAACTCTTCGTTTGCCGAAAGGAATGCATTAGGTGCGCTGTTTGCGTCCGTTGCGCCGACTGCGGGGTCAAATGCAAAGACAGAACTTGCGATTTCGTCTGCCGAAATATCCGCCGCAACAATCGAGCCGACCTGATGTTTCATACCTTTATCGAAGTTATCGCCGTTACGGAAGAAGCCTTCGATTTGTTTTGCGTAGGTGATGATGTTGATAGACATACCCGCCGTTTTGACAAGTTGTGCAAGGACGACCTGTTTCAGGGCGATGGGGTTGGAATAGATTTGCGAGGAAGTGATCGCCACGCCTTCGTCGTAAATCAAGTCAACGGGAATAGTGTATTTGGTTGACTGCGGAGCGTTGTTGAAACCGCCCTCGTTCTTTTGGTTGTGGTAAGAGCCGTTGTTGGTCGCGCCGAGTTGTCTAAATCTCGGAGCATAGGGCAATACCCTCATAACGTCAATGTAAGTAACGTCCTCAACGTCTTCCGTCTTGGTGTACTTATCGACAACGCCTTTTCCGTTGATGTGTTGAATTTCGGGGAAAATGTTTTCATATACTAACATTGAACTTGCGTGTTCAACGTCAAAACCGTTTACTGCTACAAATGCCATAATTGTATCTCCTTAAAATTGAATTTGTTTTTACAAAAACTGTTTCGCATAGTTGTCAAAGGTTTCGTTTGCGGACTTATCCTTTTCGATAACGCCTTGACGACTTATGTTGCCAAAGTCTTTGTTTTCGTATTTGTCTTTTAAGCCGTTAGTTTCTTCTTGCGACTTTGCGAGTTGGTCTTTAAGGTCGGTGTTTTCCTTGACAAGCGCGTCGAATTTTGCCTCAAACGCGGACAATCTTTCCATAAGTTCGTCTTTTGTTACAAGGTCTTCGATACGAACACCGTTCCCTACGGGTTCAACTTCCTGTACCTCGGGGTTTTCAGGTTTGGGTTCTTCTTTGGTAGTTTGTTCTTCCACAACCTGTTCTTCTTCAACAGGCTTTTCTTCTGCGACAGGCTGTTCTTCTACCTTTTCTTCTTGTTTTTTCTGTTCCACCTCGGGGACTTCCGTTGTTTTTTCCGTTGCTTTAATTTTCCACATAGTTTTACTCCTTTTTTGTTAGATTTCTGCTTAATTTCGTCTTTGGTTTCATCGAAAAATCTTCTACCAACTTGCGAACGGCGTATTGCTCTTCGGCAGTCGTCTTTTTAGAGCCGTAAAGCATTTACACTACTTACCTTTGTGCTTTCGTGCGCTTTTATATATTATTATACGCCTTTCTCAAAAAAAACTATTTATTCCACGATGACATCATAGTATCTTGCTGTTGGTCGCGCCTTGCTTTTGTTTCTTTAAGATACGCAATTTCTCGGTCTTGCTCGTCTTTTGTCAAGGCGTTGCCGTAAGTCATCTTAACGTATAATTCTTCGCTCATATTGCCTGCGCTGAAACTGTCGCCGTTTGCCTTTTGCCTTTCGATAAAAGGTGCTTGGTCTTCCGCTTTCAAGATTATTTCGACAGGACCGTGGTTGTAATAGTACATCATTTCCCTCAAAAGTTCGTTGATTTCGGGAGCATTGAGTTGAATTTGTCCTTTCAGCCACGTATCGCTCTTTGTTCTTTCGCTTACAATCTCGGTAGCCGTTCTTGCGCCTGCGCCCTCGCTCAAAAATGAGGCAATCGAACTTGCTGACACGTTGAGTTTGAACGCACAGTCTTTATAGATATTCTCCATTTGCGTACGCATATCGTCGCCACGGAGCAAAAACTGAATAGGCGTGATTTTATCACTATCGCCGTTTATGCTCGCAATCTTCTGATAAAACCTTTCGCTCAACGCCCTATCTTCATACGCGGGGTCGTCTTTGTTCCAAAACTCTTCGGGGACTAACGCTCTTGCTCTTGCAAGGTCAACTTCGTTCTTCTCAAAGTATTTCATTTGGTCGTATTGGAAGTTTTCCGTAAACAATATATCGCCGATAGGTTGTCCGAATTGCGTGTTCGGAATTTGCGGTATATCGTCCGTAAAGCGGAGAAGATAGCACCCTAATGAGTTTGTGAAAGGCAAGTATTGTTCTTCGTCCAAAACAACGCTTGGGAAGTGGGACTTCACGTATTCTTTTACTTTGGGCGGGAGATTTTTCCAGTTTACGCGTGTAGCATTGTTTTTCGGACGACTTTGGACTTCGGTTTGCAGGTTTGCGGAGGCTTTGTAAATACTTGCCTTTACACAGGGTTTGTTTTCTTCGTTGAAATATCTTTCTTCGCAAATACCGTAATGGTCTTTTTCACCGCTCGGGTTTGTGTTATGCACAGCGTCAAAAAACACTTTTACGCTTATAACCTTTCCGTTGGGGTCTATATCGGCAAAGAAAGTGTCTATTCTATGCGCTGTTGCATAGAGTTCCTTGTCGCTCCTATTGAGTTTAAGCAAGGAAGTTCCGCCTGCTATGGCGAATTTATGCGCTTTTTTGATAGCCTTATAAAACTTTGTTCTCTTTGCCCATTGCGTGGCGAACTGATAGTCTGTCCCGATGCCGCTGAAATCAATGCCGTGTGCAAAAAGCATATTATTCAAGCCCGTAGTAATGCTTTGCAACATTCTTTGCGGGACAAGTCCGCTTTGCTTGTTGTGGAAACCGTTTACCCACCCGTCATAGCACGACAAGCACCTGTTAAGGTATATAGCATAGAAAGAGTAATAATACTCGGGGGCTAAAAGATAAAACGTGTTATTCACATAGAAATCAAAGTAATTTCCGAGCGTATTATCGTTAAAGCCCACAGTATCAATATCAATAATTTGTTGGCTCATAAGCAATCTCCTTATTTTTGTGCTTTTTTATGGCTTTGGCTTATTTTCTTTCTTGTTGCTTGTCTTTGTTCTTCTTTCACTACGTTTGTTTGCAGTTCCTTAAAGAACGCGGCGAGTTTGTCGCTCGAACACACTGAAACGAGTTGCATAAACTCGTCAAAGTCTTGGCGCAAACCTTTAATTTCGCTCAAAAACTCACAAAAGCAGTTAAGAATAAGCCTGTTTGCTTGCGTTTGGTCGCTGATTGCGGATAAAATATCGTCTTGTTTCATTACATCAAGGACTTCTTTGTCGATAGTGCCACCTTCGGTTTTAATGTTTTCCATATTATTCTCCTTTTTTGTCATCGGTAAGGTAAAGTTTCATCAATGCGCTTGCGTTCCTAAAACTCTGTTTCGCTTGGATAAGTTGTTTTGTGGTTTCCGTAAGAACATTGAGAAAAGCAATTCGCACCGCCTCGTCTTCGGTTTTCCCAGAGCCTTCAAAGCCGATGTCTTTCAAAAATTCTTCTTCGGTCATCTTGGCGTGTCGGGAAAAAGTCTTTGCTATAATGAAATTCATAAGATTGTCAGCGGTTCTTTCTTCCGCCAACTGTTGTGCCTTTTTTTCGTCCATACAAATTCTCCTTATTTCTTAAAGCCTGCTAACTTTTTAATGTCGGTGTAATGCGCTTCTTGCTCGTAGTTTCTCTTTCGTATCGGGAAAGAAAGGTTATAGCAGTTGCTGTAATACGGCACAAGCGCGTACTCTAAACTATCGCATCCGTCGTTTTTAATACTCGGGTCTAACTTGCCTTTTTTGTATCTTTGCGCCTCAATCTCTTTCACAAGCCTATGTTTATTCGGTTCACCGTTCCACATAGACGTACCCTCGTTAAGGATAGTAAGCACATTATACGCAAAAGCATTCTTTATTATGCCGAGGTTGACGTCCTTCTTCTTCATCGTAAAGCCCTTAATGTCGATATACTTCCACATTTTCTTTCTCGGCGATGTTTTTTTCAAGTGCTTTAATTGTGCAATAAACGGGCTTGCCGCGCCGTCCACGCTCAAAATAGTATGCAGTTGATTATACGCTATCCCGTACTTATCGTCCAAAAAGCCCAAAAACTCGTCCAACAAGTCGCACTGTTCTGTCGGCGCAAGGGTTTTGTTCGTTTCCGACGGGTCGTCATAGCACACTTCAAGCGTTTGCGCCGTTCCGTCATCGAGTATTGCAACAGGCGTAACGAAAAACGTGTCATTCGCGGTCGCGTGGTCTATGCCTATAATAAGAGTAACAATGTAGTGTTCGTCTAACTGATAGGCTCTCTTGTAGTTCTTATCTCTTGTAAACTGCGGGAAAACAACGTCGCTCGTACTCGCAAATATGTCGCCCAAAAACATTCGCCTAAACTCGGTATAGTTGACCTTCTTGTAGTTCTCTATGTAGTTTCGCGTTTGTTCGTTTAACAGTTCCCATATATTATAGCAATTCGCATAAATATAACACCATTCGGGGTCTTGTTTTTTCTCGTTTACAAAGTCTATAAACCAGTGTCCTATCGTTTCGCTGTTTCCTACGACAATCATTTTCGCTTCCATATCCAGTTGGCGAATAAAAGTCGCAATAGACTGCTCAACCACGTTCGCGTCCTTATTTTTCTGCGCTTCTTCAAACAGCACCAAAGACAGTTTATTCTTTGTCGAAATACCTCTCGTCCTTTGCCCGCCCTTACTATCCGTAATCGGGTAAAAGAACGTCCCGCCTTTCTGTCCCTTATGCACCACCCTATCGTGGGACTTCGGAATATACCATTCGCACGACACTTCGTCGCCCACATCGTAGTTCGAGTTCTTCAAAAACTTCTCAATCTCGTTGATGATACTGTCCTTAATTTCCGTCGCCGTCGCCTGCAAAACCACAATGTCCCTGTCAGGATACTTGTTTATGAACACCCACCAAATAGCCACAAGAATACTCGTCTTGCCCGAAATACGCCCCGACGACAAAACAAAATATCTGTAATTGTCGTAAAAAATCTCTTTATACACATCGGGTATCAGCAAATTGTCCGCCGACAACCCGTTATTATTCAACAGTTCCTTGTCCATCTTCTACCACAAAATCTTTCGTTTCAAGCACAACCCTATTGCGCTCGTCTTCCAACTCTTCCTTTTTGCTCGCGTCAACAATGTTCACCGTTATCCCTCCTATCTGCAAGTTGTCAATGTTCGGCAACATATTCAGCCCCAATATGCGGTCAAGTTCCTTCCGCGCCTTAATTCGCACGTCCACGTCGTCCACTTCCTCTATCTTGACCTGCTTAATCTTCCCGCTCTCGTCTTTCGTCGTCGTCTTCTTGTAACTCTTTATCTTGCCGTTAAGTATGTCCCGATAAAACTGTATCCGCCTCGCCGTCTCTCCGTCCGCACCGTCTATCGTCTGCAACAACTTCTCCGCCTTATCCTGCAACGCCAGCGCATCCACCTGCTTGTTCAGCAAACTCTCCTTCTCCGTGAGTTCCTTCGCCCGCCTGTTCGCCAACAACCGCTCTATAAGGTCGCTCATTACCTTGTTGTCCCGCTCCATTATCCACGCCGCTTGACTTGCGTTCCTCGCCGCGTACCCACACATCTTGTACGACTGCGCCTTCCCGTACCCCTGCCCCCTAAAATCGACGTACTTCCGCTGCCGTTCGTTCAGCCCCTCGTACGCCTTTTGCTCATCTACCGTAAAACACGCGTATCTCTTCATATCCGCCTCCTCTTCTATTATTATACGCCTTGCGCTATATTCGCTATATAGGGGGGTTTGAAATGGACACCCTGCCGTTCCCTCTGATACCCAAGGGGGGTATGGGGGTACACCCTCCACGCACTCCCGCGCCCGTAAACGCCCTTGTATGACGCGAAAAGGTGTCGGACGTAAAATCTATCTACCGCGCCCATAAAATGGCTTGTAGCCGCCTTGTAGGGCTTAAAAAGGGTAACTGCGCCTTTCTTGGCTGTTTTCTGATGTCGGCGGCGGGCTGTGTACGTACACACGCGCGCACGCGTAAGGGCTATGTTTAGAAAACAAAACAAAGTCTTACTTTACTACGATAAAGCGTTAAACTATTCTCTGCTGTTTAGAAAACAAAACAATTTAGCGCACTAAATCAACAAAGTGTCTATCGTTGGTTTAGCACATTAAAGTGGAAAAGCGTTGTTTAGAAAACTAAACTCGGGCTCTCGGTCGGTCGGGTTCTTTCCCTGCTATCTGAAAAGCGGCAAACGGTCGCGGGCTCCGTACACGCGCGCGCGTTGGCTCCGCTCTTTCTCTTTCGGTCTTTTCTTATCTGAAAAAACTCTTTTTTCTTTTTCATTCTTTCTTTATATATTTCTTTCTTCTTTTTCTTTTTTCTGTAAAAGTTAATTCTTTTCTTGCTTTCTCTTTCTTAAAAAAAGCAAGTACAAGTAATATACTTATAGTTATTACTCAAAGTAAGTGCTTCTCTTAATAAAATAAATAATAAAAATAAGCAAAGAGATAATAAAAAGTATATATAACAAGGTAGATAAAAAGAATAAGGGCGCAAAAGCGATTTTTTGCACCCTATATAATTATAAAGTTTTGATTTCAAAACCTGACTAAAACCCACAAGGCAAAAGCAAGGCTTATAACCAAAATAAACGCCGTAATTGATAGGGATATAACCCATTGTTTACCGTCGCGTTCTTGTGGCTTTTCTCGGGCTTCTCCCGCCCGTTGTTGGTCGCGATGCTTTTCCCGTTCAAAGTCCAAACGCTCCCGCGCAAGTTTCAACTTTTCCCGCTCGATTTCAATTTTTTCGTCGGGCTTTTTCTCGCCTAACGCCTCCCGCAATTCGTCAAGGTTTATTTTTTGCATACGTCGTTCCACTCCCTCGCCTGTTTTTGTGCCTCCGCCCACGTCCCGCGCGGTTAGTTTCGCCATTCCAGACCGTCAACCGCGATTTCGTTTAATTCGTGCGCTTTCGCGCTCGCCGCGTCAAACGCTTTTCGGGTTTCGGCGGTCAGTCGCTCGATTTTGTCAAGATATTTTTCAATATTGTTGATAAATTTATAAGGGTTTACAACTTCCGCGACGGCTTCGGCGTGTATTATATTGTTTTCGTCAACGATTTTAGCGCGGTTTTTCGTCCAGATTTCAACCCCGCGCCCGTATGCCCCGCGCTCGTTAATGTTGATACAATCTTTCTCTTGCGAAAAATAATGAGTAGCGGGAAAATAACAGACATAGCCCCTTTCGCGCATTTCGTCGCGGATTTTTTCGGCGGTTTTCTCGCCGTGTTGTTTCCCGTCGTACTTTTTCAGGATTTCCGCAAGCGCACTTTTGCCCGTTTCAACAAGTATATAATTATAGTTATTAGTTAAAACTTTCCCGCGTGCGCTTATGCGCTCGGCGTTTTTTTGCAAGTTGTCAATTTCAAACGATGCAAGCCGCGCCGCGTCGTGGTCGCCCGCCTTGTGTGCGGCAATAAAAGCGTTGTCGGCTTTCTCGCGTTCCGCGCTGTTCGTGCGCCTTGTTTCCTGATTTATTTCAATTTCCTTTTTTATTTCTTGTAATGTTTTCATTTTTAGAACTCCTTTATTTTTATAATTTTTTGGTCTATGAGGTTTTGCAAAAGCTCCCGCTTGTTTTTGGAATATTGAAAACCGCCGCGGAAGATTGCCGCGTATAAGTCCGCGCCGATTTCGTATTTATAATCGCTTAAAAATAAATATAAATGTTTTCGCGTCGTGTTGGAGTAGTTCCCGTCGCTAATAAATTTTTGGCTGATTGTTATCCCGTTTTCAATCCATTTTTTAGAGATAATTTCAAACGTCTGTTTATCTGGTATGTTGTCAAATAAAATATAAATATTGTCTTTTTTTTCGTATGCTTTCATATTCACTCCTTCGACGGTCGCCCGCCTTGTTTTGTTGCCTTAATCTTATCACGGCGTCAACAGTTTGTCAATAACTTTTTTGATATACCGCCATACCAATTTTGATATACCCCGCACATATCAATTTCGATATATCACCATATCAAAAAGGATATATCCCGTCGGCTCTTTTTTTTCTATTAAGGCACCTCGTTTGCATTTTTCCAAAAACACAACCCCCTCCCAACGATTTTTTCTATCGTATTAAGGTGGGGGTGTCTTTTTTTTTAACCGCTCTTTTTTCCCTATTAAGGGGGGGCTACTTGTATTCTTCTGCGACTGCCTGCGCCTTTTCCTTGACCGTCCTAAAATGTTTGATGACCGTATTGTTACTGCACCCGATTATTGCGCCGATGGCTTTGCTGTCATAGTCTTGTAATTTAAGGTCTATTATTTGCCGCTCTACAGGCTCACAACGCCCTTTTATCTTGTTGATGATGATAATGTTCTCGTCTATCATTTCCGCGTCTTTTAAGGCGGGTGCAAGGTCAAGGGGGGCTTGCCGATTGCTTGTCTTGATTTCTTTGTTGTGCAGTCTTTTAATGTAGAAGTACACGCTCTTATAAGCATAAGTCGTCCACTTCGCGTGCTTGCTCTCGTCGTACCTTTCTAAACAAGTACACATATATAAGATTGCACTTTGCCTCAAATCTTCATCGCTCGACAGCCCTTGATTTTTAAGCGCAGTGTTCACAACCCATAAACTATTCTTAATAGTTTCGCGCTGTTCGTCCGATAACATACTCACCTCTTAAAATGGCGTTTCTTCTTCTACTTCTTCTTTCTTTGAGGGGACAAAGTTCCAACCTCTGACCGTGATTGCCCAATTCGTGCGCGCACGCCGTCGGTGTCGAGGCACGCTCCGCAAACTTTGAACATTTTTTTGACGTCATTAGCATTGATTGATACGATTTTCATTTTACACTCCTTCGGGTATTGCCCTTTCCTTTATTTCTACCTTTATTATACCACCTATTCCTGCGTTTGTCAACAGTTTTTCAACAATTTTATAAATAATTTTTCCCGAACACTTCCCGAAACTCGTCAATCGTCCAGCCGTACTCACGCATCGCCGTTTGTTGCCCGATTTGCTTCAACCCTGTGTCCGCATCCTGATTGTAGTGTACCCCGTTCGGCGGCTCGTTATGACACCAGTGGCACAAGTGGACGGTTAGTCCGTACTTTTCCGATTTCTTCCTGTTTGCCGTGCCGTTGAAAATATGGTGTCGTTCTATCCACTCCGTCCGTCCGCAAATGTAACACCTATCTTCGCTATCGCCCTGAATTATCGACTTCATA
>OIZA01000547.1_pt1 | contig 18134 bp, 13 predicted proteins | sample 1588381 | NCBI WGS metagenome assembly OIZA01 (sample SAMN03283277) | human gut metagenome | biome: human-associated habitat; material: feces | host: Homo sapiens | place: Peru | collected 2012 | reverse complement strand
CATTGCAAAACTCTTGGTCTTTCTTTTTTCGGGACTATTCTTTTTTCACAGCCCCTTTGGTTTTGCTTTCGGTTACTGTATTGCCGGTGCAGTCATGTCAGATGTGACATCCGGTGTTTCGACATCCGTTGTTGTATTGTCTGGTGTTTCGGCGTCCGTTGTTGTACCGTCCGTTGTTGTAACATCCGGAGTTGTGCTATCTGATGTTGCGCTATCCGGCGTTGTACCATCCGGTGTCATAACATCCTGAAATGTCGTGCCCTCTGTTTCGGTCTCTGTCGTTTCCTCCGTATCACCTGCATTCGGGTCAACGTAGGTCAGTTCATTGGAGCTTCGGAAAATCGTGTTGCTTGAGCCCATCTGATTTACCTGGATCGTGTCGCCATCAGAAATACTGTCGGCGGAGATACGCAGCAGAGAACTTGAGATAAATGCCGTACTTACCTTTTCTCCGTTTATAAATACCTTACTCCACGGTGTGAAGTTGGAACCGCTGATGCAGATATCGCCGGAGCTGTTTATCCAGGTGCGGCTTACGGTGACATCGTCAATACCCATGACAAGATCCGTGGCAGGATATTTATCCTCGCCGCCATAGCAGTAGCGGTCTCCGTAGAGAATGTCGTACTGCAGATTTTCAAGTCCGTCCAGATAAGAATCCGTACCGGTCAGTCCCTGATCTAACTGGCTCTGTGTGTAGGAGAACATGGTTCCCTCATGGATGCCTGCCTGGTTAGTGATGTTTGCAAGAAGCTGATAAGCGGTGATGTCGGCATCCTGTTTTGGCATTCCGAAGTTGTTCCACGTTGCATATTTGGTTTTGAAGATATCGCCCGATTTCATATCGGAATCTTCGAGTCCCATGGTCGGAAGATGATCACCGAACAGTACGAGGATCGTTTTTTCATCCCGTTTGGAAAGCATGTCGGTCAGATTTCCGATAAATTTATCCACTTCGTGAATTTCGTTTACATAATATTCCCACTGATTATTGGCTTCCGGTGTGTCAGCGCCGGAAACAGTGATCTCAGGATCTGCAATGATCTTTTCTGTCGGGTAGTCACCGTGTCCCTGCACAGTGATCGTGTAGACGAGATCAGCCTGATCCGGGGTGGCATCCATGGCTTTTTTCGTCTCATTGATCAGGATATTGTCGGTTGGCCAGTCACCAAGCGGTGTATACTCCTGAATGTTCATCATTTCCTTGCTGGTAAATGTATCAAAGCCCATCATGGAAAAAGCATTTGCGCGGCTGTAGAAATTACCACCGTTGTTGTGTACGACATGTGTGCCGTAGCCTATGGAGGAGAGATCTGATGCAATACTCTCACAGTCGGTCTCTTTTAAGATCGTTTTATAAGGATATTCTCCGGTTCCGAAATACTGCATACTCATGCCGGTTAAAACTTCAAATTCGGTATTCGCGGTTCCTGCACCTACGACAGGAACGGTCAGATAACCGGAGGAATAGTTTTCATACAGATTCCGGAAATTCGGGATCGGGTCCTCGGAAAGCTGTAAGAAGTTGACTTCAGTCGGATCACAGAAAGACTCGAGCAGTACAACAACGATATTCGGCTGGTCATCGGAAGATACGGCCGTTTCTCCTGCATTTGAGGAAGAAGCAGTGAGAGAATCCACTTTTTCTTCGCTATAATCATCCGGCTTTGTCATACCGCGGCCGACAACGCTTGAAGAAAATCCGTATACAAAACCGTAATTTTCATAACCCTGTGCAATATTGGAAAAATAGGAAGCAAGGATATTGGAATCCTGTGCTGCCTTTGTTGTGATCGGAAGCATTAATAAGAGTCCGACGACAAAAAGCGGTGCAAAGATCCGGTGTGTCTTACCCTGAAATTTCGGACCGTGCAGGCCAAGCCAGATGCAGAAGCCGAGGAACAGAGCAACGATCGTTACGACGGTAACGGCCTCTGTTGCAGTAAAATAATTGGTATTCTGCATGGCAAACAGATCGGAAAGGCATTTCAGATCTGTGTAACCAAACGGTGTAACACGTTTGGAAAGAATACATCCGTTGATCGTACCGAGAAACAGCCAGAAACCGCTGATCAGTACACGGAACAGTGCTCTGTGCTTGAACAGATAGACAAGCGACAGTGAAACAAAGATAATAAATGCATTATAAAAGTATGCCAGCGTATGTCCGCCAACGAAGCTGCATGCAGAGAAAAAAGAACGTCTGGAAATGCATTCGATCACGAAGCACAACAGACAGGATAAAACCACATGAAAAAGAAGCGAATAGCGATTCATGAATGCAACTGTTTTCATGACACGGACATTTGGTTCTTTCTTTGCACGCTTTTCCTGCAGAGTTTTTTTGAAATTCTGCATTTTAGTAAAAAAAGCCTTAAGTGTGCGCATATGAAACAATCCTCCCTTAGTGTTTGTATATGCAAAAATGTTAATTACGTAGCGAAAAAGTGCGAGTCACCAAACTCGCATATGAAAGAATAAATCTTCTTGTGGTAAAAATCAATCGTAAAGTTGGATAAAAATACTTTACTTTTTCTTTAAATTTATTTCAAAATGTATAAAAAATGTAAAATAAAAATAAAGAAGGCGTAAAAACAACCGGCATGAGTAAGAGTATAACATGGATTTCTTAAGAAAAATGGAAGAATGTGTGAAAAATAGGTGAAAAAAACAGGGGATTACAAAACGCTTATAATATAAGGAAGAAACAGTAAATAAATTGGCAAATGCAAAAAATTGTGTTATTCTCTATATTACAATGACCGGAACAGATTCCGGATAAACAGATGAGGGATGGACATGTTAGAATTAAAAGACATTTGTTTTCAGGTAAATGAAGACGCAAAAGATAAAGAGATATTAAAAAATATCAATCTGAAGTTAGACGACCGTTTTGTGGCGATCACGGGGCCAAACGGGGGCGGAAAATCAACACTGGCTCGTGTGATCGCGGGAATCGTGCGGCCGACCAGCGGAAAGATCTATTTAGATGGAGTGGATATCACGGATTATTCGATCACGGAACGGGCAAAGGCGGGAATCAGCTTTGCGTTTCAGCAGCCGGTGCGTTTTAAGGGACTGACCGTCAGGGATCTGATCACACTTGCTTCCGGCAAGGACATTTCGGTAGCCGAGGCATGTTCCTATCTGTCCGAGGTCGGCCTGTGCGCCAAGGATTATATTGACCGTGAAGTAAATGCCAGCCTCTCCGGCGGAGAGTTAAAGCGTATTGAGATCGCAATGGTCATTGCACGAGGAACAAAGCTTTCTATATTTGATGAGCCGGAGGCGGGGATCGACCTGTGGAGTTTTCAGAATCTGATCCAGGTATTTGAGCATATGCATGAAAAGATCAATGGCTCTATCCTTATTATTTCCCACCAGGAGCGCATTCTCAATATTGCGGATAAGATCGTTCTGATCGCGGACGGTGAGGTACGCAAGGTCGGCACCAGGAAGGAAGTGCTGCCGGAGCTGCTTAAGACCTCCGAGGCGTGCAGTACGCTGATGGAAAAGATTGCAAAGTAGAAAAGACAGTTCAGAAGAAATAAAACGGGACAGGTGATAAGAATGGATAAGATAGAGAAAAATTTACTGGCAGAGATTTCAGATATACATGAAGTGCCGGAAGGCGCCTACAACATCCGTGCAAACGGACAGCTTGAGAGCCGCAACACCACGGCAAATATTGATATTGTGACAAAACAGGATAAACCCGGAATTGATATTATCATAAAACCGGGAACGGTGCATGAGAGTGTGCATATTCCGGTCATTTTAAGTGAGAGTGGTCTGAAGGATCTTGTATACAATGATTTTTATATCGGAGCGGGAGCGGATGTTACGATCGTGGCAGGCTGCGGTATCCACAACTGTGGAGATCAGGCTTCGGAGCATGACGGGATTCATACCTTTTATATCGAAAAGGACGCAAAGGTGCGCTATATCGAAAAGCATTACGGAGAGGGCAATGGAAAAGGCGACCGCATTTTAAATCCGACAACAGTCGTTCATATCGCCGAGGGCGGTTATATGGAGATGGAGACCGTTCAGATCAAGGGCGTGAGTTCCACGGTGCGCACGACAGAGGCAGATCTGGCGGATGGAGCCTGTCTTGTGATCCATGAAAAGATCATGACTCATGGAGACCAGACGGCAGAGACGAATTTTACCGTGGATTTAAATGGGGTGGATTCGTCTGCAAATGTGATCTCACGCTCGGTTGCAAGGGAACACTCAAAGCAGGTGTTCAATTCCCATATCAATGGAAATAACAGATGTTATGGTCATACAGAGTGCGATGCGATCATTATGGATGCGGGAAAAGTAGAGGCAATTCCTTCCCTGGCAGCAAATGATATTGATGCGAGTCTGGTCCATGAGGCAGCGATCGGAAAGATCGCGGGCGATCAGCTCATCAAGCTGATGACGCTCGGTCTGACCGAGAAGGAAGCAGAAGAGCAGATCGTAAACGGTTTCTTAAAATAGTTTTTTCGGATAGGGAAATGTGCAGATCTGGCGGAAAAATTCCGCCTAGTCTGCACGTTTTTCTTTTAAGATAGGTGTCCGTATGATCTGGATGAGCAGTGGGATCACCATGATAAACCAGGCAGCGGGTTCTGCAAGGATAACGCCCCGGTAACCGAGCGTCGGAACGAACAGGAATGCGAAAACAACTTTTCCGATCAGTTCCAGACTGCTGGAGACGAGAGGGGTGATATGATCGCCGATGCCCTGCATGGCATTGCGGATGACACAGATCAGTGCTGTTACAAAATAAAACAGAGTATCAAACCGCAGGTAGGCGACGGCATTCTCAGTGACGGCAGGATTACTGCTCCCGGTTACAAGATAGATGAGTTTTGGGGCGGCAGTATAGGTCACAAGAATGACGCCAGCACACCAGATCCAGGTGTAGAGGATGGATTTTTTAATGCCTTCTTTGATGCGGCCGGTCTCATTGGCTCCCAGATTCTGTCCGCAGAAGGTTGCCATGGTTGTACCGAACACGGTAAAGATCAGCATGAAAAGTTCGGAGATCTTTCGGGCAGCAGTGTGGGCAACAATGATATCGGTGCCGAGTGTATTGATGGAAGTCTGTAAAGCGACGGTTCCAAAGTTGACGAGCGAACTCATAAAGCCCATGGAAAGACCACAGCTAAGCAGATCTTTTATAAGACTGCCGGAAAGTCCATGAAAATCCTCCTGATGCAGACGCAGGATCTCGTAACGTTTTATCATATAGAAAAAGCAGGTGATCATCGCAATAAACTGGGAGATCACAGTTGCGATTGCGGCACCGCGCACGCCCATATCAAGTGGAAAGATGCAGAGCAGATCTAAAAAAATGTTAAGTACAACGGAGACTGCAAGAAAAATAAGCGGTGTGATCGTGTCTCCGATCGCGCGTAACAATGCGGAGCATACATTGTACAGCATGGAAATGATCAGTCCTGCAAAAATGATCGAGATGTAATCGGCGGAAAGGCGGATCACATTTGAAGGTGTATTTAAAAAGGAAAGCAGCGGATCTAAAAAGATCAGCACGGCAGCGGTAATGAAAACGGCAATCGAACAGCCTAGTATCAGAGAGGTGGCAACGCAGCGTTTCAGGCCTTTGAAATCATGGGCACCGAAAAACTGGGCGGCGATCACGGCAAAACCGTTGGTGAGTCCCTGTAAAAAGCCAATCAAAAGGCTGCTTAAGGAGCTGGTCGCACCGACAGCAGCAAGCGCATCTTCACCCAGGGCAGAGCCGACGATCCTGGTATCCACCAGACTGTAGGTGAGCTGCAAAATGCATCCGATCAGAACCGGAATTGCAAAAGCAAAAAGAAGTTTTGAAATATTTCCCTTTGTAAGATCTTTCATCACAATATCCCTGCCTTATTTTGCAAATTTGCTGGTCGCACGTGACATGCGGTTTAAGGCAGATCTCTCCTTTTCTTTCGTATGATTTCTGTTCAAATGGTAGCACATTTTCCGGAAAAAACCAATGGTAAAAACAAATTGATTTCTCCGCCTGGTCATGTATAATAAGTTTGTAACACAATGAAAAAAGAAGGTATGTATCTATGTGGCTTACATTTGCATTTGGTTCCGCTTTTTTTGCGGGTATTACAGCAATTCTGGCGAAGGTCGGCATGGGAAAGACCGATTCGTCGCTTGCAACGGCGATCCGGACGATCGTGGTAGTGATCTTTTCCTGGCTTATGGTATTTCTGGTCGGTTCCCAGAGCACGATCACGCAGATCGACCGGAGATCACTGATCTTTCTGATCCTGTCCGGACTTGCTACCGGAGCATCATGGCTCTGTTATTTTAAGGCGTTGCAGCTTGGTGATGTGAATAAGGTAACGCCCATCGACAAGTCGAGCACGGTGCTTACCATGATCCTGGCAGTCCTTATTTTGCATGAGGCGTTGACGAAAAAAATGATCGTGGCAATGGTGCTCATTCTGGCAGGAACCTTTCTGATGATCACAAAAAAAGCATCTTCCGGAAAGAGTAAGAGCAAAAGCTGGTTTATTTATGCGGTACTCTCTGCGGTATTTGCGAGTCTGACCTCGATTCTGGCAAAGATCGGGATCACGAATGTGGAATCGAACCTCGGAACAGCGATCCGCACATGCGTTGTGCTTGTTATGGCGTGGCTTGTGGTATTTGTCACAAAAAAGCAGCATCAGTTTTCACAGATCACGTTCAAAAACGGGATATTTATCTGTCTGTCCGGTATTGCTACCGGAGCGTCGTGGTTATGCTATTACCGCGCACTGCAACAGGGACCGGCGAGCATCATTGTGCCGATCGATAAACTGAGCATTGTCGTTACCGTAGCCTTTTCCGCGATATTTTTGCGGGAGCATCTGACTCCGAAGGCATTTTTCGGACTGCTTGCGATCGTGGGGGGAACACTGTTACTTATTATATAGTGTTTTGAAACGAAACGGAGCTCCTGGGTTATGAATTTATTGTATCAGATACATATAGCTGGTTAAAACAGAAGATAAACATAAAAAATCATAAAAAATCAGAGGAGGAACGCCCCATGTTTGGAAAAATAACAGATTATAAATTAGAAGGTCAGAAGCTTATCATCCGTTTTGCAGAGCGCGAGGGTGTGGTGGAAGCAGTCACAGATGAGATCATAAATGTATTTTGCGGCTTTGAGACTATGGAACACCGCTCAAAGGCGATCGAGGGCGATAAGCAGACAAAAACGGCAGTTACCGTTTCGCGTGACACGACCGGTATCGTTTTCATGACAAAAAAACTGCGGGTTCACATTGCAGATGAATTTAAAGTGGATTTTTATGATGCAGAGGGAAAAATACTCTGCGAGGACTACCGCGGTAAGCGGGAATATGCCGAGCAGGTCAGTGAGGAATTTTTAGAGCTGATCCGTGCAGAAGGACATGATGTTGCAGACGGGGATGGACTTGATTATAAGATTCAGATCATAAAGAAAATGCAGGGGGATGAGAAGTTCTACGGGCTCGGGGACAAGACCGGATTCTTGGATAAGCGGCATTATGATTATGAGATGTGGAATTCCGATCTGCCGCAGGCGCATACAGATGCATTCAAGGCGCTCTATAAATCCGTTCCGTTTTTTATCACACTGCGGGACACCTGCGTTTACGGACTGTTTTTTGACAATACTTACAAATCGTTTTTCAATATGGCGAAGGAAAGTGAAAAATACTGCTTTTTTGGGGCAAACGCCGGAAACCTTGACTATTATTTTATCGGCGGGGCCACGATGCCGGATGTTGTGAAAAACTATACGTATCTGACCGGACGCACACCGCTGCCGCAGCTTTGGACGCTCGGGTATCACCAGTCACGGTGGGGCTATGAGACGAAGGAGGAGATCCTTGACATTGCAGAAAAATACCGTGAGTACGGGATTCCATGTGATACGATTCATTTTGACATTGACTACATGGACGGTTACCGTGTGTTTACCTGGAATGAAAAGACATTCGGAGCGCCGGGAGACGTGATAAAGCAGATCGCGGATATGGGATTTAAGACCGTGACGATCATTGATCCGGGCGTAAAGTTAGATCCGGGTTATGCAAAGTATGACGAGGGCATCGCTGGCGATTATTTTGCGAAGACGCCGGAGGGAGATGTCTATGTAAACGCAGTCTGGCCGGGAGATGCGGTCTATCCGGATTTTGGAAAGCCTGCGGTGCGTGCGTGGTGGGCGGATAATCAGAAATATCTGATCGATCTTGGCGTGCGCGGTGTCTGGAATGATATGAATGAACCGGCAAGCTTTAACGGCGAACTGCCACAGGATGTCGTATTTACCGATGAGGACAGACCGACAACACATGCGGCAATGCATAACGTATACGGACATCTGATGTCAAAGGCAACCTATGAAGGCCTGAAAAAGTGGGATAAAAGAAGACCATTTGTTATCACCCGTGCATGCTATGCAGGTTCACAGAAATACACGACTTTCTGGACCGGAGACAACCAGAGTCTCTGGGCGCATTTAGAGATGGCAGTTCCGCAGTTATGCAATATGGGATTAAGCGGACTTTCTTTTATCGGAACGGATGTCGGAGGCTTCGGGGCAGATGCGACCGGTGAACTTCTGGCGCGCTGGGTGCAGGTAGGCTGCTTTTCTCCGCTGTTCCGCAATCATTGTGCAAAGGGGAACATTCATCAGGAGCCGTGGCTGTTTGGCGAGGAAGTGCGCAACATTTATAAAAAATATGTGGAGCTGCGTTACCGCCTGCTGCCGTATTTATATGATCTGTTCCGGGAGGAGGAAGAAAACGGAATGCCGGTCATAAGACCGCTTGTGCTGCATTATGAAAAGGATAAGGAAACATTTACACGCAATGATGAGTTTTTGTTTGGCGCGAACATGCTTGTTGCACCGGTAACAGAACAGGGTGTCCACAAAAAAATCGTTTACCTGCCAGAGGGTGAATGGTATGATTATGATACGAAAGAAAAAGTTTTCGGTGGAAACTATCTGTTAAAGGAGGCACCGCTTTCGGTATGCCCGATCTATGTGAAAGCGGGAACGATCCTGCCGAATTATGAGCCGATGCATTACATCGGGGAAAAAGAGCTGGATACACTGGTGCTCGATGTTTATCCGGGAGAGGGAAGTTATGTAAACTATCAGGACAATGGCGAGGATTTTGCATATCGCGATGGTGCATATAATTTATATCGTTTCACTCAAAAAGGCGGAGTGCTTACGATCGAGCTGATCCATGACGGATATGAGAAAAAATACCGGCAGTTTACCGTCTGCTTCGGAGGACAGAAACAGACCATTCCGTTTCACGGGGAGACGGTCACGGTAAAGCTGGAAGCTTAAAAGCCTGGATCAAAACAAAGGGGGAGGAGATTTATGAAAAGAGCGATTGTACTTGGCGGAGGCGGAACCAGGGGTTCCTATGAGGTCGGGGTCTGGCGGGCACTGAATGAGCTTGAAATAGACTATCAGATCGTGACCGGAACATCGATCGGCTCGATCAACGGCGTATTTATGGCGATCGGGGAATACGAACGGGCGTATATGCTCTGGGATACGATCCGGATGGAAAATATGATGGAGGACGGGATCAATCTGACGGAGACACTGGAAGGCATGCTGGAACAAAAGGATGCGATCCGCCCGTTCTTAAAAAAATATATGAAGAATAAAGGGGCAGATATTTCACCGTTTGATGCATTTATCGAGAATATGACAGATGAAAAGAAGCTGCGGGATTCCAAAGTGGATTTCGGACTGGTAACAACGCAGTTTCCGTCCTTAAAAGGCGTGGAACTGGCGAAAAATGAGATCCCGCAGGGAATGCTAAAGGATTATCTGCTGGCATCCTCTGCGATCTTTCCGCTGTTCCCGATGCATAAGATCGGTACTGAGACTTATATTGACGGCTGTTATTACGATAATCTGCCGGTTGATTTTGCGATAAGGCTCGGTGCCGAGGAAGTGATCGCTGTGGATTTAAAGATAAATCCGACACATCCGGCTTATGCAAAACGCCCCTATGTGACCTATATAAAACCGACGCGTTCTCTTGGAACCATGATGAATTTTGATCACACGCTTTTAATGGACAACATGGAGATGGGCTATCAGGATGCCATGAAAAAATTCGGCAGATACAGCGGATTTTTTTATACGTTTACCGATACAGACTTTACTTTATGGGAAAAGGAAATCTCCACATTTTCACGCTGGATCGCAAAGCTGGAGGCACAGTTTTCGAGAAACCGTATTTCAAAGTTTGCGGGCGCATTCGATGTAAGCACGGTATTTACAGAGCTGGAAGCCCACACGGACGGAAAAGTTTTGGATAAAAAGGATTACTTTATCCGCGGAGCAGAGACAGCGGCAGAAGTTCTGGGACTGGATGAAAAAAAGACATATGGTTTTTCGGAATTTGTTTCCTGTATACAAAATGCGGTTCTGCCGGAAGAAAGCTGTGCAGATGTCGCAGCCTTTGCGGCAAAAAGCCGACGGACCCTTCTTGCGAAGCTGGCGGAATGGAAACGGAAAGAAGAAAGCGCATACGCGGCATCCTGCATGTATCATGCAATACGAAAGGGACTGGCTGCCGACACGGAGAAGATCGGACTGCTCACCGCATTTCCACGTGAACTGATCGCAGCATTATTTTTGTCTGCGTTTGGAATGGGAAATCAAGAATAGAGAAACGGGACAGGCGCGGCCCGCATATAGTATAGAGAAGTTAAATGCAGGAGCAGAGCAATGGATTATAATATGGAAAATTATTTCCGTATGCAGCAGTCCGGTGGATATAAAATCCCCTTTTATATGGCATATCCCATGCAGGATGTCTATTTAAGCGAGATCGAATATGAAAGAGACAGGGAACGCTTAAAAGAGATGTATCCGAAAGAGGCAAAGCGCATTCAGAAGGTGGTTGAGGAAGAATGTGACAAGATGGAATATGACGGGAGTTTGATGTTTGATGAATATCCGGACCGGGTTATGGTGCAGAAGCTGTGTGACGATATCTATAAAACGGTGTATGAGAGCCCTGCGGCAGAAGTAAAGACAGAGGAATTCAGGGATCGCAGGCCGGGCGGAGGATTCCCGCCGCCACCGCCGCCTCCGGGACCAAGACCGGGCGGACGTGATCTGATCGAGATCCTTCTGTTTGATGAGATGTTCCGCCGCCGCTGCCGTCATCAGAGATGCCGCAGATTCTGGTGATCCCGGAAAAGAAAGACTTGAGGTTTTAACCGAAACGAATTACAATATAGCTATCGTGCTTTCGATAGCTATATTTTTTTTGAAAGAGAGGACACGCCTTTGAAAAAGGGATTTATAAAAGCCGGTATTCTGGTGGTCATATTTTTTGCGGCACTCATTTTTTTCAGCCTGATGACCAATCAGACCAATGAAGATCTTACGACAGATATGGCAAACGCCACTTTACCGATGATAGATTTGTATACAGGTGACACGGAGATCAATGAACTGCATGGTTATACGACGCAGATGGATGCTTCCTATATGAGAGATACCATCACACCGGTCGGTGCGGACATGAAAGTGCCGGCGACCATTCAGACATTCGGAACGAATGTGGACGGGATCTCCTACAAGATCCGCAGTATGGACGGCCAGGATCTGATCGCAGAGGCGGAGATCACCGATTATACGGAAAACGGAGGCCTTATTTCTGTTCAGATCCCGATTCAGAATCTGATCAAGGATGGCCAGGAATATAACCTGATTCTGGAACTGAAGCACAAAGATAAGACATACTATTACTATACCAGAATCTTAAAGAGTGAGGATGCAAATGTAGAACCGTGTGTGGAGTTTGCAAAAAACTTCCATGATATGACCTTTGATGAGGAAAAATCCGCCGGCCTTGCGACTTATATGGAACCGGATGCAACGGCGGATAATTCTACCTTGAATAAAGTGACGATCCACTCCACATTAAGCCAGGTGACCTGGAATCAGTTTAAGGGAGTTCCGCTCTCAGAACCTGCAGTTTCAGTCAAGGAGATCCAGGGCTCATACAATGTTGTGACACTTTCCTATGTCATGACATCAACCGGAGATAATGGAGAACTTGAATATTATAATGTAGAGGAATATTATCGAATCCGCTACACGGCTTCCCGCATTTATCTGTTGAATTTTGAGCGTACGATGAGTCAGATTTTCCGTGGTGAGAACGACAGCTTTTATGATGACTGTATACAGCTTGGCATCCGTTCGGGAGACATTGCCTATCAGTCGAATGAAAGCGGTTCGGTGGTCTGCTTTGTGCAGGAGGGCGAGCTGTGGAGCTATGATGAAAATAATGACCGGCTTTCCCAGGTATTCAGCTTCCGCGGATTTGAGGGAATTGACGCCAGGGAAAATTACGATCAGCATGATATCAAGATCATTGGCATTGATGAGGCGGGCAGCATCAATTTTGCGGTGTATGGTTATATGAACCGTGGCGAGCATGAGGGAGAGGCCGGAATCGGAATCTACCATTTTGACAGTGTGGCAAATACGGTGGAGGAGGAGGCGTTTCTGCCGTCTGACCAGTCTTATCAGGTCATGAAGTCCAATATCGGACAGCTCATCTATGAAAATGAGGATAACAGCCTCTACATTATGATGGAGGGAACGGTATATAAGATAGACCTTTCCACCAGAGAGACCGCGCAGGTGGTTTCCGGTCTGCATGAGGATTCCTATGCGGTTTCCGATACCAATGAGTATTTTGCGTATATTGACGGAAATGACAATAATGCGGCATCCCGGGTGCATGTGCTCGATTTTGCGGACGGAAGCGATTACACCATAGATGCCGGTGAAGGACAGTATATCCGGCCGCTCGGATTTATGCAGGGAGATTTCATTTACGGTCTTGCAAGAGCTGACCAGGTGATGATGGATGCGGCTGGAACCGTGACATTTCCGATGTATAAGATCTGTATCATGGATATCGGCGCAGGGACGCATGATGTTTTAAAGGAGTATCAGAAGGACGGGTATTTTATTTCCGGTATCCAGTTATCGGATTATACGATATATTTAAACCGTCTGACCTATAACGGTATGGCATATGTGCAGGCAGATGCGGACACGATCATGAACCGTGAGGGTGATGTGGAAAAACCGGTGGAGATCCATGAGACGAATACGGAGGAAAAAGAGACGCAGTACCAGTTGAAGCTTGCGGAGGAGATCAGTGATACTTCACCGAAGCTTCTTACACCGAAGCAGATCGTGCTTGAGGAAAACCGTAATATTTCCATAGAACTGCCGGCACAGGGCGAAAAATATTATGTATACAGCGCCGGAGAGGTGTGTCTGGCGACTTACAGTCTTCCGGAAGCAATCGGAAAGGCAAATGACACGATGGGTGTTGTCATCGGCAATGGACAGAGTTACATCTGGAAGCGTGCAAGGAAGACGAACTGCCCGTCACTGCATGTTACAGTCGGCGATTCGGATGCTGCCGGAAGCTCGATCGCAAAATGTATCAGTGCCCTGCTTCAGAGCAAGGACATCAACCTGAATGCGCAGGAATTGTTGAACAGCGGAGATACGCCGAAGCAGGTGCTCCAGGATTCCATGCAGGATTGCAGGATACTGGACCTTGGCGGATGCAGCGTGGAGGAGCTTTTGTATTATGTGAGCAACGGTACGCCGGTATTTGCGATGACAAGTCAGAGTGATGCGGTACTGCTTGTAGGTTATGACGCAAACAGCATCGTATATTATGACCCGGTAACCGAAAAGAATGTGTCAAAGTCATTTGAAGAGGCGCAGGCACTGTTTTCCCAGGCGGGAGATACGTTTCTTACTTATATTGAATAATAAGCTTTTGTGTATCTTTTGGGATTGTTGAAATATAATATGATATACGTATTCTTTTTCCCGTGGCAGCGTTTGCCGGAGCAACGACGGCTGAAGTATATGTGATGCCACCATAAAATTGTATAGAAAATTAGGTCGTTATGTGACGCTTTTGTTGATAATGGCAGATTTCCCAGAAAGCTATTGCAAATTTATGCGGAATAAGGTATATTACAGTTTGTACCACAACATAAGGAAGTGTAAGAGGACGAGATGAGTAGAAAAAAAGAAGTAATCGTATCAGATGTTTCTAAAAAGCACGATAATCCTATTGCAGAATTAGTACAGGTTGCATGCTGTTTTGACAGTGAGATTATTTTAGAAAGCAATAATCGTAAGATTAACGCAAAAAGTATTATGGGGATTATGGCGTTCAATCCGACGGTCGGCATGTCAGTGGACATTGTTGTAGACGGAAAGGACGAAGAAGAAGCATTACAGGCAATGGAAAAATTTTTGGTTTGTGAATAATTGAATTGGGAGGATTTACAATGAAAAAGAGACCAGCGAAAACTGTAACAGCAAAAACACAGCCGATGGCTGCAGCAGGTGCGGCAAAGGCAGCAGAGCCGGTAAAGGCTGACAAGGTACAGGAAGTAAAAAACGAAGTTAAAGCTGAAGTAGAAGAAACTGCAAAGGCAACACTTGAAGAGGCAAAAAAGGCAGAGGAAAAGATTTCAGAAAAGGTCAATGAGGCAGCAGCCAAAGCAACAGAGATTGCAACGGAGAAAGCGGAAGAGACCAAGACTGCAGTTAAGGCGGCTGCAAAGAAAACGGCAGAAAAGGTAGTAGCTGCGAAGAAAACAGCCGTAACCAAAAAGGCAGAAAAAACACCGCTTGTACCGCAGATCTATCTTCAGTTTGCAGGTAATGAAGCTGATCAGGAAAGTATTGTGAATGCGATCAAGGACAAATATGTTGCAGAGGGACACAGAGCAAGTGCGATCAAATCCCTTCAGATCTATCTGAAACCGGAAGAAAATGCTGCATATTATGTCATCAACCAGAAGAGTATGGGAATGGTTCCTTTATTCTAAAAAAGAAAATTTATACATACGATTGTTATAATCATAATTGAACAAAAAAAGAGAACGGCTTTTTCGTCGTTCTCTTTTTTTGATTAATGATAACCGGTTTACCGGAATGGGATTCCGAAGGGAATCCCGTCCCGACAAAAATTATCTTATTTTGATTTCTTCTGCTCGTCTTTGTATTTGCTGACAAGGCGCTGAATACGATCGTACGGATTTAACAGATCACTGATGGAAGTATCGTGATTTAAGGTGTCTACGATGTATGCGATGTATTTGCTCATGTCGCAGTTGATGTAGTAGTCTCTGGAAAGCAGTTCCGGTGTCTGGTAGGTCAGGTTGGTGGTAACGACCTTGTAGATCGTGCCGTCTGCAACTGCCTGATCAAATTTCTCAAGACCATTGGTGAACAGACCGAAAGTAGCAATAACGAAGATACGTTTTGCTTTTCTTTTCTTTAATTCGGTTGCCACATCGATCATGCTTTCACCGGAGGAGATCATATCATCCACGATAAACACATCCTTGCCTTCTACGGAAGAACCTAAGAATTCATGTGCCACAATCGGGTTACGTCCGTCAACAATCTTGCTGTAATCACGGCGCTTATAGAACATGCCCATATCCAGACCAAGTACGTTTGCAAGGTAAATGGCACGGCCGGTACCGCCTTCATCCGGGCTGATGACCATCATATGTTCGCTGTCGATCTGGAGATCCTTTATTTCGCCGAGGATTCCCTTTACAAACTGATAAGCAGGCTGAACGGTCTCGAATCCGTTGAGCGGAATTGCGTTCTGGACACGCGGATCATGTGCATCAAAGGTGATGATGTTGTCAACGCCCATAGAGATCAGCTCCTGCAGCGCGATCGCACAGTCTAAGGACTCTCTGGAAGTACGCTTGTGCTGACGGCTTTCGTATAAGAACGGCATGATTACGGTGATTCTTCTTGCTTTTCCGCCGACAGCAGCGATCACACGTTTCAGATCCTGATAGTGGTCGTCCGGAGACATGTGATTTTTGTGACCGCATACGGTATAGGTCAGATTGTAATTTGTGACATCCACGAGAAGGAAAAGATCGTAACCGCGGACAGATTCCTTGATCACACATTTGGCTTCGCCGGTACCAAAACGCGGTACGCTGACATCAACGATATAGGAATTGCTCTGATAACCCTTGAATGCGATGGTATCCTTGTGTTCGTGCTGTCTTTTCTCTCTCCACTTTACCAGATAGTGGTCTACTTTTTCACCGAGCTCTTTGCAGCTTTCAAGCGGGATGAGTCCGAGACTTCCCTTTGGAATGGTTTCTAAATTTCTCTTGTCGTCTGACATGGATAGGTTCCTCCGTAATATGAATTGTTTATAGTTTTATTTCAATAGATGCAGCATCTAATGAGAACAAAGGTTAGTGCAGCTTTTTCTGGATGCGGATGTCGTTTCCATAAAGTTTTAACATCGTGTAGTTGGAAATCACCCGGGAAAGGGTACGCTCCGAGTAGATATCCGCAAGCTGGTCAATAGTCAGGTTTGTGGAAATGATGGTTGACTTCCTGCGAAGCAGCCGCTCATTCAAACATAAAAAGAACTGTGAGGTTGTAAAAGAATTGGACATCTCCGTGCCGAGGTCGTCCACGATCAAAAGGTCACAGTCGAATATATTCTGATGCGCCGCAGAGGCGTCGGTATCTTTATCAAAAACATTTTTTGCGAAAATATCAAAAAGCTGAAATGCAGTGAAATAGATCACGGAAAATCCGCGGTCTAAGAGTTCTTTTGCAATACAGTTGGAGAGAAAAGTCTTTCCAACACCGGTATTGCCGTAGAAAAACAGATTTCCGGCGGGATCGCAGGAACCAAAGGTTTGAATGAAATGCTCGCTTGCTTCTCTGGCATGCTTCATCAAAGCCAGTGAAGATGCACCGCTTTTTGGTTCGATCTCCGTATCGGAAAAATATTCATAGGAAAAATGGTCAAAATTTTCCTTTGACAGGATGGATCTGATGTTGGACTGGGTATAGATCAGATCGATCGCAGCCTGTTTAAAGCAGTGGCAGCGCTCGTTCCCGATATAACCGGTGTCCTTACAGTCCGGACAGTCATAGGGTGGAGTGAAATAATCCTCCGGATAACCAAGACCGGATAAGATCACGGACTTTTCCTCGTGAAGTGCGGCAATCTGATGCTTCAGCTCCGTCAGAGCAGAGGAATCCTCGCCAAGCAACAGCTTTTTTGCCTGTGCGACAGAACAGGAGGAAATGGTATCATCAATTTCCTTTAAGCGTGCACTTCTGGCATAAGCCTCGTTTTTGCGGTCTTCCATGATATGCTGATTTCGGATCTGTTTTGCGTTGTACTGACGGATCAGTTCGTCGTACTGGGCGTTGCTAAGTGCCATGTGATCAAAGCCTCCTGATGTCTGGCGAAATATTTATAAATTAGTTTTAGGATTTTAAGACCTGTCTTTCCAACTGGTCAAAATCATAGGATCGCTGGGAAAAATCGTTGAAGCGGTTGGGGGCAGGAGAGGAGCTTCTTGCTGCCCGTCCCTGCTGCTTTGGTTTCCGGTTTGAAAATGCTTCATCCAGCGCTGCGATCTCTTTTAAGGAAGAAACCTGTTTTTTGTGCCAGTTGTTTAAAATAGAATCTGTATATTCAAAGCTTGGCTGGTGGATCGCCTGCATGGTACGTCTGCATGCCTCGGTCACCAGCTCTATGGAAAAGCCGTAGGAGCCTGTCCATTTCTCGATAAAAGCAAGTTCGGATTCCACCAGATTGCGTCCGGAAATGCCGAATGCTTTCATGACGGCGGTATTCGTTTTGCTGTAACGTTCATTTTTTTCCTTCGCCTGCGAAACGGATAAAATCCCTTCCTTATGCCAGGAGAGCGCCACAGTCTCCATATAGCGCATGCTCTTGTGACCGCCTCCGACACAGTATTCGATCAGATATTCGATCAGTTCCATGGAAAATCCAAGGCTGTCATGCCAGTAGAGGATCGCATTGATGTCCGTTGCATTCAAAGTATGCCCAAGATAAGTCTCGGTCATAAATAAAAGTTCCTGAACTCCCTTATCCTGCTGGAAGGCACGCATCTCATCCGCAGAGTAATCTGCTTTTGGAGCATCCTGCTGTGTGCCGGGAACGGGAGCAGAGCCGGAATGAGTCCGGAATGTGTCTTCGCCGGTGCTGCAGGAAGCGGGCGCTGCT
>OIZA01000540.1_pt1 | contig 18371 bp, 15 predicted proteins | sample 1588381 | NCBI WGS metagenome assembly OIZA01 (sample SAMN03283277) | human gut metagenome | biome: human-associated habitat; material: feces | host: Homo sapiens | place: Peru | collected 2012 | reverse complement strand
GATAGAAGGCATCAATTTCCACAAGTATGGTGCGCATATTTTCCATACGAATAATAAAGAGGTTTGGAATTATGTAAACCAGTTCGCGGAGTTTAACCGGTTTACGAACTCTCCGGTGGCGAATTACCACGGCGAGCTGTATTCCCTGCCGTTTAATATGTACACCTTCAACAAGATGTGGGGTGTCGTGACTCCGCAGGAAGCAGCGGCGAAGATCGAGGAACAGCGCAAGGCAGCAGGCATCACAGAGCCGAAGAATCTTGAGGAGCAGGCGATCAGTCTGGTTGGTACGGATATTTATGAGAAGCTGATCAAGGGATATACGGAGAAGCAATGGGGACGAGACTGCCGCGAGCTGCCGGCGTTCATCATCCGCAGGCTGCCGGTTCGCCTGACGTTTGACAACAACTATTTCAACGCCCTCTATCAGGGCATTCCCATCGGCGGCTATACGAAGCTGGTGGAGAACTTGTTAGAAGGCATTGAGGTACGGCTGAACACAGATTATCTGGAACAGAAGGAGGAACTGGACAGACTGGCGGAAACCATCGTCTATACCGGCCCCATCGATGCGTATTTCGGGTATTCCCTGGGAGCACTGGAATACCGTTCCGTAAGGTTCGAGACAGAGGTACTGGATATACCGAACTTCCAGGGCAATGCAGCAGTGAACTATACGGATCGTGAGACACCCTGGACCCGGATCATCGAGCACAAGTGGTTCGAATTTGGCAGGGATGAACAGGGACAGGAGTTACCGAAGACGGTCATCAGCAGAGAGTACAGTTCCGAATGGAAACCGGGGGATGAACCTTACTATCCGGTGAACGATGAGAAGAACGGCGTTTTGTATGCAGAGTACAAGAAGCTGGCAGACACGCAAAAGAATGTGATCTTTGGCGGAAGACTGGCGGAATATCGCTATTATGATATGGATGCGGTCATTGCTTCGGCCCTGAAAAAGAGCGAAGAAGTACTGTAAGGCAACCGAGAAGAAATAAGAGCAAAAGAAATGCAGTGGCGGAAATAACGTCACTGCATTTTTATAGTGCGCCTTGCGGCGCACGTTTCCGGATAATCTTTAGCCGATCTGCGGTTTGGCCTTTCTCTTGTTGCGGAACTCTCTTACGGCGATCAGCAGATCATAACGATATACTAACGTGTACATCACAGCTGCCATGACAAAAGCAGTCAGAACATCAAAGACGGAATGCTGTTTGATGAACATGGTGGCCATAATAATGGAGACGGCCAGGATCAGGGAACCGATGCGGATACCCTTTTTCTTCTCGAAACACTTGCTGCGGATAATGGCAAAATGTGCACCCAGGGAATTATATACGTGAATGCTGGGCCACAGGTTGGTAGGAGTGTCTGTCCGATACAGAGCGGCTACCATGCGGGTGAAGATATTGTCTCTGGGCATGACCGCGGGACGCAGGTGCTGTCCGTTGGGCCACAAGGTGGATACGATCAGAAAGATCGTCATGCCTGTGAAGAGGAAGATGCAGGTGCGGTAATAGTCTTCTTTGTTCTTAAAAAAGAAATAGATGACTACCGCAGACACATAGGCAAACCACAAAAAGTAAGGAATGATGAATACTTCACAGAAAGGAATGTAATCATCCGCCGCCATATGTATGATCCGGTAATGTCCGGCGGTGTTCTTCTCCAGCCAGACGAACCAGGTCATGTAAATAATGCCATATATAATAAGAGGAATGGCATGTTTATATTTCAAATAAAAGTTCCGTAATTTTTCCATAAAAACCTCATTTCTCTAAAACCTATGCTCCGAAACAATTTTAGTATAGCCATCGGAACAAAAAAATCAAGGCTTTTTTGGAATACTTAAGCATTCTTAAGAAAATCTTTAGGTACTGTTTAAGCCGTTTAAGGAGTGATCATCCGAATCGCGCCGGGGAGGCATTCCACACGGAATCCGCGGCTTTTTCGCGTTACCTCTCCGTCGGTATGCACCCACAGCGGAGCAGATGTGGTAATGGACATCTGGGTGGCGGTATGGGCATGGATGCCTTTGACAAAATAGTGCCTGCCGAAAAAGGCGGTGGGCAGGGCCAACAGCACCAGACCCTTGGAAATATTGCCGACCGAACACAGATCCAGTACGCCGTCATGATCGACAGCGGGAGGGCAGAACATGAACCCGCCGCCCTCGTAGCGGTGACTCATACAGGTGACGAACAGAAAACGGGGCAGTTCTACCGATTCCCGTTTGTCATGCACTGTGTCTTCCAGTGTCAGAGTGCAGGAGACCTTGCGGGCAGTAATCAACTGTTTTAAGGCGATTCCCAGATAAGTCAGTTTCCCAAGGCCGATCCGGTTCATGGTATCCTTGATCTTGGAATTCATGGCCTCCGCACAGACGGCAGCATCAAAACCGATGCCGCAGCTGACGGCGAAAAGTCGGGATTCTTCCGGCAGATCCTCGTCCAGATAGGTCAGTTTCCCCAGATCCATGGCTCTGGGAGCGGTATTCCTAAAGATCAGATCGAGAGCAGCCTTCGGATCTTTGGGAATACCCAGATCTCTGGCCAGATCGTTGCTGGAGCCGGTGGGAATATATCCGAGGATCACCCGGGAAGGATCCACGATGCCCTGAAGGGCTTCGTTCACGGTGCCGTCACCCCCCAGAACGATGAGTTTTAAATCCGGTTCCCCGGCATGCTCTGTGGTGATCTGGGCGGACAGCTGTCGGACTTCGCCGGCCTTTCCGGAAAAATAGGTCTGATATTCCACGGCGCTTTCCTTTAATGCTGGTTCCACCTGTTCGGACCAGATCTTCGCCCCTCTGCCGGAGCGGGAGGCGGGATTGATAATAATATGATACATGAGGATTCCTCATCTTTCGTAAAGTTATGTTAATTTTTATTCTAACACATAGCACAGTTTCTGCCAACATTGTTCATTTTCCATCTTTGCAATTAAAAAGTTCTATGCTATACTTAGTCCTAAGTTTATCACATTAACGTGATAGTGACATAAGGAGGAACGAGGCATGTATTCATTGGATGAAGTAAAAAAAGTAGATCCCGAAGTGGCACAGGCCATTATTGACGAGGAGAATCGTCAGAACAGTCATATCGAGCTGATTGCATCTGAGAACTGGGTAAGTAAGGCTGTTATGGCAGCTATGGGCAGTCCCCTGACCAATAAATATGCAGAAGGTTATCCCGGCAAGAGATATTACGGTGGCTGTGAGTGCGTGGATGTCATTGAGAATCTGGCAATCGAGCGTGCCAAGAAGCTGTTTGGCTGCGATTATGCCAATGTACAGCCCCATTCCGGAGCACAGGCGAATATGGCAGTGCAGTTCGCTGTATTGAAGCCCGGTGATACCATCATGGGCATGAATCTGGATCATGGCGGACATCTGACCCATGGTTCACCTGTGAATATGTCCGGTAAATATTTCCATGTAGTACCTTACGGCGTGGATGACAACGGATTCCTGGATTATGACAGAATGAGAGAGCTGGCACTGGAGTGCAAGCCCAAGATGATCATTGCGGGCGCTTCCGCATATGCCCGTACCATTGATTTCAAGAAGTTCCGTGAGGTAGCGGATGAAGTCGGTGCAGTACTGATGGTGGATATGGCGCATATCGCAGGCCTTGTGGCAGCAGGCCTTCATCCCAGTCCCATCCCCTATGCGGATGTAGTGACCACCACCACTCACAAGACGCTGCGCGGACCCAGAGGCGGTATGATCCTCTGCAATAAGGAAGCCAACGAGAGATTCAACTTTAACAAGGCGATCTTCCCCGGCATCCAGGGCGGTCCTCTGATGCATGTGATCGCAGCCAAGGCTGTCTGCTTCGAGGAAGCGTTAAGCGACGATTTTAAAGTATATCAGAAGAACATCGTAGACAATGCACAGGCACTGTGCAAGGGGCTGATGAGCCGTGACATCAAGATCGTCTCCGGCGGTACGGATAATCACCTGATGTTAGTAGACCTGACTCCTTACGGACTGACCGGTAAGGCCGTGGAGAAGCTGTTGGATGCGGCACACATCACTGCCAACAAGAACACCATCCCCAACGATCCCCAGTCTCCGTTTGTCACCAGCGGTATCCGTCTGGGAACCCCTGCGGTAACGTCCAGAGGCTTGAACACCGAAGACATGGATCAGGTGGCAGAGGCCATTGCCATGGTCATCAAGGGCGGCGAGGAGCAGGTTCCCGCAGCCAGAGCCATCATTCAGAAATTAACAGACAAATATCCTCTGATCTAAGGATGGGAGGAACAGAAAACAGAAAAGAGCCGAAAGGCTCTTTTCTTATGAATGTGCGTCGGAACTACGTAAAAAAGATAAAAATGGGGGTTGTCTTTCATACTTTACTGTGCTAGAATATCCCTCAGTGAAAAACAAGTGTCCGTACTACAGATACGAACCGCCGGAAAGGATAACATATGGGAGAAACGACCAAGTATTTCGTGGTGAAGCAGAAAGCCATCCCCGAAGTGCTGTTAAAGGTAGTGGAAGCAAAGCGGCTTCTGGAGTCAGAGAAGGTTCTGACCATACAGGAAGCGGTTGATGCGGTAGGTATCAGCCGCAGTTCTTTTTATAAGTACAAAGATGATATTTTTCCCTTCCATGACAATTCCCAGGGAACGACCATCACGCTGACCTTTCAGATGGACGATGAACCGGGAATATTGTCGGATGTACTGAAGATCATCGCAGAGTACCGGGCCAATATCCTGACGATCCATCAGAGTATTCCCATCAACGGGATCGCTTCTCTGACGCTGAGCATTCAGGTATTGCAGACCACGGGAGATACCTCCCGGATGATCGAACAGCTGGAGGGACAGCCCAGCGTGCATCACGTAAAAATACTGGCAAAAGAATAGTGTCGGAACGATAGAAGATAAAAGTGAGGAGTTTATTATGATCAACGTTGCAGTATTAGGCTACGGCACCGTAGGCAGCGGTGTGGTGGAAGTTATCGAGAAAAACAAGGGTATGGTGAACAAAAAGTCCGCCCAGGAACTGGAAGTAAAATACATTCTGGATCTGAGAGATTTCCCGGGGGATCCTTACGAAGACAAGGTCATTCATGATTTCAATATGATCTTACAGGACGACAGCGTGACCATCGTCTGCGAGACCATGGGCGGTGTGGGAGCTGCTTACCAGTTCACAAAGCAGGCGCTGGAACTGGGCAAGAGCGTCTGCACTTCCAACAAGGAACTGGTGGCCAAGCACGGTCCCGAACTGCTGCAGATTGCGAAGAAACATAATTGCAACTATCTGTTCGAAGCCAGCGTGGGCGGCGGTATCCCCATTATCCGGCCCTTAAATTACTCCCTGACCGCAGAGAAGATCGAAGCCATCAACGGTATCTTAAACGGTACCACGAACTATATTTTAAGCAAAATGGAAAAAGAAGGTGCGGATTTCGATACTGTTCTGAAAGAAGCACAGGACAAAGGCTATGCGGAGCGCAATCCGGAAGCGGATGTGGAAGGCCATGATGCCTGCCGTAAGATCGCGATCCTGTCTTCCCTGATGTTCGGCAAAAATGTGGATTCCGAGAAGATCCCCACCGAGGGCATCACGAAGATCACGGCGGCAGATTTCGAATATGCCAATGCCACGGATCATACCATCAAGCTGTTAGGCAGAAGCCGCGCTATTGATGATAATACCGCGGAAGTTATGGTGGCACCGTTCCTGCTTCCCAAGGAACATCCGCTGGCCATGGTGCACGGTGTGTTCAATGCCGTATTTGTCACGGGCAATATGCTGGGAGATTCCATGTATTACGGACGGGGCGCCGGGAAGCTTCCCACCGCCAGTGCAGTAGTATCGGACGTCATCGACTGCGCAAGACATCAGGGCAAGGTGATCATGTGCTTCTGGGACAAAGAGGAAGTAAAATTGGCAGACATCGATGAGACGGAGAGAAGCTTTTTCGTCCGGGCAAAAGCCGGTGCGGAAAAAGAGGTAGAGGCAGCGTTCCCCGGCGGACAGATGGTACATCTTAAAGACCGGAAGGAAGACTTCGGATACTTCACACAGAGCATGAAGGAAAAGGATTTTCAGGCAAAATACGAAGCGCTGGGTGCACAGATGCTCGGCAGGATCCGTCTGGTATAAAAAGGATATACTATTATTAGATAGAGTTGAGGAGAAAATGTTATGTCAAAAGTAGTGAAATTCGGTGGAAGCTCTCTGGCAAGCGCAGAGCAGTTCAAAAAAGTAGGAAATATCATCCGCGCGGATAAGGAGAGAAGATACGTGGTACCCTCCGCACCGGGAAAAAGATTTTCCGATGACACCAAGGTAACGGATATGCTGTATGCCTGCTATGATCTGGCAGATCAGGGCAAGAGCTTTAACACAGAACTGGATGCCATCAAGGCCCGTTATCAGGAGATTATCGATGGTCTGCAGTTAGATCTGGATCTGAGCGAGGAGTTCAAGACCATAGAGAAGAATTTTAAGGCGAAGGCCGGCAGTAATTATGCTGCCTCCCGTGGGGAATATCTGAATGGTATCATCATGGCAAATTATCTGGGCTATGATTTCATTGATGCCGCAACCGTGATCTTCTTCGACGAGAACGGCGAATTCGATGCAGCAAAGACCAATGAGGTACTGCGTGCCAGACTGGCAGAAAGCAGGGAAGCAGTGGTACCCGGTTTCTACGGCGCCATGCCTGACGGAACGGTAAAGACTTTCTCCAGAGGCGGTTCCGATATCACCGGATCTATCGTGGCCAAGGCTGCCAAAGCAGATGTCTATGAGAACTGGACTGACGTATCCGGCTTCCTGATCGCAGATCCCCGGATCATCGACCATCCCGAAGCTATTGAGACCATTACCTACCGTGAACTCCGCGAACTGGCCTATATGGGTGCTACCGTACTTCACGAGGACGCCATTTTCCCGGTGCGTCAGGAAGGTATCCCCATCAATATCCGCAACACCAATGCTCCCGAAGACAACGGCACCTGGATCGTGGGAAGCACCTGCCAGAAGTCCAAATATGTCATCACCGGTATCGCCGGCAAGAAGGGCTTCTGCTCCGTCAATATTGAAAAAGATATGATGAACTCTGAAATCGGTTTCGGCAGAAAAGTACTGCAGGCTTTTGAAGAGAACGGAATCTCCTTCGAGCATGTTCCCTCCGGTATTGATACTATGACGGTATTCGTACATCAGGACGAGTTCATGCACAAGGAACAGAAGGTAGTGGCAGGCATTCACAGACTGGCCAATCCCGACACCATTGACATCGAGTCCGATCTGGCACTGATCGCTGTGGTAGGCCGTGGCATGAAGTCCACCCGTGGTACCGCCGGTAGAATTTTCTCCGCACTGGCACACAAGAACATCAATGTCAAGATGATCGACCAGGGATCTTCTGAGCTGAACATCATTATCGGTGTGGCAAACGAAGATTTTGAGACCGCCATCCGTGCGATCTACGATATTTTCGTACTCACAAGACTGTAAAAAGCTATCACATTATATAAGAAGAAAGAGACAGGCAAGCCGTGAATGACTTGTCTGTCTCTTTTTGATTTAAAATAAAATTCAGGTCTCCGGATACTGGATCATATCCAGGATCGGTGTCCGCATGATGAACTGGTAGCTTTCGAATACTTTTTCCGCCGGGACGTCCTTCGGGGAGGACAGCCACAGCCGCAGGATCTCGATCAGCAGATGGGCGTTGTAATGTGCCAGCCCCTGGGCCGTGATCAGTTCACAGGGCATTTTCTTCATGGGATGTCTGGTCAGAATCCGGAAAAAGGTCTCTTCACAGTAGTGGGCAAAAAATTCACCAAAACAATTCTGCCCGGTGATCTCGAAGAGACGGCGGTAATATTCCTTGTTTTTCTCAAAGCACAAAAACATCAGCTTGATGGCCTCGTGCTCCATATCGTTATCGATCATGACTTCCACCTTGCTGCCGATATCCCGGTCGAAGAGGAATTCAATGACTTCGTATTTGTCCTGAAAATAGTTGTAGAAGGTGGGGCGGATCACGTGGGCACCGTCCGTGATCATTTTAATGGATATTTTGGAGAAAGGTGTGGTAAGCACCAGCTCACGAAAACTGTCAGCCAGCAATTCTTTTGTTTTCATCCCGGAACTCCTTTGTTCTTTTTTAGATATCCGTAAAAGTATTATAAACAAAAAATAAAGGGAACTCAACCGAAAACGACATTTTCTCCAAAATGTCACGAAAAAGATACAATTATTTGAAAATTGTAAAAAGGAGAAGACGAAGATGACAAGCTGTATCTTACCACTGACCGGGAAAATGGATAAAGTAGGGGTAAGAAAAGAGAGAAACCTGCGATAAAAATAATACAAAAGAGAGACGAGGTAAGCGTTATGGCAGACATCAAACACAAAGTAGAGAGAGCCGCATTCGGCACTGCGATCGACGGAATCCTGAAGTACGTGAACAAGGACGAGGCAGACAGAGAAAAGGCATTCTTAAAGCTGGTAGATCTGTCGGAGAAATTTATGGGAGATACCTTCCGCAAGGAAAGCTATGATGCGGCAAGAAGGATGATCCAGGATCCGGACAGCAAATGGATGCAGTATGTGAACCGGATCTTAAATGAGGTGGATCCCCATGTAATCAAAATGTCCGCGCTGGACTATGGCTTTGAGGCGGCTTTCTGCGGTAAGAAAGAGATCAACGAGATGCGTGTCAAGCATCAGTGCAATATTCCCTGGCTGATCCTGATGGATCCCACCAGTGCCTGCAACCTGCATTGCACCGGCTGTTGGGCGGCAGAGTACGGCAACCGTCTGAACTTAAGCTTTGAAGATATGGACCGTATCGTTACCCAGGGTAAGGAACTGGGCATTTATCTGTATTTCTTCACCGGCGGCGAACCTCTGGTCAGAAAGGATGACATCATCCGCCTGTGTGAAAAGCACGATGACTGTGGTTTCCATGCGTTTACCAACGGCACCCTGATCGACGAGAAATTCTGTCAGGAGATGAAGCGGGTAGGTAACTTCTCCGTAGCCATCAGTCTGGAAGGCTTCGATGAGGTAAACGACTTACGCCGCGGCAAGGGGGTATTTGACAAGGTCATGCATGCCATGGATCTGATGAAGCAGTACGGCCTGATCTTCGGAACCTCCATCTGCTACACCAGCAAAAACTATAAGGTAGTCACCAGCGATGAATTCCTGGATATGATCATTGAAAAAGGAGCCAGATTCAGCTGGTACTTCCATTACATGCCCGTAGGAAACGATGCCTCTACCGAACTGCTCTTAGACCCGGATCAGAGAGAGTATATGTATCACCGGATTCGTGAGATCCGCGCCATGAAGGGTGGCAAGCCGATCTTTGCTTTTGATTTCCAGAACGACGGGGAATATGTGGGCGGATGTATTGCAGGCGGCAGAAACTACTGTCACATCAATCCCAACGGTGATGTGGAACCCTGTGTATTCATCCATTATTCCGGCGCCAACATCAAGGAAGTGGATCTGCTGACCGCGTTGAAGCAGCCGCTGTTCATGGCTTACCGTGTGAACCAGCCCTTCAACTGCAACCACTTAAAGCCCTGCCCGATGTTAGAAAATCCGGAGATCTTACAGCGCATGGTGCATGAGACCGGTGCCCATTCCACCGACTTACAGTCACCGGAATCCGTGGAGCATCTGTGCGGAAAGTGCGTGGAATACGCGAAGAACTGGGACGAGCGCGCACAGAAACTGTGGAATAAATAATAGTTCTTTTACAAAAGTTTATATTTAGTTAATTGCTTTTTACCTTTCGGAACATCATAATGTAGGTAACATTCAGGGCCGGCTTCGCGAAGGAGGCTCTGAAAGATTTGGATAATCTGTCCCCCTGCATGGTGGCGAACGAAAGGTGGCACTTCATGAAAGAGAAGTTACAGCGTTTCATGTGGGGGCGTTATGGCAACGACCGCTTCAATCAGTTTCTGATGATTGTGGCTCTGGTCTGCCTGGCGCTCTCTTTTTTTGGTCTGAGAATCTTTTACGTGCTGGCTCTGGCCCTGTTAGTCTATGTGTATTACCGGATGTTTTCTAAGAATATGAGTAAGAGGAGTGCCGAGAACCAGTGGTATCTGAAAAAAGAAATGAAGGTCCGCGGATGGATCAACGGGAAGAAAAAGGCCTTTGCCGGGCGGAAAGAGTATAAGATCTTCAAATGCCCGAAATGCGGACAAAAGCTGCGGGTGCCCAGAGGAAAAGGCAAGATCGCGATCCGCTGCAGAAAATGCGGCGAGGAATTTATCCGTAAGACCTGACGGAAAGCTTCGCAGCAGGATCCCGGGAAAACAAAGTAAAAACAAAGTATAAGAAAGGATGGTGAGTCAGATGTTTGGATATATTGTGATCAATCAGTCGGAAATGAAATTTAAGGAGTACGATGTCTATCGATCCTATTACTGTGGATTGTGTCAGAGCCTGAAGGAACGCTACGGCAGGCTGGGACAGCTTTCCCTGAATTACGATATGACCTTTATCCTGATGCTGCTCACCGGCCTGTACGAACCCGTGGAGGAGGAAGCACAGTGCAGATGCGTGGCCCATCCTTTTGAAAAACATCCCACCAGAAGAAATCTGTTTACGGATTATGTGGCGGATATGACGGTACTGTTCTCCTGCTATAAGGCGGAGGATGACTGGGAAGATGAGCATAGTCTGAAAGGGCTGGTGTATAGTTATCTTCTTGGAAAAAAATTCCGCAAAAAGCCTTTACTCTATGCAGAGAAAGTGAAAAATATCTCACTGGCCATGCAGGATTTCGCGGATGCGGAGAAGCAGGGCAATGCGGACATCGATACCATGGCGGGACTGTTCGGCAGGGTCATGGCCCAGATCGTCTCCTGCCGGGAGGATGAATGGAAGGACAATCTGGAGAGACTGGGATTTTTCCTGGGAAAATTCATCTATCTGCTGGACGCCTACGAAGATATTGAACAGGACATCAAAAAGGGAACCTACAATCCGCTGCGAAAACGATATGAGGAGCCGGGCTTCGAAGAGGAATGCCGGCAGATCCTGACCATGATGATGTCGGAATGCTGCAAGGAGTTCGAACAGCTTCCCATTTTACAGAATGTGGATATCCTGCGGAATATTCTGTATTCCGGTGTATGGTGCCGTTATGAAATCGTGCGGAAGAAACGGATGAAAGACAGCGCAAAAGAGGTAACGGGAAATGAGTTATGATCCATACAGTGTCCTGGGAGTGAGCAGAGATGCCTCCGAGGAGGAAATCAAAAAAGCATATAAGGCGTTGAGCCGGAAATACCATCCCGATGCCAATATCAACAATCCCAACAAGGATCAGGCGGAAGAAAAGTTCAAGCAGATCCAGGCGGCTTACCAGCAGATCATGAAGGAGCGGACCGAAGGTTACAGCTATGGTGGTCAGGGCTATGGCAGCGGCCACGGAAGCAGCTACGGCGGCGGTCAGAGTTATGGCGGTTACGGTCAGGGCTTCGGAGACTTCTGGCAGCAGGCGGGCTGGCAGGAGCAGACCTCCGGCTATGAAGAAGAACCCAGACTGCGGGCGGCCGGCAATTACCTCAGGAACGGTTATTACAGGGAGGCCAGAAACACGCTGGACGGTATGGGCGAGCATGAGAAGACCGCCAGATGGTATTATTACAGTGCCATGGCGCATATGGGACTTGGCAACAACGTGGCAGCACTGGAACACGCAGGCAGGGCGGTGGCACTGGATCCCCAGAATATGGAATACCAGCTGCTTTTACAGAGACTGCAGAGCGGCGGACAGTGGTATGAGAGCAGACAGGCAGCCTACGGCTATCCCCATGCAGGCGGCAATGATCTGTGCCTGAAGATCTGTCTGGCCAATCTGTTCTGTAATCTCTGCTGCGGCGGAGGCGGCCTGTGCTTCGGCGGGTACGGCGGCCGGGGAATGTTCTAAAAAAGATACTTGCTTTTTCCCTGTATCCTCACTATAATATTAGATACAAGATGTAGATACGAAAATGCTTAAAGGACACAAAATCTAGTGAAGCGCTATGATTTGCAGAAAAAGTCGTGTCGGGAACTTGCTTCCGATGCGGCTTTTCTTTCGGCTTATGCAGGATTTCGTATTTTATGGGAATGATATAAAGTGAGGGAAACAGTTATGAAGATTCAGAAGAGAGACGGCAGAGTAGTGCCTTATGAAGAGGAGAAGATCCGGGAAGCGATCCATAAGGCCAACAACGAAGTGGAGGAACGGTATCGCGCCAGCGAAGGGCTGATCGAGGAGATCCTGGAGGATGTGCAGCAGGAGGGGAAGCAGACCCAGACCGTAGAGCATATCCAGGATATGATCGAGGAACATCTGGTAGAGCACAACAAGTATACCCTGGCCAAAAAATATATCGTATACCGCTACCAGAGAAGTCTGCTCAGAAAGTCCAACACCACGGATGAATCTATCTTAAAACTGATCCGGAATGAGAATAAGGAACTGGCGGAGGAGAATTCCAACAAAAACACCCGTCTGGCTTCCACCCAGAGAGACTATATCGCGGGAGAAGTGTCCCGTGATGTTACCAGACGTCTGTTGCTGCCGGAGCATATTGCCATGGCTCATGACAACGGTGTTCTGCATTTCCACGATGCGGATTATTTTATCCAGCCGATCTTTAACTGCTGTCTGATCAACATCAAGGACATGTTGGACAACGGCACCTCCATCAACGGCAAGATGATCGAGTCTCCCAAGAGCTTTCAGGTGGCATGCACCGTGACTACCCAGATCATCGCTGCCGTAGCCAGCAACCAGTACGGCGGACAGAGCGTCAATATCAAACATCTGGGAAAATATCTGCGTAAGAGCAAGGAGAAATTCGCAAAGCAGCTGGAGGAAGAATTCGGAGATACTCTGGATCAGGCAGCCAAGGACAAGATCGTCGAGATGCGTCTCCATGACGAACTGAAGTCCGGCGTGCAGACCATCCAGTACCAGATCAATACTCTGATGACCACCAACGGACAGTCTCCTTTCGTGACATTGTTCCTGCACATTGACGAGAACGACGAGTATGTGGAAGAGACCGTGCAGATCATTATGGAGATCCTGCGGCAGCGGATCGAGGGAACCAAGAACGAGAAGGGCGTCTATGTGACTCCCGCATTCCCGAAACTGGTTTATGTATTGGATGAAAATAACTGCTTAAAGGGCGGAAAATACGACTATGTGACCAAACTGGCCGCGCAGTGTTCCGCAAAAAGAATGTACCCCGATTATATCTCTGCCAAGAAGATGCGTGAGAATTACGAGGGCAATGTATTTTCCTGCATGGGCTGCCGTTCTTTCCTGTCCCCCTGGAAGGATGAAAACGGGGAGTACAAGTGGGAAGGCCGGTTCAATCAGGGAGTTGTCAGCATCAACCTGCCCCAGATCGGCATTCTGGCAAAAGGAAACGAAGAGAAATTCTGGAAACTGCTGGACGAACGTCTGGAATTATGTTATGAAGCGTTGATGTGCCGCCACAAGGCACTGGAAGGTGTGGTATCCGATGTGAGCCCCATCCACTGGCAGTACGGAGCTATCGCCCGTCTGAAGAAGGGCGAGACCATTGACAAATATCTGCATAACGGTTATTCCACCATGTCTCTGGGATATATCGGCCTGTATGAGACCACGTATCTGATGAAGGGATGCAGCCAGACGGTGGAGCCCGGCAAGGAGTTTGCCCTGCGTGTCATGGATTATATGAAAGACCGCTGCGCAAAATGGAAAGAGGAGACCGGCATTGCGTTCAGTCTCTACGGAACCCCTGCGGAGACACTGTGTTATCGTTTTGCAAGGATCGACCGGGAAAAATACGGCGACATTTCTAACGTCACCGATAAGGGATATTATACGAACTCCTATCATGTGGATGTCCGGGAGAAGATCGATGCCTTCACCAAGTTCAAGATCGAGAGTGAGTTCCAGAATAAGTCTCTGGGCGGAGCCATCTCCTATGTGGAAGTGCCGAATCTGACCAATAATGTGGAGGCCATCGAGGAAGTCATCCGCTTTATTTACGACAATATCCAGTACGGCGAATTCAACACCAAGTCCGATTACTGTCATGTCTGCGGTTATGATGGCGAGATCATGATCAACGACAATATGGAGTGGGAATGCCCCCAGTGTCATAACAAGGATCATGCGAAGATGAATGTTACCAGAAGAACCTGCGGCTATCTGGGAGAGAACTTCTGGAATGCCGGCAAGACCAAGGAGATCAAGGCGAGAGTTCTTCATCTGTAAGGTGCGGATGGTAAAAGGGAAGGAAATGTCCTATGAATTATGCGACGATCAAGAAAACGGACGTGGCAAACGGCCCCGGTGTGAGAGTATCGCTGTTCGTCAGCGGCTGTACCCATCATTGCAAGGGATGTTTTAACAGTGTGGCCTGGGATTTTCAGTATGGACAGGCTTACACGGAGGAAACGGAACAGGAGATCTTACAGGCGCTGGCTCCGGACTATATCCGGGGCTTAAGCTTACTGGGCGGGGAACCCCTGGAACCACAGAACCGTGGAACGGTGCTCTCTCTGGTAAAAAAAGTAAGGGAAACCTATCCCCGGAAGACGATCTGGTGCTATACAGGCTATGATTTTGATAAGGATCTCATGGCATGGCTGGAGGCCGGAGACCCGGTGATCACGGAACTGTTACCCCTTCTGGATGTCATCGTGGACGGAGAGTATAAGGAAGAGTACAGGAACTTACGTCTGCCTTTCCGAGGGTCGGAAAATCAGCGGATTTTGGACGCACCATTGTCTTTAAAGGAAAAATGTGGTAAAATTTTACATACATAAGAGGATATGGGTCGAAAAAGGGATAGCGGCTTGTAAATCAATATTAAGAAACAAAAGTACAAGGGAGTAAAAGACAAGTATGGAGAGTTTTCTGGATATGACATTAGATAGAAACCTCTACATCGGAGTTCCGATGGGAGCCTTTTTATGCTCCCTTTTTCTGTTATTCTGCTTTTTCAATACCATGAGGAGCAGGACGGTCCGCAGCCTGCGGGCAGTACTGACTTCCTGTCTGATGTGGACCGGTGGGGTGAGTCTCATGCGGCTGCAGGTATTCCCGGGAATTCATTTCTGGCATAATTTTGCAGTGCTGGGTCTCTTGATGATTCCGGTGTTCATGTATGCATTTCTGTTCGGCTTTCTGGAGATTACAGAGCATGATGCGCTGATCTATACTTACGGAGTGCTGACGGTGGCGCTGGTTCTGGGCAATTTCTGGAGTGGAACGATCCTGCCGGCACCGGAGGCCATGATCCGTGCCGACGGAACTTTTGTCTATGAATATCACGCGACAGCCAGCATCTGGGTGCTGACGGCACTGGAGGTCTCGGTACTGGTCTATGTCACGTATCTGGCTCATTGCAAGATCGGTGGAGAACTGCAGCTGCGGAAGAAACTGCAGCCGTTGTTATTGGGAACATTGTTCGTTCTTGCGGGCAATCTGCTCTGTCTGGCCCCGGGTAGTGCCTTCCCATTTGATATGCTGGGCGGTGTCGGGATGGCGGTGTGCATGGTCTATATCATGTACAAGCAGTATCTGTTTGATTTCTCCTATCGCGTGACGGTAGGTGCGGTGTATTTTCTGGCAGTTGTGGTGGCGTCCCTGCCGTTAGTCATCCTTTTCCATAATCTGGAAGGTGTACTGGGCACCCTGGAGAGAGCCGTGACGCAGAGGCTGTTGATCTATATTGTATTGCAATGTGCCTGGACGGTGCTGGTGGTGGCCTTTGCCAGAAAGCGCCTGGAGGATATCCTGAACCAGAAGCAGAAGCATATGCTGGAAGGATTGCGTAAATTCCAGGACAGAGCGGCATCCATCTTAAACCGCAAGGAACTGTTTACGACGATGCACGATATTCTGGATGATGCGATCCCGGGATGGGAGTCCAGAATCTTTGAGAAGAATGTAGCCAAGGAAGGCTATCATGAAGTGGTGCAGAGCGGACATATTCCACTGGGCGAAGAAGAGGTGGAGCGAGTCTGTGGCATCGTGGAACACGATGAAATCAGGGAGACCCCGGCGATTGCGCCTTTAAAATATGACAATCAGATTTGTGGGTTTGTATATATGGAGCGTCTGCGGGAGAGCAAACTCAACTACCGCGAGGCGGACTGCATAAGGCAGATGGCCAATATTGCATCCGGAAGTCTGAAAAACATCGATGCCTATGAAAAGGTATATCAGGTATCCATCCATGATGAACTGACCGGCCTGTATAACCGCAGCTATTGTGGTGTATGTCTGAGGCAGGAGGGGATCCTCGGTGAGGAGAGAGGCTTCCTGTACATGGATATGGATAATTTCAAATTATACAATGACCTGTACGGAGAGCAGACCGGTGACCGGATCCTAAAATGGTGTGCGAAAAGACTGCAGGATAATGTAGAGAACGGGGATGTTTTCCGGGTAGGCTCCAACGAGTTCCTGATCTCTGTGCCGGAGGGCAACAGAGAGCATCTGGTAGGGCTGGCAGAGAGACTGGCAAAAGCAGTGCAGGAGAATGCCGCGAATAAGCCGCAGGTCATGCAGCCGATCACGTTCAGCGTCGGCGTGGCATGGTATCCCGGTCTGGCAGCGGATGCGCTGGAACTGTTCCAGCAGTCCAAGCGGGCGGCATTCTACGCAAAGCGAAACGGTAAGGACCGGATCCAGGTATATGAGGGAAGTATTGACGAGGAAAGTCAGAATAAGGAGACCGGTTATGAACAGGCGGCACCTACGGTATATGCTCTGGTGGCGGCCATCGATGCGAAGGATTCCTTTACGTTCCAGCACTCTACCAACGTCTCCCAGTATGCGGTACTGCTGGCTCAGAAGCTGGGACTGTCCCGGGATGATATCCAGACCGTGAAGGTGGCGGGACTGTTGCATGATATCGGTAAGATCGGTATCCCGGAGAGCATTCTGAAAAAAGCCGGAAAGCTTACGGACGAAGAGTACGAGATCATGAAGAGCCATGTGGAGAAGTCCATTGAAATGATCCATTATCTGCCGAATATGAACTATGTGATCCCGGCGGTCGTCTCCCATCACGAGAGATACGACGGCAAGGGATATCCCAGAGGGATCAAGGGAGAAGAGATCCCGTTCCTCGGCAGGATCCTGGCGGTATGCGACAGCTTTGATGCCATGATCTCCAAGAGAGCATATAAGGAACCGCTGAGCGTGGAATATGCCATGGGAGAACTGGAGAAAAATAAAGGAACCCAGTTTGATCCGAAAGTGGCGGATGCGTTTATTGAGCTGATCAAAGAAGGAAAAGTTCCATTGTAAAAAAGAGGCACCGGAGGGTGCCTCTTTTCAAAAGGGGAGGATTAAGTATTATCGTATCTTCCGTAAGATCAAAGGAGGGGATCCGATGATAGTAGTAGTCTGCCCCGGATTTCTGGGGTTATACATTTCTCATTGATATTTTTTTGTTGTTTTTGAGGACGAGTTGTTATATACTAGGAGCAGGCGGTCCGATAGTCCGGATCGCGAATAGATGTGACGATTTCGAGAACCCGAAGGGAGGAGAAATCGTATTATTAAATATTTAATTATTATGTAAGGATGGTATTACAATTATGAATTTAATGGAACAGTGGAGATCAGTAGCATATAATGAGGCAACCGGCAAAGAGAAGCTGCAGCAGCTCTGGGCAGCATATTTCCAGGAAGAGAAGGAGATCTACGCACAGCTTCTGAAGAATCCCGATGAAGTAGTAAAGGGTACCGTGAAGGAACTGGCTGATAAGTTCAAGGTATCTCTGATGACCATGACCGGATTTCTGGATGGTATCAACGACAGTCTGGTAGAGCAGAACCCCATTGATGATCTGGAAGAGGATACGCAGGTAAACTTAGGCTTCGACAAGGCTCTCCTGTATAAGAACATGGTAGCAGCAGAGGCTGACTGGCTGTACAATCTGGAAGAGTGGAACGCAATTTTCGATGAAGAGACCCGTAAGGCACTCTACAAAGAGCAGAAGTCTTCCACTACCATTGTCAAGGAGCAGAAGGTTTATCCCAACGATCCCTGTCCCTGCGGCAGCGGCAAGAAATATAAGAAGTGCTGCGGCAGAAAGTAAATTGAACACAAAGGGGGTTTTCCGCAGGTTTGCAGAGAGCCCCTTTTTCGTTTTCCTTGAGTTTAACAGGATTTCATATTTATTATAGGAAAGGAAGGGTTACATATGAAAATGCTGAAAGAATTGAAATGGGAAGCGATTCTTACCGGTGTGCTGTATATTCTCTTAGGAATCGTTGCGTTGGTGATTCCCGAGACCATGCAGAAGACACTGGGATATCTCATTGGTATCGTGCTGATCGTGGCAGGGG
>OIZA01000539.1_pt1 | contig 18377 bp, 17 predicted proteins | sample 1588381 | NCBI WGS metagenome assembly OIZA01 (sample SAMN03283277) | human gut metagenome | biome: human-associated habitat; material: feces | host: Homo sapiens | place: Peru | collected 2012 | reverse complement strand
ATGAGAAGACTTTCAAGGTGTTCTGGGTGAAGCCTGATGATGGAGCGAGATTTGTTGATTAATGTTTAATGTGTAGTTCTTAATGTTGATTTGAAGCGATGAAGAATATAGTGATAGCGGCAGGATATGCCACAAGATTGGGTGAGTTGACGAAGAATTTTCCTAAGCCATTGTTGAAGATAGGTGAGAATACGATATTGGGAAGAATGCTCGATGATATTGATAAGATTCCGGAGATTGATGAGCATATCATCATCACGAATCATAAGTTTGCCGGCATCTTTGAGGAGTGGGCTTCGAAACAGAGTTACACGAAGCCTGTTACGATAGTTGATGATGGTACGGAGACGAATGACACGAGACTGGGTGCCGTGTGTGATTTGCTGTTTGCGATGGATAAGTTGAAGATTGATGATGATATGTTGGTGGTAGCAGCTGATAACATCCTCTTCTTCTCATTCCAGGAGTTTGTGGATTTCGCCAAAGCAAAGGGTACTTCGTGTATCATGTGTCATGAGCAGCCGAGTATCGAGAAGCTGCAGCGTACAGGTGTGATTGTGCTTGATGATAATGACAAGGTATTGAATATGGAAGAGAAACCAAAGGAGCCAAAGAGTCATTGGGCTGTGCCACCTTTTTATATCTACTTGAAAAAGGATTTGGATAAGGTAAGACATTCCGTGGAGAATGGTTGTGGCAAGGATGCCCCAGGTAATTTGGCTCATTACATGGTGGAGCAGGTAGAGATGCATGCCTGGAAAATGACAGCTGGTAGATTCGATATAGGAAGTCTTGATACGTATAAGGAAGCGTGCGAGAAGTTTGGGAAGTAGTTTTTTCGAAAAACAACCTTCAATAGTCTTTACGCCCCCTTCGGTTCCCCTTGTAGGGGACAGAAACCCTCAGGGATGTAACCGCCTGGGGATGACTGGTTATAGTCTATATCCAGGTAATTTGCTGATAACTTGCAGATTTCTTGTTAATTTCTTGGTGGCTTCGAGAAAAAAGCGTAATTTTGACGGCAAGTTATATAAATATACAAAGTATGGAAGGTTATAATAGACAGTGATGAGGGATTAGTAGCTCTTTTTATAAACAAAATGACATAACCTATGGAAGAAAAATATAAACAGAAGAATTGGGAGTGCTTGCCCAAGTTGCCGACTGGTATTCGGGGGCTTGACAAGGTGTTGTATGGTGGAATAGATGTGAATGTCTTGAATCCATTATACATAGGTGATGATGTGGTGACAAGAACTCCCTTGGTTATCGTCATTAAGGGTAGTGAGGACGATAACGACAAGAGTGTACTTGCCATGCAGATGATGTACGGTATCGCCCAGTCTATAGAAAAGATAAAGGATGAATATCAGGCGTTTGATGCAGGTTGGAATAATCAGCCTGCCATGTATTCCACTTATTACCAGACGCATAAGTTGGATGATATGTTCCTGGACTACTTTATCTCTTTCTCTCTTCAGGAGATTCTGAGAAAAAAGGCTTCGAAAGATGCATCTGTCAATCTTAGCTCCAATATCTTTACTCATCTCTTGTTCGACTGTTCACAAATCATTTGCCAGGAATTCTCTACCAATGCCAATATTCCATACGCTGCCGTGACCAGCAAGACTGATGCCATGATAGGGGATGGTATCGTCTATTATAACCGACGAACCAACTCGCTTCATGTGAAGGCTGATCTGACTTCGGATGACAACAAGTATAATCAGGTATATCTGAGACAGGCTGATTCCATCAATGATTATAGCCATAAGTATGGTCATAGACAGCAGGATGCGTTGTTCTATAAATACACGGGATTGCATTTCTTGCCATTCTCAATGACAGGAAATCTTACTTATAGTCAGTTAACTGCCGGTATTACCACGCCAAGGGATTTGGTTGCCGTGGATTTGTCTGCCTATAAGAATTTGGCAGAAACCAAGATGAACGGTTTGCTGAATCAGTTGCATGACTCTAAAATTGTAATCTTGGTTGCTGATTCCACTGCGGAGATTCCGGAGAATCGGGTGAATCTGATGATTGAACTATCTCAAAAGATAGATCATAAGTTTGTGTTGAAGTATCTTCAGGTTATCAAGAGTGACAGTCAGGACTTTGCTCCAGGATTGCACCAATATAAAAAACGAGATTATGGCATTGAGGTATATCCCCGTAAGGAATTGTATCTTTATGAACGTAGATACCTGCAGCGTGCGTTGGTTTACACCCATGCTGATGCGTTGACAGAAACTTATCAGCAATACATGAAACTCCAGAAGTATTATATTGATACTCCTACCACGACATACGAAGATTATGAGGCGGATATCGTATCGGAGGAAAACAAGCCATTCTACGCCATCTATCCCAAGAACTATATGGAACAGATGTCCATCGACTTGCTCAACAGGGTGTTTATTCCAATCAATCCGCTTCGCAACTTGCTGCATAAATCCAAGAATGAAGCGGAGTTTATCGAAAATGAGTATATGTATGGCAATGCTGGCTTCGTGACGGCTGTTATAGGAAAGGCCAATACTTATAAGCGCTTCTTGACCTTCGGCGGTATCTTTGGTTCTGCCTGTGCAGAAGATCATACGCTGATTATCATGATGAATAAGGAAGAGTCGGTGACAAGAAGGCGGTTGATATGTCCTGCCCGGCCTTTGTGTGGTGACAGAGACAAGGCTTGCCGCAGCTGCTATCATTTTATCCACTTCATGAACATCTGTATGGGCAATATTACGCCGGAGGAGTTTCTGTATTATCTGGAAAGGCAGATAGAAGTGACATACGATGGTGACCGCAAGAAACATATCAGAAGAATCGTGATAGACGATTTGCAGATATTGGATTTCTGTTTTCCGAGATTGGGTGATGGTCTGTTCTTGGCTGCTTTAGCAGAACTGTGCCATGAACACGATATCATCTTATATATATTATGTGATTTGTCTGGAAAGATGCTTCCTACGCTCCGTTCCTTGGCTGATAATGTGATTTTCACCCAGAAAGACCAGAAGGATGGACATCTGTTGGTGTTTGTTGAGAAGTTTGCTGGATATACCAATACTCCGAGCAAGATGTATTGTGGAAAGGTGAAGAATGTGAACAGGCTTTTCAGATGTGTGGAGAAAGACGGCATCAATGCCTTTGAGCTTCAGACAAACATCGTAGAGTTTGAAGATATTGATGAAAACAAATTTATGAACTGACATAATATGATGACCTATGTTGGATACTAAAGATTTCTCTTTGAAGAGTTTATTGAAGGAAGATAGGGCTACTTTTATAGGAACGGCCTTGTGTCCTATTATCACCTTGGCGGGTACTGTCTTGTCTTTCTCCGTCAAGTCTATCAAGAGTTTTTTGGGACTGTCAATCGACAATTGTATATCCTGGCTATATTTCCTCCAAGCCCTATTCGTTGCGGTTTCTTTCCTTTTTATCTGGCAGCATCGGGATACCATTCTGAGAAAGCTGGTTCAGAAGGAAGGTCTGCTGAAGAACTATCTGCAAAAGGAATGTCATCTGCGTTATGAGGAGGAATTTACCGTTGAAGATAGATTTGCTGTCATTAAGGATACGGTTGAAAAGTTCTATCAATGGTGGATGGTAATATGGGTGATATGGCTTGTATATTATGGGATACTGTTCTTTGACAGTTTGGCTGAATATAGGGATGGGTGTGCCTTTCTGAACACCTATTCTTTGTTCTGGGTGAGATGTATCGTGGATTTTTCGACCAGTATTCTCTTGTTTATGATTTATCTTACCTTGAACAATGTGACGGTGCCCAAAAGGTTTCGTCAGGATTATCAGTCGTCTGATTTTAAGATAGGAACGATATTTCTGTTTGTTACCATAGCCATTATTGGGGCATTACTGATAAAGTGTGCTTCAATGATAAGTCCTCAGAATACATTTATGCCGATGCTGATGGTGAGTATGGTTCTTGGCATCTTTTCTACATTCACCTTTGTGTTGATGTTGGGAAAATTGAACAGCTTTTATCTCCAGATTCCGATTATCTTGAATATTATGGTGTATCTGTATGCGATAGCTCAGATATTTACGCCGTTAAGCTTGTTGGCTACGGGATGGGAAAACTTGCGGGGTAATTTTGTGATAACCACCATGCCTTTTGAGGTTCATGGGAAAGAGGTTGACTATAGGATATTTGATGTGGTGGTTTCTTCTCCATGCATAAGTAAGGTGATTCAGGCAGGTTTGGATAAGATTCATATTTTCTTTCTCTGTCTCACGCTCATTGGAAAGATGTGTCTTGCCTACGTTATTTATTGGACGGTGTATAAGTCACGCTTTATTTACTTTGTGGTAACGAAGAGTATGGCATTGACTGAGACAACCGAAAAAATGATGGTGTTCTGGAAGTATATTGGGAATAAGGAAGAGTGAAGGGGGATAGTTCAAGAGGTTTGATTTAAAGATTGCTAAAAAATATGATACTTTCTTGGAAATAATTAGATTTTATCGTATATTTGCAAAAATATAAATATAGTAAGGTATGACAGCAAAAGAAGATAAGGAAAAAGAAAAAACTCGCAGAGAAAATCTGAGCAAGTTTATATATCAGCTTGCTAACACCTGCTTTACTGCAATGGTAGTTGTAGCTGCAGTTGGTCTTGTACTAGGTGTAGAGGACGCTAAACCCTATGCTTTGCTGTTAGGTGTGGGATTATTTTCTACTATTTTCTTAGCGCTGTTTGCTGATAACATTTTAAAAAAGAAATAATTATGGAAGGAATGTATATTGTTTTAGGTGGTGTAGGAATCGTTGCATGCTGCCTTTATCTTTGGTCTGCTTTTACGAAAAGCGGTAAGAAATGGATTGAGAGCCTTTAAGGCTTTTCTCCGGTGCTCGGAACCGCTTCGCTCTAAGGTTGGCGGACCAATCAAAGGTCACGCCATGTTTTGCGGGCTGGGATCGCCGGGGAATAGCAGGTTATAGTTTATTGTTAATAGTTAATAGTTTACGGTTGATTTTGCGAGTGATTTGCTGATGAGTTGCAGATTTCCTTCTATTTTCTTGGTGGTTTCGGAAAAAAGCGTAATTTTGACGGCAAGTTATATAAACTAAATAATAGGAGATAAGATTATGGCAATAGCTATTAAAACAATTCCAGTATTGACTGGTGATGTTGCAGAGCGCTTTATAGAGATTGCAGAGAGTAGTAGAAATACTGCCACAACTGTGATTCCTGAAGGAGCACAAGATGCAATCCGTCGTATGATGGAACGCTCAAAAAATGTAAAGATAAAACTTCCTCTTTAATTAAATTGGCTGGTGAATAATTATCAATTTGATATTATGGAAAGATGCGACTTCATGCCTTTGACCGCAGAACTTGCATCTTTGCCTTTTTGTTGTGGTGAAACAGAAGGAGATAAAGACCTGGAAGACTTCTTTCATCACAATGCCTTGTTGTATGCTCAAGAGCGACTTGGTAAGACTTATTGCTTTGTCAACAATGAAGGTGAGTTCTCTGAAATCGTTGCATTCTTTACTGTATCGAATGATAGTGTAAAGACAACTTTTATTCCAAAACCTTCTGCTAATAAGGTTCAACGAACTATACCAGGTCAAAAACATCTTCGTACTTATCCTGCCGTATTATTGGGAAGACTAGGGGTTAATAAGAAATATCAAGGACGAAATTTCTTAGTTGGTCAACAAGTGATGAACTTTATCAAGACGTGGTTTGTACAGGAGGATAACAAAACAGGATGTAGATTCTTGGTTGTTGATGCGTATAATCAGCCAAAAGTTCTTAGCTTTTATGAGCGCAACAAGTTCAAGTATCTATATGCCACAGAAGAATTAGAAAGAGCAGAACAGCATTTTCCGGAAACTTCTCCTGTTTATACCAGGCTCATGTTCTTGGATTTATTGCATACTCAGATATTGGAATATCCTAATGTAATTAAGTAAAATTGTTTGGTTAATATATTCTGATGAACTTCTTCTTGCTTTTAATATGGTTGTTCTCTTCACTATCCTAAACCGAATCACCGGCCTTGTGGGGATATTGATATCTTCCTGATGGATAAGGAGGGAAGGCATGACGAGGAGATGGTGAAGGCTATCGATGACGTGGTTGCGTTCTTAATGTATCGCCAGTGATGCTACGCCTATCGTGGAGCATACGGATAAAGTGGTGTATCTGGAGGATGGTCAGATTGCTGACGTCAGGGTAGGTGAGGAGTTGAATATCATCAACCTGGAGCATTCTGCCTGTCATTACGATATCAAGGCCGTGGATCTGGACATCAGCAAACTGAGCAAGGGTGGTTTTGATCACTTTATGCTGAAGGAGATTTATGACCAGCCTAACTGTCTGAAGGATTGTATGAGTGGTCGCCTCTTTGCTGACAAGGAACATCCTGAGAACAACCGCATCGTTCTTTCTGCGCTTCGTGATTATCGTGACCGACTGGTTCAGGCGAAGCATATCATCATCGTGGCGTGGGGTCTTCCATAGCCCGTGAAACGGATACGGGTATCTTATGCATAGCGATGGCATTTATATAGCCCAGGTATGGGCAATATAATGCCATCTTGAGATAATATAGAGTATCTGTAAGCAGCTTTGCATTTATACCTTGCATAATTAAAAAACGCGTAACAAATGATTAAACTAATCAAATGTTGATTTTGTATTAAAAACTATTGGTATGAAGATTAAGTTCATAGACGGGGAAGAGAATATTCCTATAATAGAAAACGCAGCCCAGCTAGAGTCTTCTGTATTTAAAAATCAATACATTCTTGCTGATAAAATATTCAAGACTCTTAAGAAAGATGCCAACGCACGGAAGTATAACAATATAATTGGCTTCTGCGGTGATCGTGGCACCGGAAAGACTTCATGCATGATGAGTTTCAGAGAACAATGCATGAGTTCGTATGAAGACTGTTTCTTTATTAAGGAAATCGACCCATCCTTTTTTGATGAAACACACAACATTATTGAGCTCACTGTAGGAAATATGTATTCTGTTCTGACTTCTGAGCAGGAATATAACGACAATGTTCGTGACGATCTTGTATGTCAGTTTAACAAGGTCATGATATATATGAAATACCTTGCAAAGCCAGAAGATAAAGAGCACTACTATGATGGGTTACAAGAATTAGAGGCTTTGTCTGTGGGATTGACTCTTAAAGAAAGTATTGAGACCTTGGTAAATCGATTCCTTGAGTATGTAGGAAAAGATTATTTAGTTATAACAATAGATGACCTGGATTTAAATATTCAAGGAGCATACCTTATGTCTGAGCATATACGTAAGTATTTGACCAATCAAAAATGCATCATCATGCTAAGTGTTAAGGTAGAACAACTTATCAATGCTGTTCAGCGTAATATGCAAAATATCCAAAAGGTTGACGCTAAAGACAGTCATGAGATGGCAGTAAAATATGTTACAAAACTAATCCCTGTAAGTAGTCGCGTAAATATGCCCTTGTTGGAGGATTATTGTGATTATGAGTTGGAATACATTTACAAGGATGATGACGGCAATGATAAAGCGGAAGAATACCATTCGGTAAAGGAGGCAATTACCCACTCTATTTTTTGGAGGACAGGCTATTTGTTTTATAACAGCCATGGCCGTAGTTCTCTGATTGTCCCCAAAAGTCTACGTTCTTTACGTCAATTAATACATTTGTTGTATAGAATGCCTCTGCATGACAAAGGTAAACCAGAGGAACACAAACAGAACCAAAAACAATTTAAGCAATATTTCTTCAATACATGGACTCAACAGTTGAAAGAGGAATATCGTGTAATGGCACATAAGCTTGTGGAGATAGAATCGGACATAGCTTTTAATAAGGCTGTAATAGCGAATTTGGTTCAACTGCCTCAATTACAGAATAGTACAAGATTTCGCACTATTGCCGATACTGCAAATTATGCATATAATGTATCTTTAGGTGATGTTATGCGCATTTTGGAGTATATCAGTCAAGATGAGAGCGATGTTCAGTTGCAACTCCTGTTGTTTTTTGTACGTTCCTTATATTCTATAAAAATGTATGAGAACTATGATTATATTACAGAGAATATATCTTCAAACCTACATCCCAAACCAACTAATGCTGAACAAGCAGGAGAGATTTATTCCTCAGACATTTTGTTTGATACATCTAACAAAATGCAGAAGTTGGTAAATGGTCAGTATTTCAGTTTTGAGCCAGATGAAGTTCTCCCACCTCAGACGATAGAAGGAGCAAAGAACCAAAGTCGCGATTACAAATTAATAAATGGTGGTGTATTGATTGATGAAATTAGCAAACTAAGAGATAATCAAAATAATGTTGATGAGGATTTTAAAAGGAGATTCCAGTTGGTTGAGTTCTTTATATTGTCTGTATCGCGTGCGGCAAGCATAAAAACAAAGACAGATACTCTCGAACTGAAACGTAATACATTTGAGCCATCGTATTTGTTACCTTTTAATCCTTCTGTCAAAAACTTGGTATTTGATGTCCTATCACCATTCTATAACATATTAAACTTAGAAAATACATACAATCGTTTTGACAGTTGTTTTAATCAAGATGGGAATAATCTTTCCATTTATGATTTTGCAAAGTCACAAGATTGGAGTCTACTGAACCAACTATTAGAAAGTAACAATAGGGAATATGACGATGATGCCACTCATGGATTCTTGTCCGATGCTATCATACGCAATGCAGAGGTCTTGAGAGCATTATCAGAGCGTATCAAAAGCGTACGTTTCGAGAGATTTTCTGGCAATAGCAAGGAATGTATCAGGGCTTTTTATAAAAAGATTCGAAATACCGGTATGAGTACATACCCTAAGATGAAAGATGAAACACCGTATCAGATTTGCTTTATGTTTTTAGATGCGTTAGATAACGTTTTGTTAAATTGTAATTCTGAGTCTTTTGATGCAATATATGGACGCAATCAAGATGCACTGGATATTTACGCCACGCTTTTTGCTTCTGCTGAATACGCCCAAAGTACTATTCTTAGTCGTATAAGAACAGGACTACCTATGTTGTATAATAAAATGTCAAAAGCTGAATGGAAGAATTATTTCCATGATGGAGAACGATATACTCGCGAACAAATAATATCTATAATAAGAGAAATACAAGAACGATAATTATGAATTTGCTAATATCTGCAATTCGTACTATATTTTATGATATTGATGTTGGCACTCTGCAGAAGGATATCAATCATCATACAAACTCTTTTTTAAAGGGTGATTTTGCAGAGCTGGCTTCGTGGATAGCTCGATCATTCACGAAGAGTGAACTGACATGCTTGCAAAAATATATACAGCAACAAACAGGTTGTAATAAAAATCAGAATTGGCACCAGATGATAAATTTATTGCCATTATTTGCAAATACATGTCTTATAAATAAAAATGGATGTCCATATGTTCTGTTTGAAGAAATCCAAAACTGGCGACAACTTTCGTTGTTGATTGGAGAAGATGTGTTGACGACTTCATTTCTTGCTTTTGACGTGGTAAAAAGCAATGGTGTTTCGCCTACCTCTTTTGCTTGGCCAAATATAATTTCACACACAAAAGAAGAAATCAATGAGGAACTTGATAAAGGATTATGTGACACACATGCTCATTTGAAAGCTTCCGCTGATATATTTGAGTTGACATGGTTGGATTTTATGAACCGTTTGATTAATAGAGATGAAGACTATCAAAAAGTAATCTACATAGCTGATGCCCAAGTGAATTACCGTAGAAATCAGCAAAGCTATGAATTTAGAAAAATGATACAAACGGCAGCCATTCTCAGGCTACATATCTTCGAGTATCTATATGAAAAAAAGTTAGTAAAAACAAATGCGGAGATTTGCAAAATTATAGAGAATGACATTTCACGTACTCAATACTTAAGCGAGGCTGAAAGTAGAGTAAGATGTTATCAAACAGTAAACCACCAATACAGCGTAAGGTGGGTTGAATGAAAAATATTATCTTTGCAGCCGTTTTAAAATTCACATAAAATGGAAAGCAAAGAATATTTTGAAAAGGTGATGCAGGACTACAACCAGAACCGAAAGGGACGTAGTCTGCGTAAGTATTGCAAAGATGAAGCAGTCGATTATGATTGGCTCATCCAGTACAGGAAGAACTATCCTTTACAGGAGAAACAGCAGGAGCCATCGCAAGATGCTTTCATACCTATTACTATAAAGGATGAAACTCCTAAGCCAACAACATGGCAAGTGGAGAAGTTGGTTTTGAAATCTCCTGATGGAGAGCAGATAGAGATAAAGAGTAACAGTTTGTTTGTCGTGGCAGAATTACTGCATAAAATGTCGCAGCCATGATAAACTTTGATAGCAGAACTAAGTTTTTTATGAAGTCCACTCCTACCGACATGCGTAAGGGATATGAAGGATTGGCTTCTATAGTGCGTGATGTCATGGGACATAATCCTCGAAATTACAATGAGGCTTTTGTCTTTTATTCCAAGGACTATCGCAAGGTAAAAATCTTGCATTATGATATAAATGGTTGGGTTCTTTGCTCGAAGTGGTTTACTGACGGTAAGTTTCTTAAGCCGGAGTTCGAGGAATGCAAGATTACGCATGAGTTATCAAGGGAAACTTTGATATTGATAATGTCTACGTCGGTTCAGACAAAAATTAGAATATGAGTATACAAGATAAAATATCAGCATTGGAGGCAGAGATTGCTGCCGCCAATGCCCGTATAACTAAGGCAAAAGCCCAAACAGCTGCTGCCGAGCGGAGAGCGGCCGAGCATAGTGCCCGTGCCTCCAAAAACGAGAATGAAGTGCTAAAGTTACTTTCGAGTCCAAATTTCCCAGAGGCTGAGAAACAACGCATTTTGGCTAAGATGAGAGCCTTTGGTAGTAAAGTATAGTTGTGTTTAACTAACTGAAAATCAGCAATTTATATACAGTATTTAACGGTAAATATTTGCGTATCTCACTGATTTTTAGTACCTTTGCATACATGAATACAAGAGACAATATACAGGCTGAGCTCCAAGTTTTACGCATGGAGAACGTTCGTTTGACCAATGAGTTGGTCAAACGTAACGATTATGCCAGTTTCTTGGAGGATGAAAACAAAAAGGTAGAGGAAGAGACTCGCCAAGAGTACGAGGACAAGATTTCCTTAATGGAGATGGAACGCGACAATGCCTTTGCAAAAGCCAAGGAGGCAGAGAAGGAGATCCAGACTGCTAACTTGAGGGCAGACAAGGAAAAAATGCGTGCCGATAATGCAGAACAAATGCTGGGCGAGGCACGCAAGGCCCTTGAGGTGAGCAATAAAAGAATATCTGTTCTATCAAAGAAAGTGAAGACTATTGATGACTTGAAGGAAGTGGCTGACGCTGCCGATAAGGCTGCGTTGGACGCCAAGCAAGTGGTCGAGTTGATTAACCGTAGAGTGTTCCAACGCAACAGTGATGCCACTCGTTTCCTAAATGGTGAAATAGATCCTAATTGTCCATTGTTAGAGGAAAATGGCCTCGCTGCTATTGTCAAGCATGTGATGGCTGTAACCAGTGGAAAGGAGCACAACGGAATGGATGATTCTGCAAAAAAGAAAACAAATAGGCCAAAGGTTCGGGTTCCGAAACAAAAGACCGACAAGACCAAGTCTTCTTCGGATACAGAGTCAAACACTCCTCATCGCCGTCGTGTATATACAGCAACCATCTTGGAAGAAATGGGTATTGATGCTAGTAATCTCCCTAAAGGCTCAAAGCTGATAAAACGAAAGGACAAGGTGACAGGTGAGGATACGTGGTACATCCAGCTGTTCTTCCATACTCCAGCTAAGGTAACTTGCCGTGAATACAAGATTGGTCGATTCAATGTTCCTAAGAGTGATCCGATGTGTAGCAAGCGCCCGGTAAGAATCTTGGAGAGCAATCCTATTATGCCAAGTTTTGCAAGATTCTATCTGGAGTCAAAGTTTTGCTATAACCTTAGCGAGAATCGTATTCTAGATATGTTGAAGGGAATGAAGACGAACATACCTCAGTCTTCCTTGAACTTATGGATGCATCAGATTATGGAGATGTTGAGGGAAAGACTTGAACCATTGATGCTGGAAGCTATCAGACAGTCTAAGTTTACCAACAATGATGCAACTCGTTTGCTGGTACGTAGCAGGGAAACACCTGATGACCCTCTGAAATATACAATAGAGTATGTTCAGGCAGCTCTCTCCTTAGAGAAGAAGCTTTGTGTGATGCTCTATGATGAGGGTACCCGCGACCACATGTTGCAAGAAGAGAAAATCTTCAAGGATTCTTCCATTGTAGGTTTCGTTGCAGACAGAGCTCCTCAATATCCAGCTATAGTCAAAGATTTGGAAGGACAGGAGTTGTTGCGCCAGGCCTGTTGGTTCCACGCTCGCCATTATTTGGTGGATGCCTATTTGGTAGATTCGAGAATGGAAATGCTTTTGATATTGATCAATGCTTTGTTCTATATCGAGCGAGTCTTCCTACAAGAGGATGACCAAAGTCCAGAACATCGCCTGGAGTTCCGTAAAGAGTGGAGCGAGCCAATCGTTGATCGCATCATGGAAATGCTCAAAAAGATGCGTGCTGCAGGTGACAAATATGGTCAGATGGTTCACAGAGCTGTAGATTACATACTTGATGACGAAGATGCCTTCCGAACATTCCTTTCGGACGGCCGAATCGACATGCACAATATTGCCATAGAGAGATGTTTCAGACATATCGCTATGGGAAGACGCAATTGGCTTCAGACAGGAAGTCACTTCTCTGCCCAGAATTTGGCGTTTATGTTCGGGTTGTTGGAAAGTTGCAAATTGAACAAAGTGAACTTTGGAGAGTACATTGAGGATATCCTTACTCGCATTCTTTGTGGCGAGAAGGTTGATGCCTCGTTCCTGCCATGTGACTATGTTCGTCATTTTGAAGATGGTACGGATGCTGAGGTAACGAAAACATCCCAAGCCGTCGCTTGATTGTTAAATTTTAGAAAATCAAAACTTTATTCAAAAATACTGGTACGGCTAACCCGCTGATAAATAGTGGGGACGTTGTATTGGTGGTTTACCACCATTACAGCGTAAGGTTTTAACACTTTAAGTATTTACCTTTGCATCCGAATTCTTAAAAATCAGAATTATGGAAACATTTTGTGGATGCCTTCATTGCAGATCATCGAGTAAGAACCATCATCAAACTCATTAACTACCTTTTCTATATAGAGAGGGTTGCCAATTTCCGCCATATCGCTATGGGACGTCGCAACTGGGGCAAGGCTGGTAGCCATAAGGCTGCGGAGAACTTAGCTTTTATGTATTCTTTATATGAAAGCTGCAAAATGAATAATTTAAATTTTTGAAGGTACATTGAAGATATCCTTACCCGCATGAAGGATGGAGATAAGGACTATAAATCTATGCTACCGTGTTACTATGTAGAGAAATCCGAAGAGGTGAAGAAGTGTGCTTAGGCAATTCTTCACCCTAAAAAATAATGCAAACGAGCGCAATGAAAGCTGGCTTTCAAATTACCGAGTGCAGCTTATCTTCTGCAAAACGATAATAAAATAACTTTTTTCAAAAACAGATACGTGTAACTACTTGTAAAATAGTGGGGACGCTGTATTGGTGATATACAATTGTCCTATCAGCTGCGGAAAGCCCAGCGTAGATTCAAGAGAAACCTCCATTCCCTCACTTCATATCCCGAAGAGGTGATATGCGACCCATAGCTAGGGTGGCGCATTGGCTGTGGAGGAAATATAGGTTGTGGAGATGGTAGAAGCTTTCTTTTGCTTCTACAAGCTTAAAAATACATAAAGTTTTAGTTATGTTATTTGTTTGTTGAAAAAATATTGTAACTTTGCAAGCAAAAATTTGATAATGAAAAAAGAGCAATATACTGTTATAGACTTATTTGCGGGCTGTGGAGGTCTTTCTTTAGGCCTTTATCAAGCTGGATGGAATGGCATCTTTGCTGTTGAAAAGAATCCTAACGCATTTGAGACCCTCAATTATAACTTGATTGAAGGGAAGCAGCATTTTGCTTGGCCAGAATGGCTGCCTGTAGGTCCTTTAAATATTTTGGATATAAATAAAAAGTATAAAAATCAGTTGGGTAAATTGCGAGGCCACATTGATCTTGTTGCGGGGGGACCTCCTTGCCAAGGTTTTTCTATGGCAGGTAAAAGGGTAGAGGATGATATCCGTAACCAATTGGTATTCTCTTATATAGACTTTATTGATATGGTGCGACCGAAGTTGTTACTTTTTGAAAATGTCAAAGGTTTTACATATGCATTTAAAAAGAAAAAAGATGTTGATGCTGTCCCATATTCTGAAATTGTAAAGAAACAGTTGAGAGATTTAGGCTATGGCGTTCATGCACAAGTTGTAGACTTTTCGCATTATGGCGTTCCTCAAAGAAGAAAGCGTTTCATAATGGTCGGTGTGTTGGGTGGAAACGATTCTGATGCAGAATTATTTTTTGAAAAGATAGACTTGCAGAAAGAGTCTTTCCTAAAGGATAATAAACTTGATTCTTTTTGTTGCGTTCGTGATGCAATTTCTGATCTTTTAAGAAAGAATGGACAGACTGATACTCCTGATAGGAAGGGTTTTATGTCTGGTCTATATGGAAAAGCTGAGTCAAACTATGAGCGATATTTGCGTCAGGGGATTCGTAAGAGGCAAGTGGTACCCAATAGCCATAGCTTCGCTCGTCATACAGTGGAAAAGGTGGCTTGTTTCCAAAACTTGCTATTAAATTATCCAAAAAGAGGAAAGCGGATTGATGGTAAGGCTCGTGAAGGTTGGGGAATTAGACAGAGAGGTATTACCGTATTGGATCCCGAACAATTGGCTCCTACGATAACAAATATGCCTGATGATTACTTGCATTATTCAGAACCAAGAATCATGACCGTGCGTGAATGTGCTAGGATCCAGTCTTTCCCAGATTGGTATGAGTTTAAAAGCAAATATACAACCGGTGGACAAATGCGTAAAAAGGAAGTACCAAGATATAGTCAAGTAGGTAATGCCATTCCACCATTGTTTGCATTACAAGCAGGATTAGTATTAAAAGAAATGGTTTGATTATGGATGAACTGAAATTTAAGGTAAGCTCTGGACTAAAGAATATTCTCGGTAGAGACTTGATTACAAGTGACAATATAGCAATATTGGAGCTTGTGAAAAACTCTTATGATGCTCATGCAACCAAAGTTGATATTACATTTAAGGTCGATTCGATAACTATTGCTGACAATGGTAAGGGAATGAGTTTAAGTGATATTCAGCAAAAGTGGCTTTTTATTGGCTATTCTGCTAAAAAAGATGGCACCGAAGATGTACAATCATATCGAGATAATTTTAGAAGGAGCTATGCTGGTGCAAAAGGTATAGGTAGAATGTCGTGTGATCGATTAGCTAGATATGTAAATTTAGTTACTAAATCAAAATGGTCTTCTGTTGTTGAGAAAATACAGGTTGATTGGAATTTGTTTGAACAATCTCAGAGTGAAGAATTTGACAAAGTACCTGTTAGGCATATGGAGGAGGCTGAGGGGATAACTATATTTCCTAATGGTGGAAAGACTGGTACCGTTTTAGAATTGGTCGGTTTGCGGTCGTCTTGGGATAAAGAGCAAATCCTAAAACTCAGAAAAGCATTGGAAAAAATGATTAATCCTTTTTCTGGTGTTGATGATTTTTGTATCGAAATAATAGCACCTGTTTTTAAAGAGGATGATCTGATGCTATTGGATGAGATAAGGTTATTAGAAAGTGCTAATAACAATCAACCTAATATAGCTAAAAAACAACGTGAAGTGGTTAACGGCATTATAAAAAATAGTATTGCTGATGTCATAAAAATTAAAACGACGTTAATAGAAAGTAGGTTACAAGGGGGAAAAATATTGACTAGGTTGAGCGATAGAGGTGATTTGATTTATGAAATAGAGGAAATTAATAGATATGATAAACTTTCTAATGTAAATATAAATTTATGCTATTTAAATCGTGCAGCCAAATACAATTTCTCCTTAAAAATGGGAGTGACTCCTGTAAAATATGGAAATGTGTTTCTGTTTAGAAATGGTTTCCGTATATGGCCTTATGGTGAGTATAATGATGATAGTTGGGGACTAAATCAACGTGCTCAACAAGGTTATAATCGTTCTTTAGGAACTCGTGACTTATTTGGAAGAGTGGATGTCGAAACGAACTCTGTGGATGAGTTTAAAGAGGTTTCTAGTAGAGATGGTGGATTGATTAAAACGGATGCATCCCTTCAGTTGTTTGATTATTTTATAACAACACATCGCCGATTGGAACGTTATGTTGTTGGTGTGTTATGGGGAGAAGGTTTTGTTCGTAATTCATATTTTAAGAGTGATAAAGCAGCTATTGATGCGCGATTAAGCTTGCAGGGAAAAGATAAAAATTCAGATAATCCTGCAAATGTTTTTGCTAATATAGGCAGTAAAGTAGATTTCGTGCAGTTGATCAAAACTTTGTCAAATGATAGTAATATAAAAATATTGCAGTATAACTCGAATCTTGCTGATATTGTATCAGACGAAAATGCTAGTGAGGTTATTTGTGATAATGTATTTGTTGAGGCTAAGGCTCTTGCTGAAAAGACAAATAATGTTGTGTTGTTAAAACAACTTGAAGAGTTTAAGCAGAATTTGATAAAACTTCAGAAGCAGAAAGAAGAAGCTTTAAGAGTGGCGGCTGAGTCTAAACGGAAAGCTGAACGTGCTGAAAAAGAAGTACTTGAGGAAAGGAAAATCCGTGAAGAGAAAGAAAAGGAACTTGACGCACAAATGCAGAAAAATCTCTATTTGTCTGCTACTCGCAACACTTCTAGAGAAGTTCAAGATATAACTCATGCAATTTCCATTGCAACAACCGAGTTGCTTAGTTTAATAAGTAATCTTTCTTCAGATGTTCAAGAAGATGATTATACGAAAATACATCTGTTGCGCAAAATACATGAGGCTGGATTTTTTGCTAATAAAATAAAGCAGCTGTCTATGTTGATAACTAAGGCTGATATTGTTTCACTTAAAACAAAAGTTAAAGTGAATCTCCAAGAGTATATATCGGAATATGTTGATAATTTTAAGGATTCTTTAGATATAGTGGTTAAAAATGACTCTGCAAAACCTTGTTGGAGAATGTTGTCTTTATTGGATATTGCAATAGTCTTGGACAATTTAATCAGTAATAGTAAAAAAGCTCATGCTGATTCTATTGGCATTTTTTTTATATTTAGAGATTCTTCTTTATGTGTCGATTTTGTTGATGATGGTGATGGGGTTGATATGTCAACCTTTACGAAGGAGACCATTTTCGAAGAAGGGGTTACAAATCGTCAAGGTGGATCTGGGATAGGGTTGTATACAATAAAATATACAATGGAGAATAAACTGAATGGTCAAGTTGCTTTTATGGGAAATAACTTTCATGGTTATAAAGGTGCTTGTTTTCAATTAACATTTAAATAAAAACTGTTATGAATGTGACTAAAAGAATTCTGGTAATAGATGACGAAGATCAGAAAAATGACATGGAGAGCATTGCTAGGAATTTAAAAAAACATGTTCAGATAAAGTATGAACAGATAAATGTTCTAGATTCTGATTTTCTGGATGAAAAGCTTAATTTACGGCAAGATGTTTTTGAGAAAAAACTTATGGAGGTTTTGACTGAAAATTATTATGATTTGATATTGGTAGATTATAATTATGGTGACATCTCTTTAGATGGATTAGGAGTTGTCAAATTTATAAAAGAAAAAAAACGCAATTCAAATATCATTTTATATTCTGCCAATCAATCTGAGATTATAAGAAATATTTTGGCGATGAAGCAAACTAAGCCTCTCTCAGATAACGATGTTGTAAAAGCTATCAATGCATTAATGAATTATCGGATACTCAAAATGTGTGCAAGAGATTCTTATGTAAATGAAGTTGTTCGTTTAATGAGTATTGATACGCAGCTGAATCCGACATCTATGCTCTGTGAAATGCTAAGAGAGTATGGTGATATGAAATTTTCATCTTGCTGCCCTAGATTGTCTGGTAAAAAGTTCTCGGAAATAGCCAATATGTTAGAAGAGCAAAATAATGGCAAGGCAACAGAGTGGCTTAATGCTGTATTTGAACAATTAATAACTTATTTAGTTGAGATTAATGGCTAAGATTTTATGTATATATCCTAAAGATACGACAATAGACTTTTTGGATGTTGTCTATCAAAAAATATGTTCCATGGATGGGGCTATAGGTCTGGAGGGAACACCTGTTGAAGATGATG
>OIZA01000537.1_pt1 | contig 18440 bp, 11 predicted proteins | sample 1588381 | NCBI WGS metagenome assembly OIZA01 (sample SAMN03283277) | human gut metagenome | biome: human-associated habitat; material: feces | host: Homo sapiens | place: Peru | collected 2012 | reverse complement strand
AACACGCCGAGCCGCTGGGTTACTCAGGCTCCGTTCTCGAATGTCACTCTCGACTGGACGATTCCCTCGGACCTTGAAAATATGCCCGCGATAGTCGGCGGCAAGGAGATGGATTTCACCTACGGCGACTGCAAAAAAGAGATGGACATGGTCAACAAGGCGTTCATAGAAATTATGATAGAGGGCGATGCCCACGGCAGAGGCTTCCAGTATCCCATCCCGACATATTCGATCACGCGCGACTTCGACTGGTCGGACACGGAGAACAACAGACTGTTATTCGAGATGACCTCAAAATACGGTACGCCGTATTTCTCAAACTATGTCAACAGCGACATGGAGCCGAGCGATGTCAGAAGTATGTGCTGCCGTCTTCGTCTTGATCTTCGCGAGCTCAGAAAGAAATCGGGCGGCTTCTTCGGAAGCGGCGAAAGCACGGGTTCTGTCGGCGTCGTCACGATAAATATGCCGAGAATAGCTTATCTTTCAAAGGACGAAAAAGAGTTCTACGAAAGACTTGACAGGCTTATGGATATTTCAGCCAGATCTCTGAAAGTGAAAAGAACCGTTATCACAAAGCTCCTCGACGAAGGACTTTACCCGTACACAAAAAGATATCTCGGAACATTCGACAACCACTTCTCCACTATCGGTCTTGTCGGCATGAACGAGGCAGGTCTCAACGCCAAATGGCTCAGGGCGGACATGACCCACAAGGAAACTCAGGAGTTCACGAAAAACGTTCTCAACCATATGAGAGAAAGACTTTCGGACTATCAGGAGCTTTACGGCGACCTTTATAACCTTGAAGCTACGCCTGCGGAATCGACGGCTTACAGACTCGCCAAGCACGACAAAAAGAGATATCCCGACATAAAGACGGCGAACGAAAACGGTACACCGTATTACACAAACAGCTCGCATCTTCCCGTCGGATACACCGACGATATATTCACGGCTCTTGATATTCAGGACGAGCTTCAGACGCTCTACACCTCCGGCACGGTATTCCACGCTTTCCTCGGCGAGAAGCTTCCGAGCTGGAAATCAGCGGCGGCTCTCGTCAGAAAGATATCCGAAAACTACAAGCTGCCCTACTACACCCTGTCCCCGACATATTCCGTTTGCCGTACTCACGGTTACATCTCGGGCGAAGTATACAAGTGCCCCGAATGCGGAAGCAAGACGGAGGTCTACTCGAGAATAACGGGCTACTACAGACCCGTCCAGAACTGGAACGACGGCAAGAGCCAGGAGTTCGCCGACAGAAAGGAATATAACCTTTCGACATCGAAGCTGACCCACGGCATTGACGGCGTAAAGGTCGGCGAGACGGCGAACGGGAGCGAAAAGACAGACGCTGCCGACGGCTGTGTTCTCATCACGACAGCGACCTGCCCCAACTGCAAGATAGCGGTCTCCCTGCTTGAAAAGGCGAGCGTTGAGTTCACGAAGCTCTTGGCTGAGGAGAACGCCGACATCGTCGCCGAACACAACATCAAACAGGCGCCGACTCTCATAGTCACAAGAAACGGCGAGGCCGTGAAATACACAGGCGTTTCGGAAATCAGAAAGTTCATTTCCGCCGCCACGGCAAGCGCATAAGATAAACAAATAGCCGTTTTCCGGTACGCGGTGAATGCCTGCGTCGGGAAAACGGCTGTATAGATATTAAGACGGAGCGAAAGGCAAGATTTTTTGTATCCGTCATCGGAGGAAAACATGGATTATGACATTATAATCGTCGGCGGAGGTCCTGCCGGGCTGACCGCCGCATTATACGCACTGAGAGCGAACAAAAGGGTTCTTATAATAGAAAAGAACACCTTCGGCGGTCAGGTAACATATTCGCCGAAGATCGAAAACTATCCCGGCTTTATACAGATGAGCGGAAACGAGTTCGCCGACAAGCTGGTCGATCAGGTTCTGTCTCACGGAGCCGATGTCGAGATAGCCGAGGTTATATCAATAAGCGACGCGGACGGCGTCAAGACAGTCGTCACCGACACGGGAAAGTTCACTTCGGCGGCTGTTATCATAGCGACGGGCGCAAGACACAGAACCTTAGGCCTTGACAACGAAGAAAATCTCATAGGCCGCGGCATATCTTTCTGCGCCGTTTGCGACGGAGCGTTCTGCAACGGTAAGACCGTCGCGGTCGTCGGCGGAGGAAACTCGGCTATGCAGGAAGCTATACTTCTGACGGAGAACGCAAAGAAAGTATATGTTATACAGGATCTCGACTTTCTGACGGGAGAAGAAAAACTCGCCGAACAGCTTAAGGAGAACGAAAAAATCGAAATAATCACAGGCTCGCTTGTCAAAGAGCTTATAGGCGAAAGCGAACTTGAAGCCATAGTTATCGAAAACTCACACAGCGGAGAAAAGACGGAGATCAAACTCGACGGTCTTTTCATAGCCATAGGTCTTGTCCCTCAGAACGAGAGCTTCTCGGATATGATCGAGCTTGACTATAAAGGCTATGCCGCGGCGGACGAAAGCTGTCTGACGAAAACAAAAGGCGTGTTTGTCGCAGGCGACTGCCGCACGAAAGCGGTCAGACAGATAACGACAGCCGTTTCCGACGGAGCGTCGGCGGCTCTCGCCGCCTGCAAATATCTCGAAAGCCGGAGGTAAAACATGGATAATCTCAGATATAAGATAGCGGCGTTCATGCAGGGCAGAAACGGAGCCGATCAGCTGACGGCTATTTCCCTCATCGTCTACGCCATCCTCGCGGCGGTGAGAGTTTTCTTCAGAAGACGGCTCGCCGCGTACTATATAATAGGCGGACTGATGTTGTTGGTTTTGGCTTACGCGATATTCAGAGTTCTCTCGAAAAATGTCTATAAAAGACAGCGAGAGAACGAGATTTTCCGTCAGGTTTGGCTTAAAATCAGACCGAAACTCATCCTGTTCAAGGACAGGATCAAGGACATCAAGACAAAAAGATACAGAACCTGCCCCGGGTGCAAAAACGTGTTGAGACTCCCCTATTCGCGCGGAAAACACACGGTGAGATGCCCGAGATGCGGCAGGGAATTCAGTGTCAGAATAATATGAAGGAGGCGGCAAAATGGCATATTTGTCGGATATAGAAATAGCGCAGAACTGCAAAATGAAGCCGATAACCGAAATCGCGAAATCGGCAGGCATAGACGAAAAATACATCGAGCAATACGGAAAATACAAGGCGAAAATCGACCTGTCGCTGCTTAAAGAAAGCGACAGACCCGACGGAAAACTGATACTCGTGACCGCGATAACTCCGACCCCGGCAGGCGAGGGAAAGACCACAACGACCATCGGTCTCGCCGACGGACTTCGCCGAATCGGCAAAAACGTTGCGGTCGCCCTGCGCGAGCCGTCGCTCGGCCCCGTTTTCGGAATAAAAGGCGGAGCGGCAGGCGGCGGATACGCCCAGGTTGTCCCCATGGAGGATATCAACCTGCATTTCACGGGAGATTTTCACGCTATCGGCGCGGCGAACAACCTGCTGGCGGCTATGCTCGACAACCATATTCATCAGGGCAACGCCCTCGGAATAGACCCGAGAAAGATAACATGGAAGCGAGCCGTCGACATGAACGACCGACAGCTTCGCAACATAGTAGACGGTCTCGGCGGAAAGATAAACGGCGTTCCGAGAGAGGACGGCTTCGATATCACCGTCGCAAGCGAAATTATGGCGGTGTTCTGTCTGGCAAGCGATATATCAGACCTCAAGCGGAGACTTTCTGAGATAATCGTCGGCTACACCTATGACGATAAGCCCGTCACCGCGGGCGACCTCAAGGCTGTCGGCGCAATGACGGCGCTTTTGAAAGACGCGCTCAAGCCCAATCTTGTCCAGACGCTCGAGGGTACCCCGGCTTTTGTTCACGGCGGACCTTTCGCGAACATAGCCCACGGCTGCAACTCCGTCATAGCGACCAGGACGGCGATGAAAACAGCGGACTACGCTATAACCGAGGCAGGCTTCGGCGCCGATCTCGGAGCAGAGAAGTTCCTCGACATAAAATGCCGAATGGCAGGACTGACGCCGTCGGCGGTCGTCGTTGTCGCGACAATCCGAGCGCTGAAAATGCACGGCGGCTTAGCCAAAACCGAACTCGCCACGGAGGATTTAGGCGCTCTCGAAAAAGGCATACCCAATCTTCTTCGCCATGTTTCAAATATAAAGAATGTATACAAGCTTCCCTGCGTTGTCGCGGTCAACCGATTCCCGACTGACACTCAGGCGGAGGTCGATTTCATCATAGCGAAATGCCGCGAACTCGGCGTCAACACCGTTCTTTCCGATGTGTGGGCTAAGGGCGGTGAGGGCGGCGAAGAGCTTGCCCGTGAGGTCATTCGCCTTTGTGAAGAAGAAAAGGGCGATTTCACTTTCGCCTATGGTCTTGACTGCCCGATAGAGGAAAAGATTGAATCGGTCGTCAGAAAGGTTTACGGCGGAAAGGGTATCACTCTCACGCCGAACGCCAAGAAGCAGATTGCAAACCTTGAAAAGCTCGGCTTCGGAAACTGCCCCGTCTGTATAGCCAAGACGCAGTACAGCTTTTCGGACGATCCGACCTTACTCGGTGCGCCCGAAGATTTCACAGTCACCGTCAGAAATGTCAAGATAAGCTCGGGAGCCGGATTTATAGTTGTTCTCACGGGTGACATAATGACCATGCCGGGACTTCCGAAAGTTCCCGCCGCGGAAAAGATCGACGTCGACGACAACGGAAAAATTTCGGGTCTGTTTTAAACTGCACAGTTGTATCGCCGCTGCACAGCAGCGGCTGATTTTTTGTTCTGAATTTCGGTTTTTTCGGATCAACCTCTTGGTGTTAATCTTAATTGAAGTCCCTGCGGGGGTGGCAAAAGCTTCTTCGCTTCGCGAAGAAGTGCCGCGCCTGCGGCGCGGCGTTTCCGCCTGCGGCGGAAACCTTTTGCCACCACGACCGACCTCGGCGCACAAACTTGCCAAAAGAATACAAATATGATAGAATAAATTAAAATATAACCGTGGGGTAAAGCTATGCTTAAAGTTCAACAACACAATGTCACTCTTTCCCTCGACGAAAGAACCCTATCGTTCAGAATAACCGCGGACGGCTTTACTTGGATATCCCAAGGCAGAAAGCCATACCTGACGCTGAGAAAAAAAGCAGGTAAGAAATATATCAAAATGAGACAGCTTCTGACCTCGGCGAAGAAAAAGGAATTTTCGGCGGACGGCGGAAAGATAACCGCTCGTCTGGGCGGCTTCTCTTTCCTCGGCGAAAGACCGTTCACTCTCGTCTGCTCGACGGAGATAACTGCCGAGTCAAGGGTCGTGTTCTCGGTCAAGGCCGAAAACGAAACCGATATGTCCGTCGCTTCGGTCTATTTCCCGGGTGCGTTCAACGCCGAAAAATACAGCGAGGGCTATGCTGTCGAGCCTGTCCGCCAAGGTTTCATCATGCCCGACGGATATAAGAAAAATTATATCGGAAAACGGCTTCTGTTCATACTCGAAAGAGAGATCAACACCGGCGACTGGTATCATCCGTTCTACGGCAGAGTATGCGACCGCCACGGCTATTCGGCTATCCTCGAAACGCCGTTCGACGCCAAAGCCGTCTCCCAAAAGGGCAGGAACAACTCGCTTCTGACGGGCGTCAACTGGTCTTCGTCTCTCGGAAAAGTCTCATACGAAAGAAGGGTACGTTTCGATCTGTTCTCGAACGGAGATTACAACTCGGTTGCGAAGAATTTTCGGGCGTACCTCAAAGAAACGGGTCAATTTGTTTCGATAACCGACAAAATTGCGCGCAATCCGAATGTCTCATACCTCGTCGGCGCGCCCGTTCTTCACCACAGGATCTACACCCACATTCAGCCCAAATCCGACTTCTATAAAAAACACGGTCAGAATATTATTTTGTACGCCACATTTGAGCAGCGGGCAAGAGAACTCGAACACATCAAGTCTCTCGGGCTTGACAGGCTCTATATCCACACCGACGGCTGGGGCATCGAGGGATATGACAATCAGCATCCGTATGTTCTTCCGCCGAACGAACAGGCAGGCGGCTGGGACGGCATGAAGAAGCTCGCCGACAAGTGTCTTGAGATCGGCTACTGCTTCGGTATCCACGATCAGTACAGGGACTTCTACTACGACTGCAAGCACTACGACGAAGATCTCGCCGTTATGAACATAGACGGCTCGCATCCCTACTGCGACATATGGGACGGCGGCGCGCATTCGTGGCTCTGCTCGACGCAGGCGCTCGGCTTCGTCGAACGCACCTACAACGAGCTGAAAGCTCACGGCGTACATATAGGCGGAAGCTATCTTGACGTTTTCGGCGTTGTGTCGGGCGATGAATGCTTCAACCCGAAGCACCGCGTGACAAGAGAAGAGAGCATACAGGCAAGGGGCAAATGCTTCGATTTTCTCACCGATAACGGGATCATCCCCTCATCGGAGGAGGGAGCCAGCCAGCTTATGGATAAGCTCGCCCTCGTTCATCACGCGCCTTATCAGGTCACGCCTCAGGGCGGCGGAAAGGCGGTCGGTATCCCCGTTCCGCTGACGAGCCTTGTATATCACGACTGTGTTTTCGTCCCGTGGGTTTCGGGCGGCAAAAACGGCTGGGGAATCCCGAACACGGACAACTCAAAGCTTCACTGTGCCTTGAACGCAGGAACGCCGTATTTCTATCCGCATAAATATATCGAAAAGCCGAAAGCTCACGAAGAGCTTGTCGACGACAAAAAGCTCAAAGCCGAGATCGAGAACGCAAAAGAACTCGCCGCAATTCAGGCAAAGCTCTATGACAAAGAAATGGTCAGGCATGAATTCGTCGGCGGAAATCTCAGGGTTCAGAAAGCCTACTATTCCGACGGAACGGTCATCACGGTCGATTTCGATAAGGACGTGTATACGGTTGAATAAAATTTTCCTCACCGATGTGATGTCGGTGAGGATTTTGATTTAGGCAAAAACTTCGGCAGCCGTCAATCGGCTGCCGAATAAATATTATATTTCCCTTATCTCTCGTTCGTTGCCTTTTCGTATTTTTTGCGCCAGGCGGCGAACTTCTTTTCGTCATATTCCTTGGGTATGGTCAGCGTGACCGCGCCTGCTTTGCCTGCTGCGGCGGCTCTGCTCAAAATGCCTGCGAATATCTTAGGCTCGTCTTTAGCGAGACCTATAACTGCTTTCACGAAGTCACCGGTCTGACCTGCAACGGCTTTCATGACCGAAGCAACGGTTTCGGGATTGGCGATTATATTGATTATCTCTGCGTCCGTGTCAAGAAGCGCATTCTTTAACATATCGACTATAGCGTGGAACGCACCTGTCTCTCTCATGTAGCGATACTGATATCTGTAAAGGTTTTTCGCCGAGAACGGGTCGCCGTCAGCCGTTTCGAGCGTTTCGGCGAGGTTTCTCGCCGCCTTGAAGCCGCTGGCTATACCGCTTCCGATGAGCGGAATGGTCATGCAGGCGCTGTCGCCCAAAAGAACATATCCGTCGGAGAAAATCTTCGACAGCGTGTGCCTTACGGGGATCTTGCAAAGTATATTCGTCTCGGGTATGAACGTTTCGCCGACTATCGGGTTTTCGCTTCTGATGTCGTCGAGTGCTCGCTGATATGTCTCCTCGCTGAGTCCGCCTGTTCTGCCGATAAGGACGTCGCCGTATTTCTTATCGTGGCTGAGATGACACCATGAAATTCCGCGTTCGCCGAGGTGTTTGAGATATATTTTCCATATGTACTCCGGGTCGGGTGCGTTTTCGGGTCTGTCGAAGAAGACGCGCTTGACGAAGAAATAGTCCTCGGGGTCGACCGTCTTTAAAATTCCGAAGCAGTCGGGAAGCGACGATCTGACGCATGAATTCATACCGCCGCAGTCAACGACGAGGTCGGAGGTTTCGACTTCACCGTCCGTGAAGACAACACCGATGACTTTGTCGCCGAGCGTTATGGCGTGGTCGATCGCTTTTTCGTACACGACCTTTGCGCCTGCCTCAAGCGCCATCTTCTCAAGCCAGTCGTTCATCGGGCGGCGAAGAACGGAATAGTCGAGATTTTCTTCGGGCAGCTCTATAGGTATAACTGTCTTGTTAGGGATAACAAATGTCGGTGAATTGGTGCGCCAGCGGATCTCTTCCGGCGGCAAGGGTAAACCCGCCTCATCGAAAGCGTTGGTCGCCACGTCGTCCGTCCAAGGGAACGCGACGTCTTCTTTTTTCTCCTTCTCGTAAGCTACAACATCGAAGCCCTTTTTAGCCGCCATATAAGCGAAAGCCAAGGCGCACTGGTTGGCTCCGACAATGATAATTTTCCCTGCCATATTTTAACCCCCGTTTTAATTTAGTTATGTTGATTATAACTGATATAGCCAAAATTGTCAACCGAAACAGAACGGCGGCAAGCCGATGATCCGCCCTCATCACCCACACGCTCCGCCGTCTCGCCGACGGCGGCGTTTAATTAACCCATGTATATTTCCGCCCGCGGCGCTAAAAATAATCACATAAATTTTGATTGCGGTGAAACGAATGAGAAAAAGCGGAATTCTGCTTGCCGTCAGCTCCCTGCCGTCGGAATACGGCGTCGGAACGCTCGGCAAAAGCGCATATGACTTTATAGATTTTTTGAAAAAAAGCGGACAGTATTACTGGCAGATACTGCCGATAAATCCCACTTCTTTCGGCAACAGCCCATACCAGAGCTTCTCCGCTTTCGCGTTCAACCCCTATTTCATCGACCTCGAGGAGCTAACGGCTCAGGGGCTTCTGACCGCGGAGGAATGCCGCGGATACGATTGGGGCAGGGATCCGAAACGGGTGGATTATTCGCTGCTTTATGAAAACCGGCCCGAAATTCTCAAAAAGGCCGCCGAGAGGTTCGACGAGAATAATACTATGGGGTACGCCGAATTTTGTTCCGGCAATGAGTTCTGGCTCGATGACTACGCTTTTTTCATGGCGCTGAAAGAAAAATTCGGGATGCGGCCGCTGACGGAATTTCCCGTTTCGGTCAGGGTCAGAGAGCCCTCCGTTCTCTCTGAACTTCGTTCGGAGTGTAAAGACAGAATACGCTATCACAAAATAACGCAGTTTTTGTTCTTCAGGCAGTGGATAAAACTCAGGGAATATGCCAACCATAACGGTGTTCATATTATCGGCGATATTCCTATCTATGTTTCCGCCGACTCAGCCGACGTCTGGGCGCACCCCGAGCTGTTCTGCGTCACCTGCGACAGAATTCCGCAGGAGGTGGCAGGCTGCCCTCCCGATGATTTCTCGCCCGACGGGCAGTTATGGGGAAATCCCGTATACGACTGGAGCGTACACAAAAAAAGCGGTTATGACTGGTGGATCAAGCGGCTTCGTCAGGCGGGCGAACTTTTTGATACGGTACGCATCGACCATTTCCGCGGATTTTATTCTTTCTACTGCGTGGCGGCCGGGGAGAAAACGGCGAGACGCGGCGAATGGAAACGCGCGGACGGAGAGGACTTCATCAAAAAAATAAAAGAAGCCCTGCCGAATCTCAATGTCATAGCCGAGGACTTAGGCTTCATCACGGACGATATAAGGCGGCGGATGGCATCGTCGGGCTTCCCGGGAATGAAGATCCTCCAGTTCGCTTTCACGGGCGGAGACAACGAGAACCTGCCGCATAATTTTTCAAGAAACAGCGTCGTCTACACGGGAACTCACGACAACGACACCCTGACGGGCTGGCAGATGACGGCGCCGAGAGAGGATGTCGAGCTCGCTATGGACTATTTCGACATCAACTTCACATGGCGGCTGACGGACGCTTTTATTAAAAGCGCCATGTCGAGCGTATGCGACACGGCGATAATCCCGATGCAGGATTATCTCAAACAGGGAAAACAGAGCCGCATGAATATTCCCTCCACTCTCGGAGATAATTGGATATACCGTATAGAATACGGCGATATGGACGATAATTTAATCAACAAAATTTACAGGCAGACAAAGCTATACTCACGCCTGTGACGAAAGGAAGATATATATGAAAAAACTAATCGGATTTTTGCTTTGCGCTGTTCTGGCTCTAAGCTTTTTCGGCTGCGGCAAGAAGAACGACGGCGAGATCTCGTCAAGCAGCGAAAACAACAGCAACAATATGTCAGCCGCGAGCAATGAGGAAATATACTTTCTCAACTTCAAGCCCGAAGTTTCGGCGGTCTATGACAGGATAGCCAAAACATACAAAGAGGAAACGGGCGTGACCGTCAAGGTCGTCACCGCCGCCAGCGACACCTATGAGCAGACGCTCACCTCGGAGGTCGCCAAAAAGGAAGCCCCGACTATCTTTCAGATCAACGGCCCGATAGGCTATCAGAACTGGAAGAATTTCTGCGCCGATCTTTCGGACACCAAGCTTTATTCCTATCTGAGCGACAAGAATCTCGCCATTAAAGACGGAAGCGGAGTCTACGGTATTCCGTATGTCGTCGAATCCTACGGAATCATATATAACAAGGCGATAACCGATAAATATTTCGCCCTGAAGACAAGACAGACCAAAGTCAATTCCATGGATGAGATAGTGAACTTCCAAACGCTCAAGACGGTTGTCGAAGACATGACGAAGCATAAAAAGGAGCTCGATATCGACGGCGTGTTCGCTTCGACCTCTTTCTCAAGCGGAAACCAGTGGCGCTGGCATACGCATCTGGCGAATGTTCCGATGTATTATGAATTTTCGGAAAACGACAAGTATGACGATCCCACCGTCGCAGGTCTCAACACGGATGAGATCACCTTCAAATACGCTGAGAACTTCAAGAACACCTTTGACCTTTATATTAACAACTCGGGTACTCAGAAAGGACTTCTCGGAGGAAAATCCGTCAACGATTCCATGTCCGAGTTCGCCCTCGGGAAGGTCGCTATGGTTCAGAACGGAACCTGGGCGTACAACGATATAAAAGGGCTCGCCGGCAATGTCGTCGAAGCCGACAACATCAAGATGATGCCAATATACACGGGCGTCAAGGGCGAGGAAAAACAGGGACTTTGCGTCGGAACGGAGAACTATATCTGTATAAACTCCAAGGTGTCAAAGGAGAAGCAGGAAGCGTCGATCGCTTTCCTCGAATGGCTCTTCTCAAGCGAAAAAGGCAAGAAATATGTCACGGACGAACTTGAATTCATCTCGCCGTTCAACACGTTCTCTGAAAACGAAGCGCCCGCGAATCCGCTTTCAAAAGAAACCGTCCGCTGGATGAACAAGGACGACGTCGCTTCGATCCCGTGGATATTCACGGCTTTCCCGAGCGAAACATTCAAAGAGGATTTCGGCGCCGCCCTCCTCGAATATACCCAGGGTACCAAAAATTGGGACTATGTCAAACAGACGGTCGTGACCTCCTGGAAGAACGAATCGAAATAAAACTTTAAGCAACCGAGCGGTGGTAATATGCAGAAAAACTTAAAAAAATATTTTCCCGTCTTTGCGCTCCCGACCTTAGCGGCGTTTCTGATAGCGTTTGTCATTCCGTTTATCATCGGCATATATCTGTCGTTCACAGAATTCACCACCATTGTTGACGCTCATTGGGTCGGCGTGAAGAACTATATAAAGGCTTTCTCGACGGCGGATTTCAAAAACGCTCTCTGGTTCACGGTCAAATTCACCGTCGTGTCGGTGATAACGATAAACGTTATAGCGTTTCTTCTCTCGCTGATCCTCACGCGCGGACTCAAGGGAACAAATATCTTCAGAACGGTCTTCTTCATGCCGAACCTTATAGGCGGGATCGTTTTGGGATATATCTGGCAGCTTATCATAAACGGCGTTCTGAGCTTCATGGGCGTCACGATAACCTACGACGCGAAATACGGCTTCTGGGGGCTTGTGTTCCTGATAAACTGGCAGCTTATCGGATATATGATGATAATTTATATCGCCGGAATACAGAATATCCCGACCGACCTGATAGACGCCGCCAAGGTCGACGGAGCCGGCGCGTGGCAGACACTCAAGAATGTGACTGTCCCGATGGTCATGCCGTCGGTGACGATATGTCTGTTTCTGACCTTGACGAACTCGTTTAAAATGTTCGACGCGAACTTGGCTTTGACCGACGGTGCGCCGTCGAGACAGACCGCCATGCTCGCCCTCGATATATTCAAGACCTTCTACGGCCGCGCAGGCTGGCAGGGCGTCGGTCAGGCTAAAGCCGTCGTGTTCTCGATAATCGTGGCGGTGATAGCGCTGTTACAGCTGGCTATAACAAGAAAAAGGGAGGTCGAAAGCTGATGGCGAAAAGTGTTCGCAAAACCCTGCTCTATATCATTCTCGTTATAGTCGCCGCGGCTTTTCTTTTCCCCGTTTTCATCGTTCTGATGAACTCGTTTAAGAATAAGCTCTATATTTCGTCCGAGCCGTTCTCGTTCCCGATGGGTGAAAGCTTCGCCGGAATCGAAAACTATACCTCGGGGCTTGAAAAGACGGGATTCTTCTCGGCGTTCGGCTGGTCGCTGTTTATTACGCTCGGCTCGGTGCTCGTGATAGTCCTGTTCTCCGCCATGACGGCTTGGTATATAACCCGGGTTAAGAGCAGGATAACCTCGGCGATGTATTACGCTTTCGTGTTCTCGATGATAGTTCCGTTTCAGATGGTCATGTTCTCTATGTCGAAGCTTGCCAACACATTGCGGCTTGACAATCCGCTCGGGATAATCGTTATCTATCTCGGTTTCGGCGCAGGACTTTCGGTCTTTATGTTCTGCGGCTTTATAAAGAGCATACCTCTTGAAATTGAGGAGGCGGCAATGATAGACGGCTGCGGCAGTATTCGGACATTCTTTCTCGTCGTCCTGCCGATTCTCAAGCCGACGGCTATCACGGTCGCCATACTCAACACAATGTGGATCTGGAACGACTATCTTCTCCCCTATCTCGTCATCGGCTCGGAATATAAGACCATACCCATCGCTATTCAGTATCTCAAGGGCGGCTACGGCTCCGTCGATATGGGCGCGATGATGGCTATGCTCGTTCTGGCGATAATTCCGATCGTCGTTTTCTATCTGACAAGTCAGAAATATATAATAAAGGGTGTTGTCGCCGGAGCCGTCAAAGGCTGATAACCGACCGTCTCCTTTTTATTTGTACGCGCCGCGGCGCCTGCTTTCGGGCAGTCAGCCGCCGCGCGCAGGGCATTCGCCCGTACCTAAAAAATCAACAGCCAAGGGAGGCTTATTATGGCTTCGGTCACATTAAAAAACATATTCAAAATCTATGAGGACGGGTTCACCGCTGTCAGCGACCTCAGCCTCGATATCGCCGACAAGGAGTTTATAGTGCTCGTCGGACCGTCGGGCTGCGGCAAGAGCACGACGCTTCGAATGATAGCGGGGCTCGAAGAAATCAGCAAAGGCGAGCTTTACATCGGCGACAGAAAGGTCAACTCGGTCGCCCCGAAGGACAGAAACATAGCGATGGTCTTCCAAAGCTATGCGCTTTATCCGAACAAGTCGGTCTATAAAAACATGTCGTTCGGCTTGGAGCTTCACAAAGTGCCGAAAGACGAGATCCACCGCCGCGTCACTGAGGCGGCGCAAGTCTTGGGGATAGAGCATCTTTTGGAAAGACGGCCGAAAGCGCTCTCGGGCGGTCAGAGACAGAGGGTGGCGCTCGGCAGGGCGATGGTCAGAAATCCCGACGTCTTTCTTCTCGACGAGCCGCTGTCAAACCTTGACGCAAAGCTAAGAACGGCTATGAGGACGGAGATAACGAGACTTCACCAAAAGCTCGGAACGACCTTTGTCTATGTCACCCACGATCAGACGGAAGCCATGACCATGGGCGACAGGATAGTTGTTATGAAAGACGGCGTTGTTCAGCAGGTCGACACTCCGCAGAATCTCTACAACAAGCCGATCAACACCTTTGTCGCAGGCTTCATCGGCTCGCCGCAGATGAATTTCATCGACGGCTGTATCATGGAAGAAAACGGAAAGCTCACACTCATGATAGGAAACGAGCATATCCCGTTTTCGGGAAGCTTCGCCCTCGGCTCGGAATATATCGGAAAAAAAGTCACTGTCGGCATACGCCCCGAGGACATAGACGACAGCGAATATTTTATCTCGCAGCACAGCGGCTCCGTACTCTCGGGAACGGTCGAGGTAAAGGAGCTTATGGGCAGCGAAGCTTATCTATATATAAACTGTCTGGGAAACAGACTGACCGCTCGCGTCAGCCCCGAGACGCAGGCGAAACCGAACGGCGAAATCAGGTTCGCGGTGGACGAAAGCAAGGTTCATCTGTTCGATAAGGAAAACGGGAACAGGATCGGGTGAAGAGCTTGCGGCGGAGGCGGAAAATTTCGGGTAACAAACGTTATTAGCGGTAATATATTTCATGACGGCATAGTCACACGCGCAGTGATGCTTGAGTGCTGACGAAAGTTCAATTTGCGGCTGCTCACAATCGCCTGTGGGTCGCGAAGTTCTGCGATCATTTTACGAACTTTTATAACAGCCGCAAGTCAACATATCCACCCGAGTTCTTTGCGATATCATCGGGCATCGAACCCGATTATATCGCCGACGGTCAGCCTGTGGGTTTCTGCGAACCATGAATTTGTGCAGTGGGGCATTTGTTCGGCACCCTCAACGGCTGTCGCCGCCGAGGGTACACGCCCAAATGCCGTCGGCGGCACTCGCTGCGCTACCGCGCCGCCGACTTCGCCGACCCCCTGCTCCGTGTGCAATTCCTGCGAATCGAACCCCGGCGAGGGCTGCACAAATGCGCAGCCCTCGCCTCGATCAGCCTCCAAGCCAAGCTAAGATGCTTAGTTTGCGCAACGGAGGAACCGCTCGGGCACCCCGACGCCGACGGCGTCGGGGTACGCTCGCGGTTCCTGCGGCGCACAACGCGCGCCGCGGCTCCGCCTCCACAAATGCCAAAAGCGGCGCACACCGAAGTGCGCGCCGAACACAATTCATATCATTCAACAGGCTTCTTCATCGTCAGTGAGATTCTTCCTCTGGCGGCGTCGACGCTTTTGACCCAGACTGTTATGACGTCGTTGACCGTCAGAATGTCGCTCGGGTGAGCCACTCTCTTATAGCTCATCTCGGATATATGAACAAGTCCGTCCTGATGAACGCCGATGTCGACGAATGCGCCGAAGTCGATGACGTTTCTGACAGTTCCCTTCATCTCCATTCCGGGTTTGAGATCCTCCATGGTCATGACATCCTGCCTGAGCATCGGCGGCGGAAGCTCGTCTCTCGGGTCCCTGCCGGGCTTCATAAGCTCCTTGATGATATCCTCAAGCGTCGGTATGCCGACCGAGAGCTTTTCGGAAAGCTTATCAAGTCCGATCTTGTCCGCTCTTTCGGAAAGGTCGGATATTTTTCCGTTCTTCACGTCGTCGAGCGTGAAGCCGCATTCGGAAAGCAGCTGCTTTGCGGCGGCGTAGCTTTCGGGGTGTACGCCCGTGTTGTCGAGAACGTTTTTGCTTTCGCCTATTCTAAGGAAACCTGCGCATTGCTCGAACGCCTTTGCGCCGAGCTTCGGGACCTTCTTTATCTGCGCCCTTGACGAGAACGCGCCGTTTTCTTCTCTGAATTTCGCTATGTTCTGCGCTACGGTCGAGTTTATTCCTGCGACCCTCTGTAAAAGCGACGGCGAAGCGGTGTTGAGATCAACGCCCACGCTGTTTACGCAGTCCTCGACAACGCCGTTCAGTGCGGCGTCAAGCTCCTTTTTCGGCATATCGTGCTGATACTGCCCGACGCCTATTGACTTCGGGTCGATCTTGACAAGCTCCGCCAAGGGATCCTGCAGGCGCCTGGCTATCGAGACGGCGGAACGCAGGGAGACATCAAACTGCGGAAACTCCTCCGCGGCGAGCTTCGACGCCGAATAAACCGACGCGCCCGACTCGCTGACGACCATATAAGACACCTTTTGGGGTACGCTCTTAATGAGTTCTGCCGTGAAGATCTCTGTCTCCTTGGAGGCTGTTCCGTTGCCGATAGCTATTATTTGTACGCCGTATTTTTCGATAAAGCGGCTTAAGATGAGCTTCGCCTGTTCCTTTTGCGCTTGGGAATGAGTGATATATATAACTCCCGTGTCGAGAACTCTGCCCGTTTCGTCGACGACGGCGACCTTGCAGCCGGTTCTGTATCCGGGGTCAAGACCCATAGCGACCTTACCCTTTACGGGAGGCTGCATAAGCAAGGGCCTGAGGTTATCGGAAAAGCTCCTGATGCCCGCTTTGGCGGCCTTAGCAGTGAGGTTCGTGCGTACCTCGCGTTCAATAGACGGATATATCAGTCTGTCATAGCTGTCCGAACAAACCGCGAGTATAGTCTCAACGCATGGCGAGCTGTTGTTCTTCACCGCCACGGAAAGCATGACGTTCATCGCCTTGACGGGGTCGAGCGTGACGCTGACCTTGAGAAAGCCCTCTCTTTCGCCTCGGTCTATGGCGAGAACCTTGTAGTCGGCTATGCGGCTGACCTGATCCGTGAAATCATAGTAGTTTTCGTAGACGCTCTTTTCTTCGGGGTTCGCCGCCTTGACGGTGACAACTCCGCCGACGGTGAAAAGGTTGCGAAGCCTGCGGCGGATATTCGCGTCGTCGGAAAGATCTTCGGCTATGATATCCATAGCCCCCTGTAAGGCGTCCTGCGCTGTCGGAACTTCGTTTTCTTCGCTTATAAATTCCTCCGCCATATCTATCGGATACGGGCAGTCGGTCTCCTGAGCGAATATTCTCTCGGCGAGCGGTTCAAGCCCTCTCGACCTCGCGACGGAAGCCCTCGTCTTTCGCTTCGGCTTATACGGTCTGTATATATCCTCGACCTCGGCGAGAGTGACCGCCTTTGAAAGCGCCTGAGATATTTCGTCGCTCATAAGCCCGAGCTTTTCTATCGAGGCTATGACCTCGTCCTTTCTCTTTTCAAGCCCTCTGAGATAATCGAGCCTGTCGTTTATCTCTCTTAAAAGCTGATCGTCGAGAGTGCCGTGAGCTTCTTTTCTGTATCTTGCGATAAACGGTATTGTGTTGCCCTCGTCGATGAGCGACACCGTGTTTTCAATCTGCCAACGCTGTAGGTGAAATTCGTTCGTCAGCTGTGAAACAATATCCATCAGTTTTCTCCCTTTATTCTTTCCATGTACGCTCTGAATGCCTGCTCGTTCTTGTTGTCGCCGAATTCATAATATTTTCTTCCCTTGAGAACGTCTGGCAGGTATTGCTGCTTAACATAGTGGTTTTCATAGTCGTGGGGGTATTTATAGAACTGTCCCTTGTTCTGATTGTCCTCTCCGTCGAAATGCTTGTTCTGAAGATTTCTCGGAACAGGACCCGCAAGTCCGTTTCTGATATCCGCCGCCGCCTTGTCATAGGCGAGATAAGCCGAGTTTGACTTCGGGCTGTTGCAGACGAGTATAACGGCGTCGGCGAGGGGAATTCTCGCTTCGGGCATTCCGACCATGAGAGCGGCGTCGACAGCCGCCTTGACTATCGGAATTATCATCGGATAAGCAAGCCCGACATCTTCGCAGGCGCAGACCATAAGCCGCCTGACCGCTCCCGGAAGATCGCCCGCTTCAAGAAGTCTCGCGAGATAATGAACAGCGGCGTCGGGGTCGGAGCCTCTCATGGATTTCTGAAACGCCGAAAGCGTATCGTAGTGATAATCTCCGTCTCTGTCATATTTCATCGAGCTTTTCTGCGTGAGAAGCTCAACGGTGTCGAGCGTGATCTTCTTGACGCCGTTTTCGGCTCTTGACGACATGGCGCAAAGCTCGACCGTGTTGATAGCCTTTCTGACGTCGCCACCGCACCCTGCCGAAATGCGGTCGACAACGCCCTCCCCGATATCGAAGGTTTGGGCGTACTTATCGGAGAGAATATCGAACGCCCTCACGACCGCCTTGGCGATCTCGTCTTTCTCAACGCTCTTGAACTCAAAGACCGTGCTTCGGGAGAGAATGGCGTTGTGAATATAGAAATAAGGATTTTCGGTCGTCGAAGCGATCAGGGTCACATCGCCGTTTTCTATGTATTCAAGCAGGGTCTGCTGCTGTTTCTTGGTGAAATACTGGATCTCATCTAAGTATAACAGAATTCCGTTCGGCGCCTGAAGAGTGTGAAGCTCAGACACGATATCGCGTATCTGAGCCGTGGTTGCCTGTGTTGCGTTGAGCTTGTGGAGCCGTTTATTCGTCTTTCCGGCGATGATAGCGGCGACGGTCGTTTTCCCGACCCCAGACGGGCCGTAGAATATCAGATTCGGAATGTGGCCGTCCTCTATCATGTTTCTAAGCGGCTTATTTTCGCCCAATATATGTTTCTGACCGACTATATCGTCGAGATCCTTTGGTCTGATGCTGTCGGCTAAGGGTGACGCCATTGTCACTCCTCCTTTTCGTTTAACG
>OIZA01000534.1_pt1 | contig 18495 bp, 14 predicted proteins | sample 1588381 | NCBI WGS metagenome assembly OIZA01 (sample SAMN03283277) | human gut metagenome | biome: human-associated habitat; material: feces | host: Homo sapiens | place: Peru | collected 2012 | reverse complement strand
TGCACCAGTCCGGATGCTCTTCATAAAGCCGGGAGTCTTCACTTACCATCTCCGGCTCGATCCAGATACCGAACCTGAGTCCGAGACCATGAATCCGCTTCGAGAAGCCGGCGATGCCGCTCGGAAGCTTTTCCAGATTGCACTGCCAGTCACCGAGTCCACGGAACTCATTCGTTCTTCGCCCAAACCAGCCGTCGTCCATGACGAACATCTCGACGCCGAGCTCCTTACCTGCACTTGCGATCTGCATAAGCTGCTCTTCATCGAAGTCGATCATCGTCGCTTCCCAGTTGTTGAGGAGTACCGGGCAGCGCTGATCCTCGAACTGTCTCGGAATCAGGAAGTGCCGTACGACATCATGATAATGATGGCTTAATCCGGTGAGACCTGCTGCGCTGAAAGACATCACTGCCTCCGGGGTCGCAAAGGTTTCACCCGGATTCAGCTTCCAGTAGAAGGTGTCCGGATGGATGCCGGCCACCACACGTGTCTGCTTGAAGTCATTGACCTCAACCGTAATCTGGAAGTTTCCACTGTAGACGAGGGCGACGCCATAGCAGTCACCAGCCGTCTCCGTCGTCTCGTGATCACATAACACGATGGTCGGATTATAGTAGTGACTCGAAATGCCACGGATACTGTCCACGACGGTCTTGCCATGACGGACCGGTGTTCGCTGTGCATTTCGCTCATGTCCCCAGCTGCCGTAAAAATCGATCTGGTCCATCTCATCGGTCGGGAAGCTGAGGCAGGTGGAGTGGGCTGCATGCAGTGTAATTTCGGTATCTTCGAGATTTCGAATCACCGCATGTCTCGTGATGACATCACAGCTCTCCAGTACACCGTAGAACAGGGTCACTTCTACCTTCGTTGCGACATCCTGCAGTACGACCTCGAGCGTCATCCAGTCATCCCCCTTGTTCCGAAGAGATGGCATGCCTTCGATCGTATACTTCCCGTTATAGATGCGATGCGAAACGTAACGAAAATCGATACAGTTGGATCCATCTGCGTGGATGATACTGCATGCAGATGTCTTGAAATCAGATACGCCGAAGCCCGGATACTCCTGCTCGAGTACATCGAGACACAGTGTACGGTCCTGCTTCATCTCATACGGATTCGCCTCGAAACCATGGCGAAGGCGGACCGGGATGTAATCCACGGCCTCCTCCACTCTCCTTCCGTAATATAAATGCTCCAGAAATCCGAATTCCGCCACGCGGAACTGGTAGCTGGTGTTCTTTGTTTTTAACAGAAACACCTTTTTTTCTTCATTAAAAGTGATGCCCATAACGGCCTCCATCTATTTCTAAAACGATAGCCAGGCCTCGACAATTACTTCTATTTCATTGCGTGATTGGCCTGGCCATAAATATATTTTATTTAATTGCGCTATCTACCATACCCTGGATGAAATACTTCTGCAGGAAGAGGAAGAGTACGATAACCGGCAGGATACCGATGAACGCGGCCGCAGCGGCACCGTTCATGTTCGCTGCATCGGCGGAGAAGAATCCGGCGATCGCCAGTGTAACGGTCTTCATCTTCGGTGACTGAAGAAGGTACAGTGCAAACTGATAGTTATTCCAGCAGTACACACCGGTGATGATGATAACCGATGCGGTCACCGGCTTTAACTGCGGAAGGATGATCTTAAAGAAGATCTGAATCGGTCCGCAGCCGTCGATGGCTGCTGCTTCTTCCAGCGCTACCGGAATCGTCTGGATAAAGTTACTATACAGGAAGATACTGGTCGGTAACTGGAAGGTAACGAGGGCCACGATGATGCCCCAGTAGGTATTGATACCGCCGATGTTCGCCATGAAGGAGTAGAGCGGTACCAGGATGCTGAGTGGTGGAATCATCATGACACCCATGATGAACCCCTTTACGATGACATTCAGCTTACTCTTATTTCTCGAAATCGGGTAAGCGGCCATCGCACCGATGACGGTGATCAGGATGATCGATACACCGGTGATCAGAATGGTATTCTTCAGGGCCAGCATCATGCCGCTCTTTTCGAGCGCAGTATAGAGGTTCTTCGTATAGATGTAGCCCGGAAGTACCCATCTCGAGGAGTGGTCATACGGTGACTTGAATGCAAGACCGACCACCATGTAGATCGGGATGATGTGGACGAAAACGATAAAAATCGCCAGTAGATATTTCCACAGATTTGATTTCTTCTGCATTATACATCCACCTCCTGCTTGTCGAAGAATTTGATAACCACGTTACTGATGACCATGATCAGCAGGAAGGAGACGATACCGATGGCGGATGCATAGCCTGCGGACTGGGCCGAGAAGTACTGGTTGGTTACGAGTGTTGACAGTGAGTGGGTAGAGAATCCAGGTCCACCACTGGTGAGCGCCATAACGAGATCAAAGAGCTTCAGTCCACCGATAAGGTTCAGGATGGTCGACGACGAAATGGCCGGCATCAGAAGCGGCAGAGAGATATTCTTGAAGATCTCGACAGCATTGGCACCGTCCAGCTTCGCAGCCTCATAGTACATGCTCGGCACGCCCTGTAAGCCGGCGAGGTAGATAACCATGGAGACACCCACAAACTGGATGGAGTTAACGATGACGATGATGGCGATGGCCGCGTTCGAGCTCGACAGAAGATCTACCGGCTCATGTCCGAGCCAGATGAGGATGTCGTTCAGTGCACCACCATCATACTGGAATACGAAGTACATGATGTAACCCATGATGAGGGAGGCGATCATGACCGGCATGTAAATGACGGTTCGAACGATGGCACGTCCCCGGAACTTCGTATTCAGGAACAGGGCATACGCGAGTCCCAGGATATTCTGGATGATCGTACTCACGATACCATAAATCAGTGTATTGACCAGTGCGGTCTTTACGTTCGGATCCTTCAGGAGGCGAACGTAGTTATTCATTCCCACAAACTTCATGGTCTGCGAATATCCGTTCCAGTTGGTAAAGGATATTCTTATACCATGCAGGAACGGATAGATTACGAAAACCAGGAACAGTACAACAGCAGGAATGTAAAAAAGATTAATTACTCCCTTTTTTTGTACCTTCATTTCATTACTCCTGTGCCTTCTTCTCTTCGTAGCTGTTCTTCATCTGAGCGACAGCATCTTCTGTTGCGTTCTTCTGTCCGGAAAGAATGGTGCCACCAGTTACACAAAGGTCATTCCACATACCGCTTGGAAGGTACTTACGATCGAAGTAAGGAATGTTCAGGATCTCAGGGTTGTTTGCATACTTGCCGTAGAATGCCTCGAGACGGCCGGTATCACTCTCTACGTTATCAAGACCGGAAGGCATACCGCACTTGGTTGCAAGTCTTCCACAGATGTCCTCTCTCGCCATGAACTCCATGAACTGCTTTACTTCCTCTGGGTGCTCTGTCGTCTTCGACATACCGATTGCGAAATGCTCACCCGTCATAAGGGAGGTCTTTAAACCAGTCTCACGTGCAGGCAGTGGCATGAATCCGAGCTCGGTATCCGGATTCTGTACATACATCTCAGAAATGGCAGAAGCGGAATGGAACATAAATGCAGACTTCTCTGCTGCCATCGCCTTCACGCCGGTCATGAAGTCAGAAGTTACGGCATCCTTGTTGAAGTAACCAGCCTCATTCCAGCCGGCAACCTTATCAACGACTACGTTCCACTTCGACCAGTCGAAGGAACCGTCAAGCAGTGCCTGCTGATTTGCTTCATCCTCGTTGGAGATGAAGGTCGGAGCGATGAAATCCATCAGATTACCGACGGTATAGCTATCCTTACCACCGATCTGGATCGGAGTCTTGCCGATGGCTTTTACCTTCTCGCAGGCTGCATCGAAGTCATCCCATGTCTTAAGGTCGTCTACATTGACACCAGCCTCATTCAGTACGTTTACGTTGTATACAATACCGGTCAGATCCATGTCGATCGGAAGAGTATAGAGGTTACCCTCTGCATCGGTGATCTGCTCTGCGATGGAGGGTGAAATATGGTTTGCGAACTCGAAATCGTTCAACGGTGCAAGGTACTCAGCGTAACGTGCGACTGCCCAGCCATGGGTCGTCCATACATCCGGAAGCTGCTGAGAAGCCATTCTGGTCTTCATGATGTCAGAGAAGTTACTTCCTGGCATGATCGCCTCAACGCCGATACCGGTCTCCTCTGTGAACTGCTTGCAGACTGCCTGCACCTCATCACTGATAGCCTCACCATTCAGGTTGTATAAGAACTCGAGGGTAACGTCACTCTTCGGCGCATCCTTCTCTTCCTTGTCTGCCTTGTCTGCCTGCTCTGCCTTTGCGGTCGTCTCAGCGGCCTCGGTGGTCTTCGGCTCTTCCGGAGCCTTCGAACATGCTACAGATGTAACTGCCATCGCTGCGATCAGCATGGAGGTAGCGAATTTCTTCATAATCATTTCCTTCCTTTTCTTTCGTTTCTTCGTGTGGTAAGCGCGCTTTTTCATGTACATCCATAGTAACAGGACACAGATTCATCTTGAAGTGACTCAATTCTACACTTTGGTACCCTTTTCTGTTACTGTCCGCCGAGCCACGCCTTGACTTCACTCTGTCTGAACGGTTACCTCTTCTTTGATTCAGACCATGTCTACGCCCGGGAGACAGTTGACGCGGCGGATTGATTCAAATATTATAAATGGGAATTATAAGCACTCGAATTTTTTGTGGATTTTGACGGAGGAGAAAGATGCGCCGATCACAGAGCTTTCAGAACAAACTCATCCTGCTTTTTCTTTTCAGTATCATCCTGCCGATTTCGATCCTCTCGTCCTGCCTCGCTTTTTACCTGCAAAACCGGATTCAGAAGGAAAACGAGACCTACTTCTCGACGACGCTGTACGAAATTTCCAGTAATATGAGCACCTACTTTTCCGATCTGCAGCATATGGCACTGACGCCGTATATTTATGATGACATCATTAATTTTTATACCGCTGTCGATAACGCGCAGTACACGGTGGAGGGGCCGGCAAACTATCGCATCGGGTCCTACCGGCAGAACTATATCTTCTGTATGCAGCGTCTGATGATCACTTCGCGCGATGATATCCTCTCGATTTCGTTCATGCCGAAAAATCCGAAGAACCAGATGATTCTGACGACGAGTCGGAATCGGGATCTGCTGGAGACGGCGGACTTTCGCTATAATGATCAGTACTGGTTTGCAGATGGATTTTTGCTCGATGAGCCGTTTCGCTACTCCATCACGGAACCACTGCCATTTATGAATACGCAGTCCGAGGTCATCGCAACGTTTCATACGGTGAAGAATATTAATACGAAGCGAAAGCTTGGTGTCCTGCGCATCGACTCGTCGCTCGCACCAATCCGGGGCATGTTTGACAGTGTTGAGCTGACCCCGCACTCCGGATTTATCATCGTAGATCAGAATGGAAAACCGATTTATCACGAAGGTTATCTGGATGACGAAGCGGTGCCTTATCTTCTGCGCGAAGACGCTAAGATCCGGACCTCCGGTGATACCTATCTCCGCTATCAGCGCAGCATCAAGGGGATGCCATGGACGCTTGTGTTTCTGTCCTCTTACCATGACAACATGAAGTCGATTCTCCTTATCTGGATTCTCGCGGCGATTCTCGGTGTACTGACCATCATCGCCGGCTGTCTCTTCTTCCGGAAGAACTCTCAGAAGACGACCATCGTGCTGAACTCAATTCTGAGCGCGATGGAATCTGCATCGAATGGAAATCTCGATATTCATATCCCGGAGGAACTCATGGCGCGAAACGATTTCTATGTCGCGGACGAGTTTACGATGATCGGAGAGCATCTGAATGAAATGATTCATCAGCTGGATCTCTATATTCAGCGTTCCTATAAAAACGAGATTCAGCGACAGGAAGCGGAATACCGGGCACTACAGAGTCAGATCAATCCGCACTTCCTCTATAACACGCTGAACTGCTTCGTCTCTCTGAATCGTCTCGGAATGAAAAAGGAGCTGGAGGCCGGCATTCTGCAGTTAACGCATATCTTCCGCTATACCTGTAGCAACTCAAAAACGACCACTGTCGCGCAGGAGCTTCAGTTCTGTACTCAGTACTGCGAGCTCATGAAGCTTCGTTTCGATGAGCGTATCACCTATGTCTGCGAATGTGCGGAGGCTACCCGCGAGATTGAGATTCCACGTCTGCTGATTCAGCCCTTCGTCGAAAATGCGATGAAGCACGGCATGGATCCGGATGGACGGTCGATCACCATCTGGACGGCTGCCTGCATTGACCATGGCACACTGGTGCTTTCGATAAAAAATAACGGTATTCCGATCGACCTCGATACGCTACGCTCTTCGAAGCATGTCGGCATCATGAATGTCGAAAATCGACTGAAGATTTTCGATCCGGACGCACGACTGGATATCACGCTCGAGGATGGTATTACGAGTTTTACGGTGTATATTCCGATGAAGGGCATCGGTACCCGGATATAAGCGCAGGGTAGTGACGCAGGACTTCCATTCTATGGCGAAGCGTAGACACCGGACGATCGGAAACTGCGGAATCATGTTCGCGGAAACAGAAAGGATAGACTATGAATATCGTACTGGCAGATGACGAGCGTCTACCACGTTTGGGATTAAAAAGCATGATCGAGGAGCTGTATCCGGAACAGCACAGCTTCATCGAGCTTACGAACGGCGAAGAGCTGCTGCTCTATGTCGAAGACCATACACCGGATGTCATTTTCCTCGACATCCACATGCCGAAGCTGTCCGGACTCGACGCCTTCGCGCAGTTTCATACGAAGGATATTCCGGTTGTGATGCTGACCGGCTATGCGGAGTTCGCCTATGCACAGAAAGCCCTGACCTATGGTGCCATCGACTATATTCTGAAGCCGGCGGCGCTCGAAGATATACAGAAGGTCATGGAAAAAATCATGCAGCTCAAGCAAAAGGAGATTTCGGCGTACCAGAAGGATTACGAGCTCGAATGTAAAAAAATCCTCGATCTCTACTTCTCCATCCAGTTTATTCAGCAGCCGAAATATGTGCAGCCCCCCTACACCGTCATGATCTTCTACTTCGATCATGATCCGAAGTCCTCGAAAAAGAATAATTTCGATCTGCTGTCCACCTCTCTTACTGCCCTGTCAGAGAAGTATTCCTTCCCGTGCGGCTGTGGTTTCCTGCCGAGTGGCGAGCTCATCTATATCACGACGGGCCAGCTGCCGCGCACACTCATCACCCACATCCCGGAAGACTTCCAGAAGCTCTCCTCCTGCCTCGCAACCGGATTCGTCTACTATGCAGATTCTATCGAGGACTTACTACGTCGCATCACCTATGTGCAGAAGCTCGAGAGCATTCACCTCTGCACATCCTTAGGAAAATGCATGTTCCTTGACGAGCTGAAGGAGCAGGAGACGTATCTCCCGCTTTCCACACTGCTGGATAAGGCGATCCTCGCCCTTCAGCTGCAGGATTCCGTGACTTTGCATAAGGCGCTCTCGGAGATGCGAAATCTGGAAAACGGAGATGCACTGCTCGCACGCTGTGACGCATCCCTCGCTCGCGTCTTTGATCTGACCTTCCATCATCGCATCGAAACCAGCTCGATCGCACAGCTTACCGACAGTATCCAGCAGCTACATAACGCCGACAGTACCCCGGATACCATCGAAAAAATCAATCGGTACGTCGACGAAAACTATATGAATCAGATCGGCATCAACACGATTTCCGATCTCCTCGGCATCTCTCCGAATTATCTGAGTAAGACCTATAAGATGAAAACCGGCGAAAACTTCACGGACTATCTCACGAACGTGCGTATGCAGAAGGCCATCGAGATGGTCGCCTCCGGCAAGTGCCGGACTGTACGAGAACTCGCCGAAAGCGTCGGCTATTTCAGCACCCGTTACTTCACGAAGCTCTTTATGAAAACCACCGGCGTCACCCCATCAGAGTACCTGAAGCAGCACCTGCCACTATAATAAGGACGTTGGAACCATCACCATGCATTTCCAGTAAGCAGAATTTCTGTGAAACCAGACGCTACGGAAGCGAAAAGAAGGGAAGTCCCGCCGGGCTTCCCTTCTCTAACGTTTATACTTTATTCTTCTCCATGATGTCCGGTGTCAGCCCGAATTCGTCGATGACGAACTGCGGGATCTGTCCGTAGTAGAAGTTTCTTACGAAGGAGCCGTGGTCCTCTGCCTCGACTTCCTCATCCTCTTCCAGATCGTACGCGTCATCGTCATCAAACATATCCTCGTCATCGAACGCGTCATCATCCGGATCCTCGCGGAACGTCGGCACCGCACCGTCATCGAACGTATCCAGATCGTCATCGCCTGCAGTTTCGAGCGCATCTGCATCCGTGTCCGTCGTCGCATCACTGCTCTTCAGCTGACCCACGTTCACAGCAAACTTCGTATCCGACCGCTTCATATCCACGTCGATTCCCATGCCACCGTCCGTTTCCATAAGCGGATTCAGGGAGGTGACGGAGCAGGAGGTAGAGGCCTCGAGAATTTCCTGGATCTGTTCCGGGTCCGTCACGGTCAGCGTCGCATAGTGGTCGGCACTCAGGTACTTCCGCTGGCGCTGGCCGAGCACTGTATCCGCCGCTGCCATCTCATCTTCCGACACCGCGACGCCCTGGTACGAGAGTGTGATGCTCGCGGTCTTCTCCGGGGTCACCATCCCACCGACTTCGATGCCGCACTCCCGGAGAAGTGCGATGGTCTTCGTGAAGGACGGGTAGATCGGGTAGTAGTAATAGTGGTTGAACAGCGTGTAGTTGCCACCTTCGTCGCGCAGCTTCTGGATGAGCGCCTGATTCTCGTTCGTCTTAAACTGGACCTCCGCGATCGGCATCTCGCGCGTTCTGGTCTCGCTCGTCAGCGCCTTCAGCTCCTCCTGGTACGCCGCGAGCAGCGCCGCCTTCATGCTGTCCGCACTTCCACCTGGGCCAATGTGATCGCCCGCCGCGTCTGTCACGCTGCTGCCAGCTTCCTTACCGAGACCCGTGCTGTCGCCCGCAGTGAGCGCCGCCTTCGTGTCGGCACCGGCGAGCTTCACGTGGCTGCACTCGTCCTCTTCCTTATAGTTGATGCCGGCGACATCGTCCGCTGTCAGCGACAGTACCGGATACATCGCCGTCTTGTAGGCGTCGAGATCATAGACCGCTTCGAGCGCTGCTCTCACGCCGGAGACATTGACCCGATAGCTGCGGTACACGGTCCGACCGTTCCGGAGGTGCCATGCAATCGTGACGTTATGAAACGCCGCATCGCCCTCCTCGACCTCGTAGGAGCGCCCGCCGCCCCGCAGGAAGCGGTCCCGCGCCTCCGCCGCATCGTGCACACCCTGTGCCGCAATCGTATGGAGGAGTTCGAGCCCCTGATCGTCCGAGATCTGCATCTCGCCCGCCAGCGCCGAGGATGGCATCGCGTCAAAGCTTACGCCATACCAGCCCTCGGTATATTCCACCGTCGAGTGGTACTGGCTCGTCGCATCCGGGTCGAGGAGGTCGCAGTAGATGCCGCCGGACGCAAGCTTCTCCGTCGCCGGCAGGTAGCGGTCGTAGCCGAAGAGGTCGAAGCGGAACACCGCAAACACGAGTCCGACGAAAACCGCACTCACGAGGAGCTGCCGCTTATGCGCAAACAGGCTTTTGAAATCGAAGTGATAGATGATTTCGATGATGCAGCTCACGAGGAGGAGTCCGCAGACGAGGCCGAACACGGTCCAGCCATCCTCGTACATCATCGAGTGGAACATCGCGCCGAGCAGGAGCGACGACGGCACGGCGATCAGGAAGCGGATGATCGGCTCCGTGATCGGGAAGGCCATCGCGTGGCCGGCTGCCTCGGACGGACGTCGGCGATAGAGGAGCATACCGAGGAGGAACAGCACTGCCGCTGCCAGCATTGCCCACAGCGCCATACGTCCAGGCTGCGAAGACATGCAGGCCCTCACATACCAGGCGACCGGGGAGGAGGTCCGCTCAATAAGCGCCAGCAGAAAGCTGTCGTCGCCGGAAAAGGTCGTGAAATACTCCGAAAAATACGCCGAGATCGTCATGCAGATCACCGGTCCCCAGCTGAAAAACACGCCGGTGCCCAGCAGGCCCACCACCAGATTTCCGGTCAGCAGCATTGCCATAATCGCGGTCATGTACACGAGGGCGAAGAAGCACAGGTGCTCGACGCTCGCGAGGTACAGGCTGCCCCAGTCGAACGGCACGCCCTTCACGCGGATCATGACGGCGGCGATCGTCAGGAAGCCAATGTAGGCGACGGCCATGTAGAGAAAGCCGTTGAGGCAGGTCACCGCGTACAGCATCTCGCGTCGAATCGGAAGGCTGTGGTAGAAATCCGTCTTCTTTTTCGAGTGCAGGTACGCGAAGCCGGACGCCGCCAGCACCACCGCTGCGAGCGTCAGCATGAACGCGAGTGCACCGCCCTTCATGGAGTACATCCGCAGCATGTCGCGGGTAAAGTCCTGCTGCGCCTGCGCCAGTGCGAGCTCCGCCGGGAGTCCGCTGCTGTTCAGATTCTCCGGTCGGAAGGTCGTGCTGATGTTGAGCGCCGTCGTCACCGGAAAGACGAAGAAGCACAGGAGCAGGGCGAGCGCCAGACTCCAGATACGCTGCTTCGTGTTTTCCTTCATGTATTTAAAAAATAAGCTTCTTGATGTCATAACCGGCCACCTCCGTTTCGCTGATAAAGATTTCCTCCAGGGAGAGCGGGATCATCTCGAAAAAGACCGGATGATAGCTCTGCATCCGCGCCTGGATCTCCTCCTTCTGTCCCCGCACCGTGAGTGTCAACAGGCTTCCGCGCTGCTCGACCGTCATGATGTCGAGGTCCTGCAGGTTCGTGCGGTCGAGCCCGGCAGGCAGAACGCACTGAATCTTATGAATATTCATCTTCATATCGTCGAGATCCTTCGAGAGCAGCATGCCGCCCCGGTGCAGGAGCCCCACGTGATCACAGATATCCTCGAGCTCGCGCAGGTTGTGCGAGGCGATCACCGGTGTCAGGTGCCGCTCCTCGAGGTCGTTTGCGAAGAGGCTCTTCACCGTCTGCCGCATCACCGGATCGAGGCCGTCGAAGGTCTCATCACAGAAAAGATAATCCGTGCCGGCGCAGATGCCGAGCAGCACCGCGAGCTGCTTCTTCATGCCCTTCGAAAAGGTCTGGATCTTCCGGCGTCCGTCGAGCTCGAAGCTCTTCAGAAGTTTTCCGAAGCGGTCCGTATCGAAGTTCGGGTAGATCCCCTGGTAAAATGTCTTCATATCGTCCGCTGTACCGTTTCCGAGAAAATATGGTTCATCCGGGATATAAAAGCAACGTGCCTTCACCCGGGTATCCTCGAAAACCGACTCCCCATCGAGGGTGATCGTGCCTTCATCCGGCTTCAGGATCCCTGCCGCCATCCGGAGGAAGGTGCTCTTCCCGGCACCGTTCGTGCCGATCAGACCGAACACCGTGCCGTCCTGAATCTCCGCATGGATATGATCCACTGCGGTCACGCCCTGAAAGCGCTTGGTCAGATTGTCCGCCTTTATCATCTTCTGCCTCCTGTTTCTGTTTCGTATTCCGAGCCTGCGCCAGATTCTGTTTCTGTGCCTGCGCCCTGGCCTGCACCTGTGCCCTGGCCTGCACCTGTGCCCGAATCCTGTTCGTAATTCTGCGCCACCTGCGCCTGAAATGCCTCCATCGTGATGCCGGCGTTCCGTGCGTCCTCAACCAGCAGTGCGAGCTCCTGCCAGATTTCGACCTGCTTCTTCGCACGAATCTGGTGATTTTCCGCCACGAAGCTGCCGCGTCCCTTCACCGAGTAGATATAGCCCTGTCGCTCGAGCTCCGCATACGCCCGCTGGATCGTATTCGGATTGATCGACAGCTCCGTTGCGAGACTTCGGACGGACGGCAGCTGGCTGTCCTGCGCGAGCACGCCCCGGACCATCAGATCCGACAGCTTTTCCACGATCTGCTCATAGAGAGGACGTCGATCCTTATAATCGATGAGAATCATATCCGCTATCCCCTTTCCGGTACCTTCCCTGAATCAGATGAATCAAATCCGTCAAAAGCGTAGTCAAGCGATTCAGCTTATTCAAGTGAATTAAGTGTATTAATTGTATTAGTACAGTTGAAGTATAAAAAGAAAGCAGCCGATTGTCAATCAGCTGCTTTCTTACAATTTTATGAACATGTTCCGGCGCGGGCCGGCAGGCTTCGAAAGCACTGCGCTTTCCGAACTGAAGCCGAACATCCTGCGGCTTTATATGAAATGCTTCTCCGCCTTGTGTTCCTTCTTATTCTGGTACATCTTCTGATCGGCGCGGGCCTTCGTGTCGCGGATACTCTCATACTCATCGAGGAGCGCACTTCCGTAGGAAACATTCGGCAGAATCGAGGTCTTCACGCGCTGCTTCGTCATGTTCCAGTAGAACCTCTCTCGACAGAAGACCTCCTTCTCCGGATTCCAGAGCAGCACGCAGAACTCGTCACCACCGATACGGTAGCAGTTGCCATAGCGGCCGTAGGCCTTCTTCAGACACTGCGCGATTTCACGAAGACAGCGGTCGCCCGCCAGATGCCCGTAGGTGTCATTGATATGCTTGAAATCGTCGAGGTCGAGTACGATCAGCATCCGGTCCTCTTCATGCAGGTTCAGCGTCCGGTTCAGATAGTTCTTCTGACTGAGCAGTCCCGTCAGACCATCGAGCTGGTTCCACATCTCGTTGCAGTAGAGGTAATACAGGATCGACAGCATGGTCACACAGAGCCAGGTCACGTGGATTCCCGGCAGCCGGATCTGCACGAGCGTTCCCAGCGCGAGAAACAGCGTCAGCGCGTAGATGAGCTCCCGGCCGCGGTTCTGGAAAAAGCGCGCCATCTCGAGGAGATGATACATCAGGAAGACGATGCCTGAATAGTACATCAGCATGTAGACCGGGAAGCCGCCCAGGCGCGAGTAGTGGTTCTCTGCATCCACCGTAAACACCAGTCCGCCCGTGAAGAGCGAGATGGTCATGATCAGGAGGTACACGATTTCCAGTGCGGTCGCCACCTTCAGACTCTCACTGATCTGCCCGGTCTGGTCGATCGTGTAGACCATGACGAGCGGTACCGCGGGTGTCAGGCTGAAGCCGAGGTAGTTTGAGATAATGTTGATGGGCCGCATCCAGTGTGGCCCTCCGTCCACCAGCACCGTGATCATCTCCAGGATCGAGATCAATGCAATCAGCAGGAAGGTATACAGAAAGCCGCGGGTCTGCTTCGGATTCAAGGTATCATTCAGGCTCACCAGTACGCACATAAATGCGAGCGCAAATAAATTGATCGCGGTAAGCACGAGAAAATACATGTCCGTCATCGCGATTCCCCTTTCGTTTCTATAATGTCATTTAACCATTATATAGGAAGAGCGGGGCGGGAAACAAGCCGGAAAAGGGCGAAAAACGGCGAAACGCGGGTAAAATTCTGGTAAAACGTACTGGTTCAGTGGCCGAGCGCCCGGAGGGCCGGCTGTTAATTTTCAAATCATCCAGTCCGGCTGCTTTTACGATCTTTGGGAGTTCATTATCGCTTGTATTCCAAGCTGATGTTTTGCGCTGGCCATTAATCACAGTATTCTCGCTGGCACCATAAAATACGGTTCCTGATGGATTACCATAAGAGCTTGGCCATCCTTTCCCCTCACGTTTAATCGTCACCCAGATGCCGGATGTATCGTCTTTCACTCCAGCCGGGAGCTGCACACTTCCATCGTTGATGGCGTTGACGAGGACGGATTCCACGGCGCGGGCGTTATAGAGGTCGACGCTGCGGCGGGCCTTTTCGAGCTGCGTGGTAAAAATCGGGATCGAGATGGCCACCAGTACTCCGATGATGGCGACGACCACCAGGAGCTCCGCCAGGGTAAATCCGCGTTTTTCTTTTTCAGCTCGATTCATATCCGCACAGCTTTCTTTAAGTGTTTCGATCTTTTACTTCGGAAGGGTGTCCTGATACTGCGTATATCTTAAATCGGTTTTCAAGAGCTCTTCATACGCCTTATAGGCTTCCTCTAGCGTGTCATATTTCGTTTTCCCGGTGATATACGGTGTCAAATAGTTATAATTATACAGATGGTCGGCGATGGCTATATAGCTACCATTTTTATTGTCACGTTTGGCGGTCGTCGATTCTGACACATAGAAGCCTCCGCCTTCCTTGCTGATGATGACGGGTATTTCCTTACCCTCGCCCACATCGTTGGTGTCCACCGACGTCCAGAACATATACGCTTGATTTTTCACATTCTCTCTTGTGTCGGCGAGGTATGCCCAGGTGCCATGTTTCAACAGGCTGCTCGCATCCAGGTTTTTCTGCACCTCCGATACCATCAGTGATCCTGGACTCCTGGAATCGATTTCAAACATCGGCTGCTTATACTGCGTCTTAAATCCGGTCTGGTCGAGCACCGCATGAAAATTCTCGTTAAAATTAATCTTTGTTCCGGTGTCGGAACCTCCAGCCGATCCACCCGACCATATAAACTTGAGTCCTTCACTCGACGGAGTGTAGCTGATGATACATTCTCCGCCTGCGCCTGGCACGCCTTCCCAGTGGTCCGTATTTCCATCGTTCCGATAATGTATGATGCCGGCGATAACGACCGGTTCATAGTACTGCCAGTCGCTCTGCTTCTGCTTTAATTTTACAGACTTTTTGATCGGATAGGCTGTGGTTGCAGTCATGGCTTCGGCCTTGACCTCCGCATATTTCGCACGTACATTCGCGAGGTCGGTCGCTTCGCGGCTTTTCTCCAGCTGCTGGCTGAAGACCGGGATCGAGACGGCGACGAGTACACCGATGATTGCCACGACGATCAGCAACTCGGTAAGGGTGAATCCATTACGTTTATTTTTCATTCATTTATCCTGACGTTTCTATATGGGAAAACGACCATTAACAAGCCCCAATCGTACAAAAACGCCACGATGTCTCTGCTGTCTTTAGCGGAATTTTCCAAACTACTTCACTAACAATTCTTACTGATTTTATACCATGTTTTCATCATTGTCGTAAATGCTAAGTGTGCTGTATTTCTATTCCGTCGCCCAAATGTACTGAAATAAAAACAATATTCAACTTATCCTCATTACTGTTTCAATATGGCAGCAGAGACACCGGCAATATGGGCCCCCTAGAACGTTCAGTTATCATGATGATGTTGATTTAGAAGCATTAAATAGATAGTGTAGCTGCACATTCAATATTCTGTACACGGACCATGCTATAATGATTACATAGCGACATCGGATCCCCCAAAATACATAATTGAAAGGAGTTAACACTATGCCGGACATCGAAAAATACAGTGAGGCAACCTTTGAGAGCATCAAGCACATCAACGAATATGATCAGGAATTCTGGTATGCGCGAGATTTGCAGAAGGTGCTCGAATATAGAGAATGGCGTAATTTTTCGGCAGTCATAGAAAAAGCAAAAATGGCTTGTTCCGCCTCAGAAAATGAAGTTGAAGACCATTTTGTTGACGTCAACAAAATGGTTGACATAGGATCAGGAACTAAGCGCGAAGTTGATGATCTCATGCTCTCTCGCTACGCCTGTTACCTGATTGTTATGAACGGCGATCCTCGCAAGCAAATCGTAGCTATCGGGCAAACCTACTTTGCCGTAAAGACTCGCCAACAAGAACTTGCAGAAAATTATGATCAACTGACCGAAGATCAAAAGCGACTTGCCATCCGAGACGAGATGAAGCGGCATAACAAGTTGCTGGCAGAGGCTGCAAAAATGGCTGGCGTTGAGACTTCACTCGATTATGCAACCTTCCAGAATTATGGCTATATGGGTTTGTACGGTGGGTTGACAGCACAGGGAATCAAAAGCCGAAAAGGCTTAAAGAAAAGCCAAAACATACTTGATCACATGGGGAGCACAGAACTTGCAGCTAATCTTTTCCGCGCTACGCAGACCGACGAAAAGCTGCGTAGAGAGAATGTGCACGGTAAGGAAGTCGCAAACCAAACACATTACGAAGTAGGTGCAAAGGTACGTCAAACTATTGCCGAATTGGGTGGTACGATGCCAGAGGAACTGCCAACGCCGGAGAAAAGCATAAAGCAAATTGCTCGTGAGCAGGAAAAGAAGCTGAAATGATGCATTTTTTCATCGATCCAGCACAGCGTCACTCACTCGAATTTGAAATAGCATCGATTTTTTGTTTATTTCAGCCGAAATATGCTATACTTCAGTTCATGCGAATCATGCACCAGAACATACAGACAGCGAGGAAATGATGATGGAAATATATATGATCAGACATGGTGAAACGATGTGGAATCAGCAGCATCGTCTGCAGGGGCGGAAGGATATTCCGTTAAATGATGTGGGCCTCGCCGGTGCGCGTATCGCGGCGGAGGCACTGAAGGATGTGCATTTCGATCGTGTATTTTCGAGCCCACTCGTGCGTGCGAAGAAGACGGCCGAGATCATCCTGAAGAATCACCCTGATCTCAGCATTGAACCACTCGACGACCTCCAGGAGATCGCGTTTGGTACCGGTGAGGGCATCGAGATGCGGGATGATGTGCCGCATACCGAGGCGGAGAAAGAGGTTCTCGATCATCTGAAGCGCTGGTTCGCGTACCCGGATACCGTGGCACCGCTGCCGGGCGGCGAGTCGATCCGCGAGGTGAAGGACCGTATCGAGCATTTCCTCGATACGTATATCTACCCGAACGAGGATAAGTATGAGCGCGTGATGGTAACCTGCCATGGCGGTATCCTGCGCGGCATCGAGAGCATCGTTCGCAATCTGAGCGACGCGGATTACTGGGACGGCGGTATCGTCCCGAACTGCGGTGCGATGGTCCTCGAGCTGAAGGACGGAAAGCTCGCCATCGAGAAGGTCATCGACCTCATCAACCAGACGGAAACCGTCGTCGGCCTCGGCGCACATCGTCCGCGGCACTAAGTTGAATTCTTAAATACTGCCGAAGGGCGACTGTTAGAAGCCATACGCAAAGGCCGTGAATAAATCAAAATTGGCCCCTTAGAACCAGTTGGAGTAATTTTCCTTAGCACCCTTCGCAACACTGAGTTTTCATAAAGAAAACTCAGTCGTTTGCGGAGGGCCTACTGGTTCTTAGGGGCCAATTTTAGATTTTTCCGACCTCGGAGTACTGTGCTTCTGACAGTCGCCCTTCAGCTTATTTGATATTACTTTGTCTCGCTGTGTGGCGGAGCCATATGTCCACGCATCATAGAGAACTTATCCATCGGATACTGCTCGAGGTTGTCGAGGATCTTACGATCATCGGCCTGGTTCAGCAGATCCTGACGGGACTTCCGAAGCTCGATCTCGGTCTTGTGCTTACTCGGGCCACCGACGCAGCCGCCATCGCAGACCATACCCTCGATGAAATCCTCTGGGAGCTTGCCGAGCTTGAGCAGTGTCAGCGCAGTGGTACACTCCTTGCCGCCAGCTGCTGCACGAAGCTTGATGCCGGTCGTATCCTCGTTACGCTCACGCATCACCTCCATAACCGCGTTTGCAACGCCGCCGGATGTTGCGAAGCTCTTGCCCCAGATGGAAGACTCCTGATACGGATCAACCACCGGCTTCATCTCCACATCCTTCGAGGCCATCATCGTGGTCATCTCGCCAAATGTGAGAACGTAGTCTGCATTGCCCTCGATCCCCATCTCATGGGACTCAGACTTCTTCGCGATGCACGGTCCGATAAATACGGTCTTGCAGCCTGGGTGGGTCGCCTTCAGGTATCTGGAAATCGCACACATCGGGGAAACGGTCTCCGACATGTTCTCCTTAAACTGCTCTGGGAAGTGCATACGCAGCATGTTGATGAATGCCGGACAGCAGGAGGTCGTCATCTTCTTACCTTCCTTACGTGCCTCGGACCACTCCTCTGCCTCGTACGCTGCGGTCATATCGCCGCCGAGACCGACCTCGACCATATCGGTGAAGCCGACTTCCTTCAGTGCCTCACGGATGGAGCCCATGGTGATGTCCTTACCGAACTGACCCTCGATCGCCGGTGCGCACATCGCGAAAACTTCCTTGCCGGCCTTGATGTCACGGATGACATCGAGCACGTCGATCTTCGATGCGATCGCGCCGAACGGACAGCTGTGGATACACTGACCACAGCGGATGCACTTCTTGTCGTCGATCTTACAGATGCCGTTCTCGTCGTAGCTGATGGCATTGACCGGACATGGCTTACGGCACGGACGCTCCAGATGCGCGATGGCGCCATACGGACACGCGTTCGCACACATACCACACTCCTTACACTTGTTCGGATCGATGTGCGCTCTCGACTCGGTCATGGTGATCGCACCGAAACGGCAGCTGTTCTGGCATGCCTTACCGAGACAGAGACGGCAGTTATCGGTTACAGAATAAGTGGACAGAGGGCACTCGGTATCCGGCTCGCCGGAGATCTTCCAGTCGCA
>OIZA01000533.1_pt1 | contig 18509 bp, 14 predicted proteins | sample 1588381 | NCBI WGS metagenome assembly OIZA01 (sample SAMN03283277) | human gut metagenome | biome: human-associated habitat; material: feces | host: Homo sapiens | place: Peru | collected 2012 | reverse complement strand
CAAAAGAAACAGAGCAATCTTAAGGGCTTAAATAAAACAATGTTAATAATATTGTTTGCTATTGTTATGCTAATAAACAAAAAAGTATATGCTATTATAGCAATGACCACATATGTTGTTAATATTAGTACAATTACAATTTATTTTATAGGTATATATATTGCTAATTTTATTGTAGAAATAATAGTAAATCATAAAGATATAAATAAAACCAAGCTTTTGGAAATATTTTCAGAAACAGTTATAGAAAATATAATATTTAATACTATACTGATAGTAGGAATAATAACTAGTAACAATTATTATAATTATATGGGAAATACTATTATATTTGCAGGTATAACAACTTTACTATATAAGATAATTAAAATATTATTAAAAAAAGATAGCGTTATAAAAAAAATATTAATTGTTGTATTATATATTTTAATATTATTGTTTGTTGGAAGAAATGGTATGATTGAACGATATAAGTATAAAGGTAAAGGAATTTTGCTTAAGAGAGTAGTGGAAGGAAGGGAGAATAGTATTCGAGATGATATTTCAATAGAATATGACATTGATATTGACAACTACTAAATTTTACTGAAATGAATTTAGTAGCATTCAAATTGCATTTACTTACTACTTGAAAGTACTTAAAAGTGTTGAAAATAAAAGAAATATGAAAATAGCCAACGAAACCACTTTCTTAATAATGCTTAATTGGTTTTAGTTGAGATTAATAAAAGAGAATTAATTAAAATATAAAAAATAAGAAGGTAGATTAAATGAAAAACGATAAAGTATTAAAGATAGTTTGGACTATAAATTTTATTATTTCAATTATTGCTTTTGTTATGGTAACCATTGTTTTATCAGATACTTACGAGATATACAATGAAACATATTATTTACCACTACTTATTATTGAAATAATAAATATAATATTTGGAGTGCTATTTTTTAGAAAAAATAATACAACTAAGTCATATATGATTATTTATTTAATTTTTATTTTGATAATCTTTTTTATTTTTATATAAAAAATAAAAAACAATCAAAATAACAACAATAAGAAATATAAAAATTAAAGAATTTAAAGATAATGAATTTTGATTTTTATTTTCATTTATATATTTATTCATAGCCGGCATATTAAATAATGGATTTCTTTCATACATTTTAATTCAAGTTTTATATGAAAATAAGAGAATTAAGATCATTTATTTTAATATAATTTTAAATGGATGAGGATATAAAAGAATTAGAAAATTTAAATAATGTTGATGATGATATATTAAAATTTTATTTTAATCGTGTTTTATCTTATCCTAAAAATACATCTGAAGATTTTCAATATGTTTTATACAAGAAGAAAGAATTATATAAATTTCGAATTCATCATTTACCCGAATTTAATGATATTCAAAAAATAAAAGAATATATAAAATTAAAATGTTTAAATAGAACGATAAAAATGAGTGAGCACCAAAATTTATTAAGAAATTATTTGACTCCAGATTCTCCTTATTCTGGTCTTTTATTGTTTCATGGTTTAGGTTTAGGCAAAACATGCGCTGCTATAAATATCGCCGAAGGTTTTAAAGATCAAATTGAAAAATATCAAACTAAAATTCATATTATAGTTCCTGGACCTACTTTAAAAGCAGAGTGGAAGGATCAGATTGTTAAATGTACAGGTGAAACATATAAAACAAATAAAAATATAAATAAATTGATTAAATCGAATGAAGATGAAACTAAAATTAATAGTTATTATAAAATTATGTCAGTTAAGAGTTTTTTAAAACACACAATAGGAGAAAAAATTAAAAATCCGGATGCTAAAGATAAAAAAAATAAATATAAAAAAAATGATGCTGGAGAATATGAAAGAACCGAACACGTGAATAAAATAACAAATTTAAGTAATACATTATTAATTATTGATGAAGCACATGGATTAACAGATAATGAATATTCGAAAGCTGTTCAATATATAGTTAAAAATTCAAATAATTTAAAAGTTCTATTATTAACTGGAACGCCAATGAAAAACTCAGCAACTGATATAATAGATTTATTAAATTTAATTAAACCAGAGAAAGAAAAGATAAAAAGAAGTGATATTTTTGAACTTCCAGAAAATATTTCAAATTTAAAATTTACTAAAAACGGAAAAGAAAATTTAATAAAAGCTTGTCGAGGTTATGTTTCATATATGAATAATAATGATTATCTATTATTTGCATCTAAAATAGATAAAGGAATAATAACAGAAAATTTAAAATTTACACCAATTATTCCGTGTTTAATGTCTGAATTTCAATTATCAATTTATCAAGAAATAAATAAAGATGATAAGAAATTAAATAAATCTTCTTCCGATGCCACAAACTTCGCATTCCCAATAATTGAAAATAATAAAATAATTCCAAAAACTGGATATAAAGGAAAATTAAGATTAATAAACGATTTGTTTAGAGACCAAAAAGGATATAATGAATTATTGTCTAAATTTTTAAATCTTAAAACACCAAATTATAATTTATTAGTTCCTGATTTTGAAAATAAAAAATATTTTTTTGGTGAAATATTGACATCTAAATATTTAAATAATTTCTCATCTAAATATTATCATTGTTTAAAACATATTGAAGGTTTAATAAATGATAATGTAAGACCAATATTTATATATTCGAATGCTGTAGAAATTGGAATTAATTTATTTTCTCATATACTGCTTCAAAATGGATTTTTAGAATTTAAAGATGATGAAGACACAACAAATACAAAAATAAATAATGACACTGTTTGCTATAAATGCGGAGAAAAATATAAAAATCATAAAAATAAAGATCATCAATTTCGACCAGCTGTTTTTTTTTCTATCGTTGGAAAACAAAATACATTTGATAATACAGATGAAGAACAAGATAAAAAAATAATAAAAAATTATTTTAATCATCCTGATAATTATGATGGAAAGATAATAAAAATTGTTTTAGGTTCAAAAGTTATAAGTGAAGGATATAATATTTTTAATTTAAGAGAAGTTCATATTTTAGATACATATTATAATATTGCTAGAGTTGAACAAGTTATAGGAAGAGCAATAAGAAGATGCAGCCATGCCCAAAGTGAAGAACAAATTAATAAAAATCCTTTTCCAACCGTTGAAGTTTATAGATATTGCACCACAACTGATGAAATAGGAAAGGAGGGAAGAGTTCCAACCGTCGACGAAACTCTTTATGTTAAAGCTGAAAAGAAACATATTTTAATTAAACAAGTTGAACGAATATTAAAAGAAAATGCAGTTGATTGTCCATTATTTTATAATAATAATAAATATGGCTCTAGATTTGATAAATATAAGGATTGCATACCTTTAAAAACAGCTGAAGAATATGATGATCAAGTTATAAAAGATAAAACTAAAATATGTCCAGTAGCTTGTGATTATATGAAATGTGATTATAAATGCAATTGTGATAAATTAAATGAAGAATATTATGATGATGAAAAAAAAGAATATAAAGATGTTAAAAAGGAAGATTTAGATATTTCAACAGTAAACGATGATTTATTTTCTCAGGAAATATTAGATTACAAAGAAATAATAAAATATATGTTTATTAAAAAATTTGTTTATGTTTTAGATGATTTTATAAATGAAGTTAAACAAAGAACCAAAAAATCATTCGATATTTATACATTATATAAAGCTCTTGATGATTTTATTATAAATTCAGACAATGAAATTATAAATTTAACAGAAGATAATTATATTTATGATAAATTTAATAGACCTGGATATTTACAATATATAAATAAATTTTATATCTTTCAACCATTATGGGAACCAACAAATCAAACAATATTTGAACGTGAAAATTATCATTATAATTTAAATATTCAAACTTCATTAAATGATTTCTTAGTTTCTAACAACTTATTAAATAAACAAAAAAAAAATAAAAATAATGAAGAATATGATTTTGAAAGTGGAAAGGATTATTATTTAAACAGAGAAGAATTTGATATTGTCGGAATAATAGATAAAGAGCCAAATAAAAAGAAAACGAAATCTGTAGTTCAAGATATATTTAAATTAAGAAAGAAAATAAAACAAAATGAAGGAAAAAATAAAGATAAACGAAGATTAACAGGTTTACAAACTTATAACGGTTCAGTTTGTTTTAATTCTTATACTTACGAACAATTAATAAAATTCTGCAAGTTGTTAAATATTAATTTAGATAAAAATAAATTTGTTTCAAGAACTAATTTATGTTCATTATTAGAAAATGCGATGATAGAAAAAGAAAAATATTCAACAGATAAAAAGACATACGTTATTATACCATCAAATCATCCAGTTTATCAATTTCCATTAAATATTCACGATAGAGTTAAATATATTAAGCGAAGATTAACACATAAATTTATGGATGAGTTAACACTTATTATAAATAAAAAAGAAGTTAAAAATGGAGTTCCTCAAAGTTATGAAATGATAATAAAAAAAAGTAAAGATTTAGAAAATTTTAATGAAGTCAAAAAATATTTAAAATCTTATAATTATAAGTTTGAAGAAATTGGAGATAAAGATAATTTTATTAAAATAATTGTTGATTAAATATTTGATTTATTGATTTTATAATTTATTAAATTATAAAATGATGGCAGATTGTTTTAATCCTAAACCACAACCTCCAAATTGTTTAATTAAACCTTTAGAAACAAATTTAAAAGATCGAAAATTAATTTTACAGATTTTAAATAATATCGATAATAATATTTATCATATTCAAACTTCAGAAGGATTAATAAATAATGATAAATATTTATGTAGTTTAGTTTATGATAGTAATAAAATTAAATATACCAAAGGTACAAAATATAATAATGAAATAATTGGAGATTTAAATTTTATTTATAATATATCATCTTTAAATATTGATTTAATAATTTTGCATGAAATTCCAAATGTTTTAAATAATGCTGTGTTTATCAGTGAAATTATAAATTTACATGATAATTTAATTATTATCGATGAAACAACAATATTAAACGTTTCTGCTGCCAAACAAACAATTGAATATACAGTTTCAACATCTATAAATCAAGATTTTACAAATATTAAATCTTTATTTGAAAGAATAATTAAACAATGTCAAAATTATCCTGATTTTATTAATGATCCAATTATTGATAATTCAATTATTCAAAATTTTAAATTGATTAAAAAAATCATACATGATATAATATTAAAATCTCCTTTATTATCTAACTTGGAGATAGCAACAAAATAAAAATTGAATTCCAAAATAATAATTTAACCATAAATTTAATTATTTAATCAATATTTAAATTTTAATTTTCTTTTAATTAATCAGTTTTAAAGTTAGTGAAAACAATTAATAGCAATGGCTTTTTCTTACGATCATATTGAATTTGCTTATAATTTTGGTCTCGTTCTTTCTAAAGACGAACTTAAAAAGTATCAAGAAGAGCATAAAATGATAGAATTTAAAGCAGTTGAAGATATCGTTAATTCAATGCTTATTCAAGTTGAAGGAAGGATTAAAAAAGAATTTGCATATGGTGCTTATCATGCTTCATTTGATTTTAATCCTTATGTATATTGTATAATGAAAATAAAAGAAGATGAAAACAACAATTATTATTATATTCGTGGTTTAGTCTGTTGCATTGTTTGCAGTTTTACATATCAAGGTATTTTAATTTCTAATCAATTTATAGTTTATGATTATATTAAAGATTATTTTAATGATAAAAATATTGAATGTATTACTGGAGATAAATTAATTTATGACAATAAAGAAATTTATGATGTCATTGATTATTTCGAACATGTTTCAAACATCGACAGAGAAACCAGAAATAGAGACAAAGAAAAAAAAGATAGAATCAAAATGAGACGGTATTATACATTTGAAGAATTGGATTTTTATAAAAAAATAAATGAAACAAGGAATAGATTTAATTTTAGTCCAAAAATAGATCCTGAAGATATGACACTTTATAATTATATCGAGAAGGGGTGGTGTTGTTAATTTATTTATTATTTTATTTATTTAAAAACTAAAAATAAATCATTTATTTAATTATTTAATAAATAATTAAATTTTTATTTATTTGAAATTAAATAATATTTTGATGCTGTCATAACCATACATTGAATAAGTTGAATAATGTTCTTTCTTTCATCAAATGGAATATTAAACCATACTTTTTTTATCTTATCAAACCATTCTTTATAATATCTATCATCTTCATTATTCATATCTTTAAAAATGTCATCAACATTTAGATTATTATAAAAATCTTCGTCAAAATTCATTAATTGAGAATAATATTTATTTGTATATTTAACCGTTAATTCAATACTATAAACTGGTTGAAGATTTATAAATTTCTTGCTTAAAGTGTAATAAAAAGATGTGAAGAATTGATTTATTATTTTATTTTCATATAAAGCCTTAAAAACATTCAAAGCTTGATTTATATAAGTTTGTTTAAGCTGATTTAATTTTTCCATAAATTATAATGTTATAATCAATGTCATAAAAAAATAAATAAAAATATTTCTTTAATTTATTTAATTTAATTTATTAAATTAAAATAATTTAATAAATTGATTTAATAAATCAAATAAAAATTGAAAAACATAAAAATTTAATTTTTAATTGTCAAATAATAAATTAATTCAATCTTTAACTACTTTTTAATTTTACTGTTTTTAAAATGCTATACAACTATTTTGAAGCTCATGTTAAACTTATGGAGAGGTGTTTGGACACTGTGAGGATCTCAAATGCGGTTTATAAGTATATGCAATCAAAAATCGCATACTACACATACAATCGATTTTCTTATGAAGTAAGATGTGAATACAATTCGCACGTTAATCCAAGGGTTGCAGAGACTGGGAAGTACGACATTTGGGAGGAAAATGGAGAGTTCCGTGTCGTGTTTGTCCCTACTGAAGAAAGCCAGAGAATACTTCGCGAGTTTGTTAAAACGTATCACGTCCCCACACTATTAGAAATATAAATTTACACCATTATAAATATCTCGGTCTATTAAAAGTCAGTATTAAATTCTCCCGAGATTGTATTTTAAGTATTATTTTAAACCACAAAAAAATTATAAATCTTTAAAAAAAATAAAAATAAAAACGCTGGCAGAGGGAGGGCCGGTGTACCCTAAAAACAAGCTTTTAATAGATCTGTCAGTTATTTAAATAAAACATAAAAATATAGGAGCAAAATTATTTATTTACTCGCTTCGCTCATAAATAAATAATTTAGCAAACCCTAAAATTCGATAAATCGAATTTTAGGAGTAAAATTATTTATTTCGCGTTCGCTCATAAATAATTTAGGAGATTTTATTTATATTGTTTGTTTCACTCACAATATAAATAAAATCAGCTCTAATTTTGATAAATCAAAATTAGGAGAAAAATGATAAATTAAAACAATAAGAATTTATTTATAAGTTAAAAATAAAAAATAATAAATTTTAATTTTGACAAATTAAAGATAAGTTTCATAATCTTGTTTTTCGTATAATCTACTTTGACTTCCATTAAGTTTTATTTTTTCACAATCTTTTTTTAACTCTTCTATTTTATTCAAATATTTATTATATAATATATTTCTCATTCTTCGATATTCTAATTCACTACTATTTTTATCAAAACCTGGAATATCTTCCATATGGTACATATAATGAGCTAAATAATGATGATAATAATCATCTGCTTTTTGTGTTAATTCTTTTTTATTTTCACATCTTTTAAACATATCTTCGTTAGGCAATAAACTCCTTAAATCATGTTTATCATGAATTTTCTCATTAGGTTGATTCAATGGATCTTCCGTATAATCATAAAATTTTTGAATCGAAAGAATAATTAAAAATATTAAACCAAGTATTAATATTATGCTTATTAAATAACCAAATGCTTTATTAATTTTATGATCAGAATATATTTTAATTATATTAAATGCGCCAAATAAAGTTAAAATAATGACAACATATATTAAAATAGCTAAAATTATAAACAAAATATAAAAATGAATTGCTTCTTTTGATCGATATATTATATCTATCTTTCGTTTTAATATATTTGTGAATTTCATAAAAAAGGTATATTTTTATTTATTTTATTTATTAAATAAAATAAATTATTGTTTACACTCTTTTTTTAATTCTACGATTTCATTTAAATATTTGTCAAACATTTCGTTTTTTATTTTTCTTTTTTGTAGAAAATCACTATTTTTATATTGTGGTATTTCATGTATATGAATCCACTGACCATAAAAATTATTAAATATTCTCATTCCTTTATTCATTAATTCATCTTTATTTTCACATCCTTTAATTGTATCGTATAATGATGAGAGTTGACCTTTTACTTTATGATTGCTAATATATCGGTGTTCATATGTATATTTTTTAAATTTTTTAATCCAAATAACAAATAAAATTATTAAACCAAATACTAATATTAATTTTATTAAATTTGAATTTATCAAATATTGATATAATTTATTAATTTTTTGATTTTCAAATACTTTAAATTTCGATGCTTTGTTAAAAAATATTTTAATAATAATGTATGCTATAATCACCAATATTATAAAAGTTATGTAATAAAAACATGCTGTTTTTGTTTTATAAATATCATCTATTTCCATATTATTTTTTAAATATATTTTTCAATTATTTTATTTAGTAAATAAAATAATTATTTAATGTTTGATTTCTTGAGTTTGTTTATTTTGTCTTTCTTGTATACATTTTTTAATATTTTTATTTGTTAAATCTTTAAATTCTTTATATAATCTTGTTAATTCTTGTTTTGTTTCTTTAAATGTTTGTTTTATATCATTATCATTTTGATTTTGATTTAAAGCAATTTTATAAGATGTATAATTATCGTAAATCCTATTATATTTACTAATCACTGTTTGAATATATTCATCTTCTTTACATTTTAAATTATTTAAATTTACTTTAAATTTATTATATTCATGATCTAAAACTATTGGACTAATAACTTTATCCTTTTGTTTTAAATAAAATATTAAAAATCCAACTCCTAGAATTGCAATAATAATTATAACAACAATTAACCAAATCCACCATTTATTATTATTTCCTTTTGTTTCTCCACCATTTTTAGATTTACCAGATTTAAACATTTTAACAATCTCATATATTCCAAATGCTACAACTAATAAAACAACTAACCCGATAATTAATTTTATTATTCCACCAGAACCTCCACCTGCTCCACCAGCACCACCTCCCATAACAGATATTACACCAATCACAATTACAATAATTACAATTGCAACAATTAAAATAACAATTGTCGGAGTTGAACCAAATAATGAATCTGTATCTTTTGCATCTGTTTTAGTGTCTGTTTTAGTATCAGATTTAACTTCTGAATTATTTTCTTCATAACTCGATAAATCACCAATTATATTATTCATAATTTCACCAGTTATATTATTTTCAATAATTGCCTGACTTATTATATTTGTCGTATTATCTTGACTAAATAAGAAATCAATACCTTTTCCTCCAAATTCAGAATCTGAAACGTCAATATAATTATATTGAGAAGCGGATGAAACAACATTATTTATAACATCGTTTAAACTTGAATTTTCAACAACAACGGATATTAAATTATTTAAATTTGTAATATTATTATTTTCATTTTTAAACATATTTTTAATTTTATTTTGAACTGTTGTATCACTTGAATTATGAGCAAATCCTAATATTTTATCAAAAATATCTGAGTTTCGTTCATATGATAAATCACTTGTCAGATTTGTTAAAACTTCCTCCCTTATATTTCTTGTTATTTCATCCCTAATATTATTTTTAATATCCGTTGAGAGTTTAGTCATTAAATTATTTTTAAAATCAGCATCCATATTAATAAATGAATTATTGGTTTGATCTATTTTTAATTTACATTCACAATTTTCACCACTTTTAACATCAACACAACATTTAATATTTTGAATTTTGACCTTATTTATTTGTTTTGTTGATACAACGGCTTGATTACAGGCAGAATTAACGGTTTTTGAAATTGATTCATTTGTTGATTTACAAATATTATTATATGTGTTTTGATTTATAATATAATTTTCATTATCTGTTTCTTGAATAATTGCCGTTTTATCTTTCCCAAAACCTAAAAAATATTCTTTTTGTTCGTAAATTGAAGGGTCATAATCTTCTTCACTTTTAATAACAGTTAAACAAAATGGATTATTTTTTTTAATAAATAAAATGCCTAAATTATCAGGATTATATAATTCAATTTCATCATCATTTTTAATTATTGATATTGGTTGAACTGGATTATCACAATTTAATTTATTATCTATTGACATTAATTTTATAATTTAATTGGTTTTTATAAATTTTATAAATCGACAATTAAAGATTAAAATTTAATGAATTTAAAAGTTTGAATTTTTTAATAATTTAATAAATTATTAAAGTTTAATTTTAGTTATTTATTTTTGTAAAATAAAAATGTGATAAAAAAAATAATAAATAAAATAATGAAAATTGAAATATAAATTAAAGGTTCTTTTAAAATATCTTTAAATGTCGCATGTTTTGGTTCTTTTGGTTGATCTTCAATTATTGGTTCTAATGGTTCATCAGGTTCGGGTTCAATAACTGGTTCAATTTTAGGTTCTTCTGGTTTTTCTTCTGGATCTTTTGGGTCTATATCAATATGAACATCAGAATCTTTATTTATTTCTAAATTAGATAAAACATTGTTAAACATATCGAAAATAATTTTATTATCTGTTATACATTTAATAATTAATTCGGTTGTGTTTTCTTGATTAAATAATAGATCAACTTTAGATTTTTTATTTTCATAATCTTCTTTTGTTAAATATGAACTACCTCCAAATTGAACATCATCAATATTTATATAATTATATTGTTCGGCACTGGCAATACATTTATTTATAATTTCATTAAATCCATATGATTCAATTGTATTATGAATTTCATTTAGAATATTAATGTAATCTTTATTTTTAATTTCAGTATAATTTTTAATATCGTTAATAATAGATGTTGATTTATCATCTTTAATTTTACTTTCTAATTCTTTATTTATGGCTTCTAAATCTTCAGTGTGTAAACTTTCAACAATATTATTATAAAATGTTGTTTCGGTTTCAATATTAATATTGTCTGTCATTTCATCATTAAAATCAGTATCAATTAATAAAACAACGGCATTTTTTTGATTTATTTCTATTGTTCCACTTGTATTTACAAATTTGACCTTTTTAAATATAATATTATTATTAGATTCAACAATAACAGAATGAATATTTGAAATTTTATTAATCACTTTAATAATATTTTTCTGTGTTTCTTCAACAGTTTTATTTATTTCTTCATCTGTTATTATTTTTTTAACGTCGAATTCAAAATATTCAAGTTCAAGCGGTTTATAACCAAAATATTTTTTTAAAAACATAATAAAATATAATTGAGTTAATTTTATTAAATAATTGATAAAGAATAAAAAAATTTATTTTTATATTTTGATGTTTTTATAATGTTTTCATTATTATACAAATTAAATATCATTAAAAGCCAAAATAAAACTAAAATAATATTTATTATTGGATCAATAACTTATATTTTAATTCATTACATATTATTTAATGATATGTTTGATAGATTGCAAATAAAATATATTCAATATCCACGTTATTTAATTTATATTGTTTTTGCCATTGATTTAATTTATTATAATAATTTATTAAATGAAGAAAAGATTAAAAAATTAGAAAATAATATTAATCAAAATGAAAATTATGATATTGACAGCAAATTAAATAATATAATTCAACAATATCAGCAACCTTTATTAATAAATCAACCAAAATTAAATAATCAAAACTTTAATAATAACTTTTTAAACTACAGCAATTATGGATATTGAAAAAGTAAGAAGCCGCTTTATCAAGCACTTTGATGGTAAAACAGGTAACATCTATATGTCACCAGGTCGTATTAACCTGATTGGCGAGCACACTGACTATAATGGTGGATTCGTATTCCCAGGTGCAGTTGACAAGGGCATTATGGCTGAGATTCGTCCTAACGGAACAGATACAGTTATGCTCTACTCTATCGACTTGAAGGACCGCGTTGAGTTCAAGGTAAATGACCCAGAGGGTCCTCGCGCTTCATGGGCGCGCTACATCTATGGTATCTGCCAGGAAATGAAGGCTTTGGGCGTTGACGTTAAAGGTTTCAATGCAGCATTCTATGGTGATGTGCCTCTCGGTGCAGGTATGTCTTCTTCTGCTGCTCTTGAGAGCTGCTTTGCTTTCGCTTTGAACGACCTCTTCGGTGACAACAAAGTTTCTAAGTGGGATCTTGTTCTCGCTGGTCAGGCTACTGAGCACAAGTACGTAGGTGTAAACTGCGGTATTATGGACCAGTTTGCTTCTGTATTCGGTAAGGAAGGCAAGCTGATGCGTCTCGACTGCAACAGCCGTGAGTTTGAGTACTTCCCATTCGATCCACAGGGATACAAGCTCTGCCTGGTTAACTCTAAGGTTAAGCACGAGTTGGCTGGTTCTCCATACAACGACCGTCGTAACTCTTGCGAGAACGTGGTTAAGCACATCGCTGCTAAACACCCAGAGGCTAAGTTCGAAACTCTCCGCGATTGCACATGGGAGCAGCTGGAGGAAGTTCGCGCTGAAGTTGGCGAAGAGGATTACAGCCGCGCTCACTTCGTATTGGGCGAGAAGGACCGCGTATTGGCAGTCTGCGATGCTCTTGTGAAGGGCGACTACGAGACAGTAGGTCAGAAGATGTACGAGACTCACCACGGTTTGAGCAAGGAATATGAGGTAAGCTGCGAGGAACTCGACTTCTTGAACGATGTTGCCAAGGAGAACGGTGTTACTGGTAGCCGTATCATGGGTGGTGGCTTCGGTGGCTGCACCATCAACTTGGTAAAGGACGACATCTACGACAAGTTTGTTGAGGATGTTACCGCTAAGTTCACAGCTAAGTATGGTCACGCTCCTGAGATTTACCCAGTGGTTATCTCTGAGGGTTCTCACAAGGTTTGCTAATATTCATTATTAATATATATAAAGGAACTGCAGTCGGCAAACGCCAACTGCAGTTTTTTTGTGTTCTTTCTTATGATATAATTAGTTAGATTAGGAGGAATTGCTATGTTATTTATCACTGACAATGAATTTGAACGTGTTGTATCTAGAGCACGTAACCGTGATATTGCACGAGAATATTATCGAAGAGATTATGTTGTAAATGTTTCTATTACTATAGATAATCGTGGTTATTATCATATATCTGGTAAAGTTATGATTAATGGTAATATCTATCTTCCCCGTGTTCTTGTGAATCCCAATTCTAAAATAGTATCAACAGACTGTAATTGTATATATGCTGATGAATATACAGCCTGTGGACATATAGGAGCCCTTATTTTAAAGGTTCAGGAGTTATCTCCCAATACATTCCCTTATCGTTATGCTGTTGATTTAGAAAAGCGTGCACAGGAAGAAAAGAAAAGTGCTATGAGAGAACGTCTTTTATGGGAACAGCAGATGGCTGAATTTAGAAGAATGGAAAGAGAAAAGGAAACCAATGCACTTACTGATTATGTTAAAAATCAGTTAGTCAATCAGTTTACACCTGTAAGTTCTACACCCGTTCATTTAAAGCTGCTTCGTGCAGATGGATGGAATTTTAATATAACATTTAAAATAGGACGTGCAAGAGATTATATTGTAAAGAGTATTCCTAACTTTGTAACACAGATGCAGAATAATGTATACCATGCTTATGGAAAGACTTTATCTTTTGTTCATAATCCTGATATTCTAGATGAACCATCTAAAAAGATTTACCAATTCATTCTGAGATTCTATCATTCTCATCTTGCTAATAATAATACGTTATTCATTGATAATGAGAATATTGATGCTTTATGGGAGTTACTTACAACTATTCCAGCATCTTTACATAATTTTAAATGTATAGAAGATGAATTACATCCTGTGGTATCAGTGACTAAGGATAAACATGATACAATTCTAGAACTAGAAACAAATATAGCACCTTATTTTGCTGGTAAGAGATGTTTATATCAATATACACCTTCAGAATTCACTATAACTCGTTATCCTTTCGATAAACAGGGTGTTACTATTGAGTTATTGAATCGTTTTGATACATTACAGCGTCTTTATGTAGCGCATGAACAGTTAGAAAACTTTACTCGTTATATTATTTCTCCTACAAAGAAATATATTGAGTATGTAGGTTTAGAGGATACAATCCAAGAGGAATCACATCTAGAAATCTATGCAGATGTAGATGAAGATGAATATGCTTTAGTTAGCCTAATTGGAACATATGAGGATGGAACACATGATCTTCTTAAAGAAGATGTACCTCATTCTTTAAAAGCAGATCTCATCATTAGTTTCTTAGAGAAATATAATCCTGATGATATGTCCGGACCTATGCGTTTTGATACACATCGCGATGAAACAATTGATATGATTCATGATGGTTTAGGGCATCTTAATAAGATGACAGATGTTTATGTATCTGATTCTTTACAAGCGATTGGTTCTAAGAAATCTATGAACTTATCTGTTGGTATTAAGGTCTCTCATAATCTATTAGAAATGGACTTAGATTCTTTAGATGTGCCTAAAGAAGAATTAGCTAATATTATTGCGAGTCATAAGAAAAAGAAACGTTATCATCGTTTAAAGAATGGTCAGTTATTATATATTGATACACATGAATTAGATGAGTTAGGTAATATGATGGATCAGTATCATATTCTACCTAAAGATATTTCTGAAGATGGTACAATTGATTTAAATCTAAATAGAGCACATCAGATGGACTTAGCAACACAGGACTTCCAGTATGTACAGGTCAATCGTGAAGAATCATTTAAGGATGTATTGGATCATTTAAAGAACTATACACATCATAAACATGAATTAAATGAACGCTATGATGCCATCTTAAGAGATTATCAGAAAGAAGGTTTCCAATGGCTTTCTACTATGAATGATCTACATTTTGGTGGTATTCTTGCAGATGATATGGGTTTAGGTAAAACTATCCAGATTATGAGTTTATTAGAAAGTAATGAACATCACTTTTCTATTATTATTTGTCCTGCTTCATTGATTTTAAACTGGTTGGATGAGTTTAATAAGTTCTCTTCTCATTTAAAGGTGACTTGTGTAATGGGAAGTGCAAAGGAACGTAAAGAGATTATTAAAAACTATAAGCAGTTTGATGTGATGATTACTTCTTATGATTATATTCGTAAGGATTATGAGGAATATAAGGGTATTGTATTTGATTTTATTGTTTTAGATGAAGCACAGTATATTAAGAATCAGAAGACTAAGAATGCGATTGCAGTTAAATCATTAGAAGGTAAACAACGCTATGCATTAACTGGTACACCTATTGAAAACTCACTTGCTGAATTGTGGTCCATCTTTGATTTCTTAAATAAAGACTATTTATATAACTATCGTTATTTTAAATCTCATTATGAAGCACCTATTGTCAAGGATCATGATGAAGAGGTTCAGACACAATTGCAGAAGATGATTTCACCTTTTGTATTAAGACGTACGAAAAATGAAGTATTAAAAGATTTACCTGATAAGATTGAAAATACTGTACTTGTAGACTTCAGTGAAGATGAAAAGAAGCTCTATTTAGCTCATTTAGCACAGGCTAATCAGTTATTAAAGACTTTAGATGGTTCTAAGGACCGTATTCAGATTCTTGCGATGTTGACAAAGTTAAGACAGATCTGTTGTGAACCTCGTATTGTCTTCGATGATGTAAAACATATGTCTTCTAAGATGGAAGCATGTTTAAATATTATTCAGACATATAAAGATAATAACAAGAAGATTATTGTATTCTCATCATTTAAGAGCTTATTGAATCTTCTTGCTAAAGAATTAGATAAGAGTAAAACATCTTATTATATGTTGACTGGTGATACTGATAAAGCGGATCGTAAAGGTTTAGTAGATGCTTATCAAAATGATGATACAACAGTCTTCTTAATTAGTTTAAAAGCAGGAGGTACTGGTTTAAACCTCACTGCAGCAGAAGGTGTTATTCACTTTGACCCTTGGTGGAATATGTCTGCACAGAACCAGGCAACAGATAGAGCATATCGTATTGGACAGAAGAATAAAGTATTTGTATATAAGTTGATTATGGCTGATTCTATTGAAGAAAAGATTCAGACATTACAGGCAGCTAAGAAGGATTTAGCTGATCGTTTTGTGGAAGGTAACAGTGGTTCTATTACGACTATGAGTGGTGAAGAAATCATGAGTTTATTTAGTGAGGATTAACATGAAGAAGATGACTATGGCCGATATTGCAAAAGTTGCAGGTGTGTCTAAAACAACTGTTTCTCGTTATTTTAATGGCGGCTATGTAAAAGAAGAAACACGGCAGAAGATAGAGAAGATTGTAAAAGAATACGATTATGAACCTAATGTGCTTGCTGCAAATTTAAAAGCCACCAAGACACATACTGTGGGTATTGTATGCCCTACTCTTACTTCATATGCTTCTAGTCGTATGATGATGAATATTGATCAGTTCTTAAAGAAGCATCATTATACGACAATCATCATTAATACTAATCATGATGAACTCGATGAAATCAAGTCCATTACTAAACTTATACAATTAAGAGTGGATGGTATTATTCTCCTTGCCACTTCTATCACAATGGCACATAGAGATATTGCCTCTAAGAGTTCTGTTCCTATTGTCTTTATGGCTCAGGCTTATGATGATGGTGTGAGTGTTATTAACAATGATTATGAAGCTGGCTATAAGATAGGTGAGTATATTTATTCTAATGGTCATAAGAATGTTGTATATGCAGGAGTAAGTAGAAAAGATGTGGCTGTAGGAGTCATTCGTAGACAGGGTGTTTATGATGGCTTACAGGATGTACATCCTCATTTTCTAGAAACAGACTTCTCTGCTGAAAAGACAATGGATAAACTCAATGATTACTTAAAGAATCATATATGCCCTACTGCCATCATCTGTGCAACAGATACAATTGCGATGGGATGTATGAAGGTTCTAAAAGATCACGGTTTACGTATTCCCGAGGATGTTTCAGTAACTGGATTTGGTGGCTATTGGACTTCTACTGTAATGTCCCCTGCTCTTACAACTATTAAGTTCCATTATGCTCATGCTGGTCAGATGGCTGGACAGATTATTCTTGATATGATTGAAGAAAAAGAGGTCGAACGTGCTACACTTATTGACTTCACATTTATAGAAGGAGAAAGCGTCAGAAGTATCTGATGCTTTTTTTAAAAAAAAATGTGGTATCGGTTTCATATTTTCATTGACAAGTGTTTACGCTTAATATATGATACAGATGTGGAATCGGTAACACACCGATAAAGGAGGAAATTTCAATGGACTACAATAAAGTCGCAAAAGAAGTCATCTCCCATGTTGGCGGACCTAAGAACATCAAAAAGGCATTTCATTGTGCTACACGTTTAAGATTGATGTTGAAGGATCCATCATTGGCAGATGAAAAAGCTTTAGAATCTGTAAATGGCGTTAAGGGAACATTCCTTGTCCAGGAACAGTTCCAGATTATCTTCGGAAGTGGTACTGTGAACCTTGTCACAGATGAAGTATTAAAAGAATTAGGTATGGACTCTCAAGATCAGGCTGATGAAGAGATTGTAGAAAAGAAGGGAAATCTAATCAGCCGTGCTGTTAAGACATTAAGTGATATCTTCGTACCTATCGTTCCAGCCATCGTTGCTGGTGGTTTATTGATGGGGATCAATAACGTATTAACTGCACAGGGATTATTCTTTGCGAATAAGAGTTTGATTGAAGCTTATCCAATGTGGAAAGACTTTGCGACAATCATTAACTTATTCTCTAATGCAGCATTCACATTCCTTCCAATTCTTGTTGGATTTAGTGCTACTAAGAAATTTGGTGGTAACCCATATCTTGGTGCTGTCATGGGTATGATCATGGTACACCCTGATTTATTAAACTGTTACAACTATGGTAAAGTAGCAACACCTTTCTGGAACCTATTTGGTTTAAAGGTTGCTGCAGTAGGTTATCAAGGAACAGTTCTTCCTATCTTATTTACATCTTGGTTAATTGCAAAGTTAGAAACTAAGTTACATAAGATTACACCTTCTTGGTTAGATAACTTAACGACACCATTATTATCAGTATTAATTACTGGATTTATTACATTCTTAGCTGTTGGTCCTGTATTAAGAGAAGCAGGTAATGTACTTGCAGATGGATTACAGTGGTTATATTTCTCATTAGGTCCTGTTGGTGGTGCA
>OIZA01000530.1_pt1 | contig 18592 bp, 16 predicted proteins | sample 1588381 | NCBI WGS metagenome assembly OIZA01 (sample SAMN03283277) | human gut metagenome | biome: human-associated habitat; material: feces | host: Homo sapiens | place: Peru | collected 2012 | reverse complement strand
ATGCATTCTTAAATATTGATAACAGAAAAATGTCCAAGTCTCTGGGAAATTTCCGTACTGTCCGTGAGATCAGCGAGCAGTATGATCTGCAGGTACTTCGTTTCTTCATGTTAAGCGCACATTACAGAAGTCCACTGAACTTCAGCGCTGAATTGATGGAAGCAGCAAAGAGCGGACTTGAGAGAATCATTACAGCAGCTGATCGTCTGAAATTCCTTATGGGAAGCGCGAAGACAGAAGATATGGCAGAGACAGAAGCAGAGAAGTTTGCAAAGTCAGCAGAATATGTTGGAAAGTTTGAGAGTGCTATGGATGATGACTTCAATACAGCGGATGCCGTTTCCGCACATCTGCGCCCTCGTGCCGTCCGCATTGTACATCTCCATCTCGAAATCTGCTTCCTCCGACGGGTTGATAAAGATCACACCGTCCCCGCCAATGCCGAAGTGTCTGTCGCTTAAGCTGCGAACGATTTCCGGCTTTCTCTCCTGCGGAACATGCTCTGTAAAACCGTTGACATAAACATAGTCGTTTCCGCAGCCCTGCATCTTCGTAAATTTCATGTTCATCACTACACCGTTCCCCTTTACTGTTTCATCATGGACAGCACCATCATTGCCGTCTCAACCATATTTGTCCCGCTGTCCATGCTGCATTTTTGCAAATATCTGTGCGCTTCCTCCTCTGTCATATGGTTTCTGCCCATCAAAAGCTCCTTCGCCTCCTTGATGGCATTCTCCTCCTCCGCGCTCCGCACCTTAGGCTTTAAACGCGCCCTTCTCCTTCTGCGCTCGATTCCCTCCGTCATCATGCTGACCGTATTGACAAGATCACCGACCTTCAGCGGCATGGAAAGGCACATAATGCCGCTCCCCCCGCACTGGCTGAGCAGATGATCCGACGCCATGAGCAGCATCTCAAAGCCCGGCGGCAGACATTCGTGGAGTTCCGAGTAAACCATATCCATCAGCTTGTAGCTGCAGATGACAATGCCGTCATTCAAGCCGTCCGCCTGGCTGATCGCCTGCGCCCCGGTCGTACAGATAGCCGTCACCTTGAAGCCGTTGCGCACAAGAACGTTTTTCATTCCCTTCGCGTCGTCCAGCTTTGGCAAAACTACAATAATACTCGTCATTCGTCCACCTCCTTATCCAAAGCTTTTTTGAATAAAGAGATAGCTTAATATCGATAGAGATATTCTCCGATTTCCCACTCGGACACATGCGCACGGTACTTCTGCCATTCGTTTTCCTTGGCAGCAATATAATTATGTGCAATATGCTCTCCGAGAACATCAAGGATCAGCGGATCCTTCTTCAGCTCCTCCACTGCCTCGATCAGAGTTCCCGGCAGGTTCTCAATGCCGAGCGCCTTCCGCTCCGCCTCTGTCATGTTGTAGATATTGCAGTCCACGCTCTTTGGCGGCTCGATCTGCTTTTCGATTCCGTCCAGCCCGGCACTTAAACATACCGCGAGCGTCAGATAGGGATTTGCCGCAGAATCCGGGCTACGCAGCTCGATTCTGGTTCCGGTTCCTCTCTCCGCCGGAATACGGATGAGCGGGCTTCTGTTCGTCGCGCTCCACGCAATGTAAACCGGTGCTGCAAAGCCCGGCACAAGTCTCTTATAGGAATTTACAAGCGGGTTTGTCACAGCCGCCATTCCCTTGATATGCTTCATGATGCCGCCGATGAACCAGTACGCCTCCCTGCTGAGTCCGTTCGGATCGTTTTTGTCCTCGAAGATATTTTTTCCGTCCTTATACAGGGACATATTGATATGCATCCCCGAACCGTTGACGCCATACTTCGGCTTCGGCATAAAAGTAGCGTGCAGTCCGTGGCGCTTTGCAATCGTGCGCACTGCCAGCTTAAAGGTCATGATGTTGTCCGCCGTCTTAAGCGCCTCATCATACCGGAAGTCAATTTCATGCTGCGCGGGCGACATCTCGTGGTGGGATGCCTCGATAATCAGCCCCATATCCTCCAGTGTCATGACAATATCACGCCTTGCATTCTCTCCCTCGTCAAGCGGGCCGATGTCGAAATAGCTCGCCTGCTCGCGGGTCTCCGTCGTGGGCATTGCATTCTCATCCGTGTTGAATAAAAAGAACTCGCACTCAGGCCCGACATCGAAGGTATAGCCAAGCTCCTCCGCCTTCCTGATGGCACGCTTCAATACCATTCGCGGGTCTCCGTCAAACGGAGTTCCGTCAGGGCGGTAAATGTCACAGATCATTCTCGCAACCTTTCCCTGCTGGGGTCTCCACGGAAAGATCTCCAGTGTAGACAGATCGGGATACAGATACATGTCTGATTCCTCGATCCCCACAAAGCCGTCGATCGCAGAGCCGTCAAAGGTACACTTGTTGTCCAATGCCGTCTCCAGATGGTTCGCTGTAATCGCAATGTTTTTCAGGTTGCCGAACATGTCGGTAAACTGAAGACGTATAAACTCCACGTCCTCTTCTTCCACAAGTCTCAAAATGTCCTCTCTCGTATAATCTCTCATGATGCGACCTCCGTTTTCCCTTAACGTATAAAAAAGGGCAGTCCTATCCCACATAGAACGCCCTTGTCCTGAACACATCATAGCAATGTCACCGCCCGCTTGTCAACAAGAATGTTTGTAACAGTTCAGCCACGCATATTCTCCTCCCCACCCACATACATTTTATAAAGAAAATGTATCACTGAAAAATAAGGGGAATAGAAATGAGTGCAAAAACCAAAATCGTCGTACTTCACATGAAGGAGTTGATCTATACCGCCATCTTCGCGGCTCTGGGCATCCTGTTTGTCGTCCTGCTTGTCATGATGTTCCTGCCTGACAGGGAAGCCTCATCTGCCCCGGAAAACGAATCCGTAGCCACCGGCTCCGATGCAGTCTACATACCCGGCATCTATACCACTGAGCTCGTTCTCGGCAGCCAGACCATCGATGTTGAAGTCATCGTCGATAAAGCTTCCATCTCCTCCATCCGCATGGTGAACCTGAATGATGCTGTCACGACAATGTACCCTCTGCTGGAGCCTACCTTTGATACGATCTGCGAACAGGTATACGAACGGCAGACTCTGGAGGGCATCACTTATTCTTCGGACAGTAAGTACACCTCTCTGGTGCTTCTGGAAGCAATCCAGAATTCCTTGAACAAGGCTGCCGCACCCGCAGCGGAATAAAGCCATTCCAAAATAAGGGTTGTGTAAAATGTGCCTGCGGTAATCGGCACAGCTTACACAACCCTTTGCTTTTCTAATTCGATTTCAGTTTCTCCACTTCTTCGAGCCATATTCTGGCACAGGCATCCGAAGGCATACGCAGATCTCCTCTGGGCGAAAGTGCAACGCTTCCCACCTTCGGGCCATCCGGCAGACAAGAACGCTTGAACTGCTGGGCGAAAAATCTTCTGTAGAAAATTTTCAGCCACTTCAATATCTCAGTCTCGTCATGCAGCCCCCGGAACGCAAGTCTCGCCACGCGATACACCTTTGCCGGCGGAAAGCCACAGCGCAGCATATAGTACAGGAAGAAATCGTGCAGCTCATAGGGTCCGACTATATCCTCCGTCTTCTGCGCGATCTGCCCCTCAGACGGTGGCAGTAGCTCCGGGCTCACCGGCGTCGCCAGCACATCCTCCAACAGCTCTGTCAATTCCTGATTCTCACACTTTTCCTCATAATATTTGACAAGATGCCTTACCAGCGTCTTCGGCACACTGGCATTGACCCCGTACATGGACATATGATCCCCGTTATAGGTTGCCCAGCCAAGAGCCAGCTCCGACATATCGCCGGTTCCGATGACAAGCGCATTTGTCTGGTTTGCAATGTCCATCAGCACCTGCGTGCGCTCCCTTGCCTGTCCGTTTTCATAGGTCACGTCATGAATGCTGCTGTCATGGCCGATGTCCTTAAAATGCATGGTGACAGAAGCCCTGATATCCACCTCCCGCAGCGTCACACCAAGCGTGAGCGCCAGCTTGCAGGCGTTCTCATACGTTCTGTCCGTCGTGCCAAAGCACGGCATTGTGACTGCTGTGATTCCCTCCCGGTCAAGCTGTAAAAGATCGAAGGTACGAACCGTAACAAGAAGCGCAAGAGTGGAGTCCAAGCCTCCCGAAATACCGATCACCGCGTTTTTCAGACCGGCGTGTTCATATCTCTTTTTTAATCCGTAGGACTGTATCGACAGAATCTCCTCACAGCGCTGTTTCCGCATCTCCTCGTCGCAGGGCACAAAGGGCATACTGCCGAAGGTGCGCTCCAGAGAAGTCTCCTCCACCTTTAATGCAAACGGAACAATGACATAGTCCGCCTCCGGCTGTCTGCCGAAGGTTCCCATTCTCCTTCTCTCGGATACAAGTCTTTGAATATCCAGATCGGCATACACTGTCTCGCAGCAGAAGCGCTTCGCCTGCGCAAGTATGGTTCCGTTCTCTGCGATCAGATTATGTCCTCCGAAAACCAGGTCCTGCGTGGACTCGCCTTCCCCGGAGGATGTGTAGATATAACCGCAGATCAGTCTTGCACTCGCAGACTTTACCAGAAGCTGTCTGTACGCATCCTTGCCCACCGTTTCGTTGGAGGCGGAGAGATTTGCAATCAGCGTCGCCCCCTTGAGCGCATGCCTCGTCCCGGGCGGATTTGCTACCCAGAGATCCTCACAGATCTCGCAGCCGACCGTAAGCCCGTGCATCGTCTCACAGCAGAAAAGAATATTTGTGCCAAAAGGGACTTCCTTCCCGGCAAATGAAAAGGCAACCGGCTCCTCATTTCCCTCCGCAAAGTGGCGCCCCTCGTAAAATTCGGCATAAGAGGGGATGTTCGCCTTCGGTATCATGCCGAGAAGCTCACCGCCCTGCATGACCGCAGCAACGTTGTACAGTCTGCCATCACGTTCAACAGGGAGCCCGACCATCACAAGCGCGTCTTTATTTCTCGTTGCCTCCACAATGTACTGAAGCTGCTCCGCCGCCTTCTCCAGCAGTAGCTGCTGTAAAAAGAGCTCACCACAGGTATATCCCGTGAGACACAGCTCGGGAAATACGATGATTTTCGCCCCATGCTCATAGGCTCTCTCCAGCTCTGCCCGGATTACTGCCGCATTATAGACAGGGTCTGCAACCCTGATCTTCGGCGTTATCGCCGCCACCTTTATAAATCCCTGTTTCATTTACTACCCCGTTATTTGCTCTTCCGATATAGCTCCTTCAGTTCATCCACACTGAATTTGTAATGAGAACCGCAGAAATGGCAGTTCACCTCGATCTCGTTTCCTTCCTCGATCATATCCTTAATTTCCTGCTTGCCAAGACTGATAAGTACCTTCTCGATCTTTTTTCGGTTACAGTCACACGCAAAGACCGCCGGCACGGTATCGTTGATCTCCGGCGCAAGCCCATCCAGCAAAACCTCCAGCATCTGCTCCGGCGTTTTCCCGGCATCCAGCATTGCCGTCACCGAATGAATCCGGCTTAAATTCTGCTCCAGTTTATCAATAATGGCATCGTCGGCAAAGGGCATCAGCTGGATGATAAATCCGCCTGCCTGTTTTACCGTATTGTCCTTATTCATCAGCACGCCAAGTCCCACAGAGGAAGGCACCTGCTCGGAGGTTGCAAAGTAATAGGTCAGATCCTCTGCGATCTCGCTCGTCTGTAATAAAGTCTGCCCGACATAGGGCTCTTTTAATCCCATATCCTTGATTACACTCAGCGTTCCCTTGCCGACAGCACCGGCAACATCGAGCTTTCCGATTGCATTTGCGGGCAGAATGACATCCGACACGTTTGCATAGCCCTTCGCCCTTCCCTGGGAATCCGCCGTCACCGTCAGTCCGCCGATCGGTCCGTCGCCCTTGATCTGCAGGGTAAGAATATCCCTCTCGCCCTTTAACATCGTTCCCATCATCACGCCAGCGCTCAGAAGCCTTCCCAGCGCTGCGGTCACGACCGGACTGGTATTATGTGCCTGCCTCGCCGTCTCTACCATATCTCTTGTCGTACAGGCAAACGCCCTGATCTGGGCATCCGCTGCCGTCGCACGCACAATATAATCACTCATGACTCTTTCCTCTTTCTCTTGCAACCACATATATTCTCTCGCTCTCCGGGGTTACATCAGCCCCGGTGTCAGCATCCTTCATTTCAAGTACGGTCATACCCGCCTTTTCCACCAGCCTCTGCATCTGCTCCGCTGTGTAACCGCGCTGCAGATGTGTCTCCGTGAACTGACGGAACAGGTTTCCCTCCTCCCGGATGAACAGCGTTAAGTCATACTCATTGATCTCTTCCTCCGGGTCATACAGGTTCTCCCAGATAAAGCTGCAATCTTCACGGTTCTCGGCGATAGTCGTGTCTCCTATGACCTCACGGTATTTATAATCGGTATTGAAATCAAAGATAAAAATTCCCCCGGGATACAGGAAATTATTCACCAGGGAGAAAACCGTCTCCAGCTCTTCCTCCTCCAGAATATAATTCAGGGAATCGCAGACGCTGAAAACCGTTCCCACCGTGCTGTAAAGCTCCAGCTCCCGCATGTCCTGCTGTAAATAAAGGATCTCAGAGCCGCTCTTCTCCTTCTTATCCACCGCTATGCCGAGCATCGCAGCCGATGCATCCACACCGATCATGTCATAGCCCTTCGCATACATCAGTTCCGCAAGCGTTCCGGTTCCGCAGCCGAGGTCAACGACCAGATTGCGCTCGGATGCAAGCACATCCTCCGCATCTCTCTCCGGCTTCGACACACCGTATTTTCTGATACATTCGTCCAGACGTTCGCACCAAAGTTCATAGGGCGTGTTATCCATGAATTCATCATACACACTCGCAAAATCTGTATAAATCTCTGTCGTATTTTTCATAGGACACCTCTGTACTTAATTAAAAAATCGCTCCTAACGCTCCAAACAGCCCCATGCTGGCAAGCGCCATGATAATACCCGCAAGCAGCACTCCGCCGAGTACCGCCAGCACGCTTGACTTAAAGTCCATATCCAGAAGGCTTGCCGCCAGCGTTCCCGTCCATGCTCCGGTTCCGGGAAGCGGAATTCCTACAAACAGAAGCAGTGCCACAAACAGCCCTCTTCCCGCCTTCTCCTGTAGCTTCTGTCCTCCCTTATGTCCCTTTTCAAGACAGAAGGTAAAGAATTTGCCGATCACGGGTTTGTCAGCCCCCCATTCCAGAACCTTTCTGGCAAAGAAAAAGATAAAGGGAACCGGGATCATGTTGCCGATAATGCAGACAATGTAGCTTGAGATCATCGGCAGATTCATTCCACCCGCCATGAGCAAGGCTCCTCTCAGTTCAATAAGAGGTACCATTGAGACAAGAAAAAGGATCAGATACTGTTTTAACATAGTTTTACTCCACTTCTTTTATTTTTTATAAGGTTATAAGGCTTAGGTTTCACGGAATGCTTTTACTTCCGCAGGTAATTCCTCAGAAAGTCTGTCAGGCAATCCATCTGTTCGTCCGTACCGACAGTAATCCGCAGGGAATTGTTGATTCTCGGCTTATTCCAGTAGCGCACATAGATGTCCGCTTCCCGCAGCGCCTGAAATAACTCCTCCGCCGGTACTCTTTCATGAGATGCAAAAATGAAATTGGCTCTGGAATCCGGAAAGTCAAATCCAAGCTCCTTTAGCTCCCTCTTTACACGTTCTCTGGTCGCAATAATCTTAGCCGTTGTTTCCTTAAAATATGCATCATCCCTGACCGCCTCAACTCCGAGCACCTGCGCCGGAAGGTTCATGGTATAAGAGTTGAATGAAAACTTAACATCATTTAAGTAGCTGATCAGCTTTTCGTTTCCGATACAAAAGCCGATTCTGAGTCCCGCCATGGCACGGGATTTTGAAAAGGTCTGAACCACCAGCAGATTATCATACTTTTCCAAAAGCGGAAGCGCACTCTGCCCCCCAAAGTCCACATATGCCTCATCCACAATGACAACGACATCCCGATTCGCCGCGACGATCTCCTCTACGACCTCAAGGCTCTCAAAAACTCCGGTAGGCGCATTGGGATTCGGGAAAATAATGCCTCCGTTTGGCTGCCTGTAATCTTCCGGACAAATATGCCAGTTTTCATCCAGCGCACAGGTCTTGTACGGAATCCGGTAAAGCTCTGCCCAAACATCATAGAAGGAATAGGTCACATCGGGAAATAAGATGGGTCTGCCACTGTTAAAAAAGGTCATAAACGCCATCGATAATACGTCATCCGAACCGACTCCCACAAAGACCTGCTCCGGCTTCACATGATAATATTCCGCGAGAGCATCCACGAGCGGTGTTGTCTTTGAATCAGGATACAATCTTAACGCACTACAGTCCAGATTTTCTGCCAGTTTTTCGACACCGGGCGCCGGTGGATAAGGGCATTCATTTGTATTCAGCTTGATCATGTTCGGTCTGTTCGGTTGTTCTCCCGCAACATACGGGACTACCTTTCTGACGTTTTCTTCCCACTGCATTATTTATTTTCCTCCGTCCTTCGCCTTAATTCTTCCCTGTACACTTCCGCCTGAGCCGGATTCCCCAATGCCTCATAGCACCGGATCAACCCGTTCAGGCTGTCACACCCGGCGGCACGAAGATTCAGGATCGGCCGCGTCTCGTACACAGCGTTATAATACCATACTGCCGCCTCCTCGAAATCTCCGACGGCCTCATAAAAGCACCCCATTTCAAAACAGATTTCTGAATTGGCTTCCTCCGCTAATACCTTTGAAGTATATTTGAAAAACTGTACCGTATTTCCACTCAGTCTCGCCGCATGTGCGACAACACAGCACGCCTCGGCAATCTCGTCACTGTCCCTTGTTCCATCCTCTGCCGACGCGGTAAAGAAATCAGACGCCCGGAAAAAATCCTCCTTTTCCCCCGCCATCAGGAGTTCGCGCGCATACATCGTATGAAGCCGCTTCGGCAACCGGTATCCTTCCTGACAATGGCGGTAAAAATTCGCCAGATCCCGCCCCGCATGGCTTTCCTCCGGGAGATGACAGATAACGATATCGCTGTCATATACAACCGGCATCAGGCGTACCGTCTCATGGATCGGTGCCTCCCACACAAACTCGCGCAGACGCTTAAAAAGCTTTGGGCGGTATTCCTCGTCATAATTGTACACGGTGGAAAATTGCAATTGGTTTGCGTACTTCATCTGGACGATCTCTACTTCCGGCAGCAGCGTCGCTTTCAGTTGCAGAAAACGCCTCCTGTTCTCCGCATCCAGCACTTCATCCGCATCCGCAGAATATATATATTCCTTCGTTGCCTTGGAAAATGCAAAGTTCCTCGCCGCGCTGAAATCATCCCTCCACACATAGTCATAGACCTGTTGCGTATATTCGGCGGCAATCTGCTTTGTGCTGTCCGCGGAACCGGTATCCACAATCACAATTTCATCCACCAGATCCGCCACACTGTCAAGGCATCTCTTCAGTATTTTTTCTTCATTTTTAACAATCATACACAGGGAAATTGTAATCACTCTGTCGCTCTCTTCTTTCCATTTTATGTGCGAACATTTACATGATACCAAAGCAAAGTCCAGAACGCAAGCGTTATATAGGGCAGGAACGGCACAGGATGTTTTAAATTTCCGTTGTCTGCGATATTATGTTTCACCCCCTGCACAAGGGCAAGAATAGCAAATGCGATCAGCATATGAAAAAGATGTTCCATCAGCTGCATTCCAACCGCCGTTTCCGCCACCGCACATACGCTGAATGCATAGCAGTCTGCCTTTCCGTACATCCTTGAAAAAAACAGCAGCTGCAAGGCAATATAAAACAACAATTGCGCAATATTCACTGCCGAAATATTGCCCCGCCCTTCGGCGAGCAGCAGCAATGCCGCCGCTCCGCCTATCCACCATGTAAAATTGTATACCTCGCAGCTTTTGCAGTCCGTTGCACAGGCAAACAGAAGGCTGGCTGCAAGCGCAAACCATAACAGCCCCGTCATCTCAGGCGTGTGCGAAACTCATCCAACACACTGCCCCCTTCCGATGTTACCCTCATGGCTGGTCTGTCCTCCGCCACCGCAGTCTGTTTATATGCCCGGACAATAATCTGATAATCCCCATCCGGCAGATCGTACAGTGGAATCATAAATTGCACCTTTTCCCCCTGCCTGTATTCCCTGTCCACCCCATCATAGGTAAACACAATCGTCTCCCTCAGGCATTCATCCAGTTCCTGCATTGCCGCCGGAAACGTGACCTCCACCCTATCGGCATAGCCGTAGGTCGTGACATACAGAATCCCGCTCTCACCACGCTTAAACACTGGATCATGCGGCTCAAGGATCCTCTCGATTCTCGCCTCTAAGGCAAACTCTGTCACATCATAAGAAATCTCCGTGACATTTCCAACGTTATCAATCGCGTAGCCTGTCACCGTAAAGTCTCCCGAGAAAAGCGGCTCCGCCTTCGTAATGTCGAGTGTGATCACGCCGCCTTCCGGATAAAAGTTCTGTTCGCTGAAATTGTCCTGATTCGAGATCTTCAGGTAAAAGTCAGCCACTCCGGAAAGATCATCCGAAGCCGTAACACTCACTGTCACCGTCTCCTCGATCCGGTTGATGAACTCCCTGTCCGCCAGCTCTTCAAGACCTGTGATTTCCGGTCCAACGCAGTCCCCGATCAGCGTGATGCCGTTTGTGGCATCCGTGGAGGCATCCGAATAATAAATCTCTTCTCCGCCCGCCTTTCTGTAGACCGCTCCTGCTCCGGGAATAACGCTGATATACTTTCCATGCATTCCACGTTCCAGCGTAAATTTCTGCTCCGCTTCAAGGTTCCTTCCCCGGTCAGAGCGCCTTGTCAGGGAATAAGGATATAGCCTCAAAGCCGTTGCACCGCTGACCGCATAGCGCAGCCTGTCCGCCCTGATCTCTGCATCTGCTGATATGTCTGCCGCAGACGGTGTATAGATCCTGTTCTCCCCGCTGCTGTCCGCACGTCCCCGGATTTCCGTCCGATAGAGCGTGTAATTCAGCTGATACTCGCTTGTCGGCTGTCCGTCCATGTAGGCGCTGTTCGTCAGGTGGATCGGCGTGCTGCCGTCGCAGCGCACAAAGTAAGTCTCCGGCTCTGCGGCTGCAAAGACGTTCTCTCCGCTCCCGATCTGAAGCTGCCTTGTATATACCTTCCAGCGCACACTTCCGGCATCGATCCTGATGTGTGCTGTCGCGCTGACATTACCGGCGACATCCACCGCCGCAAGATGGAGATACTGCACCCATTCTTTCACATCGATTGTGAGAGTGGCAGTGTCCGCAGCTGTCTGCAGGAAGGCTGCTCCTGCCTCGGCGACGCTTCCCGGCTGCGTATCAATCAGGTAATAGTAGCCCTTCACTCCCGATACCAGCGTATTCTTTGTGATGTTTGACCGGCACAGCAGCGCCGTCGAACCTTGCAGATAGGTTTCCGCCTGATGGTAATAATCCGTCCCGTTATCGGACGGCCTGTGCCATGTCACCGTCACCTGACCGGTTCCCGCAGGCTGCTGTTCCACACTGCCCACATCAATGGCATCCGGTGCGGCAAGATCTGTCGCCTTTACGTTCTTCATCTCATGCTCCTCTGTGTAGCCGATTGCCTCAGAGCGCAGCGTCACCATGCCGTCCCCCGCCCTGTCTCCGGGTGTCATAACTGAACTGAGAACAGCTGTCTGGTTCACATAACTGCTCCCGCCGTAGGCAGGTTTGGAGGATATTACTTCCCCTTCGCTGCGCCCACAGGTTACTTGTGAGTATGAATAAGTGACATTGGAAATCTCATTGTTTACCCATACTCCTGTCTCGCCATTTATATCCAGGCTAACCGTAAAATCCTGCGAAAGATAAACACCCACAACCTCCTCCGGGATATCAAAACGATAAGTGCCAGAAAAAGTGTATTCTGCCGAAGCGCCGTGATAACTGCCATCTTCTTCCCAGCTTTCATAGAGAGCCGTCTTTAAAGTCCCTGTAAAATGGTTGGGCAGATCAAACAAATAAACCGAATAGGGACTGCACTTATGGCCATACTTCCAGCGTTCTTCATAAGAGCTTGGAGTTTTCGCCACAACATCCTTGGTAACATCCAGTGTTTTTGTTCCGACCGTCCCATTGCTGTACACGAAATACACTGTCGTTATAACGTTTTGATCCGAAGGAATATTGTCGCCCCACGCATATGTGCTGGAATGAAATGTCAGTGTTCCGGCGGATGGTGTACTGAAATAGTCTGAATCATCCCCCACCTGAAGGTAACAGGTACCGCCCTCATCTCCAGTATGAAAATATACACCAGCTTTTGTATCATTGTGGGTAAGGGACTTAGAGTGAACGTAACCGGTATAGCCGCCACTCACGGTTCCATAGAACCGGCTGCCCGCTGTCTTGGAGCTATTGGTATAGCAGTCATCGGAATGACTGTGTACAATCAGTTCTCCCGCATTTCCGCCGTAATATCCTGCGCCGCCGCCCGCTGCCCCGGAGCCGCCGGCTCCGCCTGCAGTCAGGGATGCCTCGCTGCCACCGGCTCCGCCGGTTCCCATCTGGGAAGCTGCACCGCCGCCACCGGCAACGGCAAGAAGTCCTCTGCGGTCTGAGTACACTGTCGTCTTTCCGCCGCCATTTCCGAACATGCTTCCGGTACCGCCGCCGTTATAGCCGTCCTTGCCGCCGACCGTCACCGTCAGCTTCTCGCCCTTCACCAGCCATACCTTCAGCGTGGCGCTGCCGCCCTTACCTCCGCTGCGCGTTCCGTAATCACTTCCCTGTGCGCCGGAAAGCGTAAGTGTATAGATGCCGGAATACGGCACAGTGTATTCCTCCGCATAGCCGGTTCGTCCGAAGTCCCGGCTGGCGCTTATGGTACTGCCAATGTCATCAACGGCATTGATCTGCTTTGCCTCTGTCATGCCTGGATTGCGGCTCTGGTAAAGCAGATAGGTCTTTCCCTGTCCGTCCGGCTGCCTCCATGAAAGATTGACTGCACCGCTTCCACCATAGGCAAAATAGTTATCCTGCGACTCCAATACCAGCTCCACCCACTGCGCGTAGAGCGTCAGGTCATTTGCCGGCGTAATGCTGTCCCCGGCTCCGCCTGCCGGGAACTGGAATGCTGCGTCATAGTACCAGCCGCCGAAGGAATAGCCGGGACGTTCCGGCTGTGGAAGAATGATGCTGTCCGGGGCGTAGATTGCGCGGAGGGTGTCAGTATGGGCATTAGGGGCATTATAAGTATATATTCCATTAAAAAAACGTCCTCTGAAAGGTTCCACCATCTGCCATTCAGTAAAATGCATCTTACTTCTAATTGTTGCTAACGGATTCCCGCCATTGCACTCAAAGCTGACAGTATATCCCCCCGGTGAAACAATTAATGAATTGTCTGGTATGTATGTAGATTTGTAATGCTTTGTTTCTATTGTTATTGCACTATTACCGTTATAGCTTCCCCCATTCGGATCAATCTGAAGGGTACTCTCCGACTCTGCCCACTGCGCATAGAGAACAACCGTGCCTGTCATGTCATCCTCCTCACCCTTCCAGTTGTCTGCTGTCAGATTGAAGATTTCTGCTCCGTCTGTATAAGACACACCGCTCCCATCTGGCTTTGTATTCCATCCGGTAAAGGTGTATCCTATCCTCCAGTAACAGTTTTCAGACAGGTTCTTAACCGGTGTTACCGTCGCTCCTTCATACTCAGTGCCGTTGTTGTACATATGGATGCTGTCCTCCATGTACCCACCCTTACCAAGGTCTCTGCCGGTAGCATTCGGCTCATACTTCACGCGGTAGCGGTTTATGGAAATGGCTTTGCAGTTATGAGGTTCAAAGTGATGCCCCTGCTCAAGATTGCTGCAGAAAGGACACAGATAATAGTATCCTCCCTCTTCTCCCCCCACCGACAGTTGTAAGTACTCTATACTTTTGGCCGCATCCCTACTCATATATATGAAACAGTCTGTTATCCTTTCCCCGCAATCCGCGCAATACGCAAACCAGCCGGAATAGTATTTCTTGAAACATCTGTTTCGTGTAAAAGAAACGTCATGAAACTGTTCCGGCGGAGACGAGGAGTCATAGTGGATACACTGCGCTGCTGTCCATTCGACGCGCCAGTACCCCACCGGTACCGTTTCCTTTCGCGGTATATAATAATAATGCTCTCCAGTCTCCAGTGCACGGAGTCTGGATGCGATCCCGGTAGAGATCGTCTCTCCATACGGATACCACTGGATATTTTTATCTCCGGCATTGGTCGTCCATGCCTTTCCATCCGGCGAAAAAGTGACATACGGACTGTTATAAACCGTCCTTGCTGCCTCCGCCGGAAACGCCGGAAAAAGCAGTGCCGACAGGATCAGAGCGATCGCTGCAAGATATTTTCCTTTTTTCTTCACTGTACATCCCTCCCTTTTCCTTTATACAGAAAAAAGCCCGAACATTTTTGTTCGGACTTTTAAATACTTTCTTAACTTCATCAAACATCAATATATATTCTTAATTGTCTCTCTGTGCATGGCATCTGGTGCAATAATAATACAGTTCCTCCTTTACTCCTCCATTTTCCCAATCATCCACTATCTTTGTACTTTCAACCCAGTCATGATTTTCGTAATTCATGTCTCTGGTCTCTTTCCTTATCGTCTCCCCGCATCTTCCACAGGTGAATTGTGTAATCTCTACAGCGTTACAGCTTGCTTCCTGAACCACCACCGGGTTCTGTAAGTCATGCCCCAGCGGTTCCAGACCTACTCCGTACTCCACATATGCACCGCAGATACCACAACATACATCATAGCTGCCTCCACCAGTACATGATCTTTCATGTCCCCCATAGCTCAATTTATAGACAAATGCCTGATGTCCCTTCGGAGCATCGCTGTTTGCAACCTTGGACTTTTCATATCCGCATACGCTGCAATACGTCCTGTCCTGCCCATACTCGGTACAGGTTGCCGGTATCTTCTCCGTCACATAGGAGTGATCGGTTTTCGCAATGCTCTCCGTTTTGGTTTTGCCGCAGGACGTACAGGTATAGGTCTTCACACCCTCACTGCTGCAGGTGGCTGCCTGAGTCACACTGCCGCCATCCCATGTACAGGTATGTACCTGCGCCGGAGGATTTGTCACGTTCGGAGCCGGTGTGCCTGTCGGCTGCTTTGTTGCCGCCGGTGTCGCCGGTGGCGCCGCTGTTGCCTCCGGCTGCTTCGTGGCTTTCGGTGTCGCCGTTGGTGCCGCTGTTGCCTCCGGCTGCTTTGTGGTCTTTGGCATCGCGGTCGGTGCCGCTGTTGCCTCCGGCTCTGCTGTCGGCTGCTCTTCCTCTGATGCCTTCGGCGTCGCGGCCGGCGCTGCCGTTGCCTCGGACTCCTCCGCTATTTTCGATGTCGTGACCGGTGTTGCCGTTGCTTCCTGTGTTGCAGCCGTCCCATCATCCGGTGTCATTTGATCCTCTGCTTTTTCGGACGCTGCTATCTGTTGATCGGCATTCCCCGTACTCGGCATGCTGCCCACCGGTCTCTTCGTCACGCCATATATAGCCAGCCCTCCGCAAGTCAATAAAAGAATGATCAAAATAATACTTATTACCTTCCTTTTCATCTATAAAACCTCCAAATTTCCCTGTCGTTCATCAATCAGCTTACGCTGCTTCAAAATATCATTTGTATTTCACAATACTCCCAACCCTTTTTCAATACTCATTATACAGTGCCTTTATAACTTTTTACAAGCGTTTTTATTTATATTATTATCTTTTTGTTTTATTCTTTCGTTTTGTCCGTTCTCTATGTAGTTTTCAATGTACAATACGTGTTTTTTTGAGATTTACTGGAAATTTTGTAGAAAAAAATTTAATTTTATAGATAATACAAAAATATGTTTTTTTTTACTTGCAATTTTGTTTTTCTTGTGCTATACTTGTTTGTGTAAGTGGCATTAGGTTGTATCCTTGCGATATCCTATTCGCATAATCATCTGTCCGCACACCAGATTGATTATCATCCTCTCGTATCTCGAGCCAAACTTTTGCTGTGCCTTCAAGCATGATTCTCTCCTGCTTAACACAGTCCTCTCCCTTCTCAGGGAACAACCAATCCACGTTTTTCTCAACAATATTATCTGCAATCTTTTACGACCCGCAGTGTACCGGAAGCAAGCTCTGCATAAAAGGCTTCTACATCCTCTTTATCAAGGTAAATATTTATACGCTGAGCTGCCGTTGCCTCATCTCCATTCACAATCCTCTTTCCCGTCTGGTCAAAAACCTCCTGCACATATATATTCTCCCATATCAATACCGCACCGACATTCACATCATCTCCTTCATCTGCTTCGCTATCTGCCGCCTTGGAATCCGTAATCTTATAGATATGAATCCTGTCTCCGGCACGCAGTACTCCACCTACCACCTGATAGAGATCATCAGCCTTAAAACCGGCAATGACGGGATTCTCCATTTCACCGAGCGCCTCATCCATGCTTTCAAACATTTCACCTGTAAGGAGCACTCCCGGTGCAATGTCAAATACTGCTGCCAGTTCATTCACCTGCTCTGGTCTGCACAGTGCACTCTCCGGAATACAGGTTTTATCCAAAAGCCTTTTTTCAAAATAAAGCATCCGATTCTCTTCTGTAATCAACTGCCCCTTTGGTATTTCCTTAACCGCAACATAAATCTGACCACGCTCATATTTTGTCAGCATACTCTTCTCCAGCTGCAGCATAACCGCAAAAACTGCAACTGCCGCAACCAGAGCTGCAATGATCCCTCCTTTTTTCCATCTGTCTGTCCTGATTTCTCCCATGTTTTTTCTCTTTTTCATCCTCGTCCCATCCCTTTCAGTAAAATTTTCCAACAACATCCACCAGCTTACCTTTTACAGCCGGAACTATAATTCCGAATACTCCCCTGATCTGAAACGAAATCTCACTATATATTCCGGTATGTTCCACTGTAATTCCGTTTGGGGCAGCCTCCTGCCCCAACGTTCCCTGCCAGCAATTCAACGACCCATCTGCATTGACACAACTCACTTCAACAGTATTCTGAACCACGTTATACACGATAAACCGTTCCACACAAACCGAACCGCTTATCAATCCCTTATTGGGACACTTCCATGCATCATCCAGATTCAGATTTCCTTTTATTGCGGCACAATACAGATCAAAAGCATTCTCTGGAGACGCTATCAGAAGGTTATGTGAAATACCATATTCTTCCACATCCACCACTGCCGCTGCGAGATTGGAAGCTGCGAGAGCATCCTCCATATATTGCGACGATGCCCTGAACACCTCCATCTGCATACATGCGCTCAGCAGTACTCCAAGAAACAGTAAAAATCCAACGCCCACTGTCCACCCGATCTGTCCACTCTCAGTATTTCGCAGTGGACACTCTCTTTTCCTCAAAAGCATACGTCCCCCCAAGCTTTCCTCTTATGTGCAATGTGATCGCTTCTCCATAGCCGACACGCATCATCGTCGTTCCCTCCAGACTGATGTCCGATACTCCTGCCTCAGCAAGCTCCTTATTGAGCGCAAGCCTGTCCACTTCCGCGAGCACTCCTTCCGTCTCCATTCTGAGAATATACTTGCGGGCAATCTGATTAATTTCCGCTTTGTCGTTGATCAGTCTGACGCTATCGATATAAGATACAAGCAGAATCGTCATCAACAGGAGGCATACCCCTGCTGCCATAAGATCTCCTACATTTCCCTTTTCCTTCTTCACGATGCCACCCCTGTCAGAAGCTGCTGTGCCTTGACCGTCATGGCATCCACCAGTGTCTTTATAAAGGTAGTAAGACTGTCCTTCATCACAACGCAGAGCAGAAGCGCAATAATACACAATCCGACCGTCACCAAAATACCATCAATTCCCTTCTCCTTCTTCAAAGCCTTCTCACGCAACACACTTCCTACCCATCTCATTCCAAATCTAATCTTTTCCATTCTTTTTTCTCCTTTTCTTATTTGTAATTTTTCTATTTCTGTTCTATCTCTTAATTCTTTATGTCTTATTTCTTTGTTTCTTATTTCTATATTCTTTGCTCCCTCAACTCCCAGATAACAGTTGCACACAATGCACCTGACCACAAACAGCGCACTCTGGAGCCGCCGGTGCTTACATGGCGTACTTGCAGGCACCGTGTACTTCGGTGCCTTGTGCACACGCTGCGTGGAAGCAAAGCGAGAGCGTGCCTGCGGTGGTCTGTGCATTGTGCGCAACGTCACTCTTGCGGCGCAACGTCACTCTTACGGTGCAACGTCACTCTTGCGGCGCAACGTCACTTTGGAGCACATCCCTTTGACTGCACTAGAACCCCGCCGCCGTACTGAACATATACCGCACGCACAGATACAACGCCGCCCCTAGCACGACTGTCAATACTCCAAGCTGAAAGAACGTCAGTTTCCTGTCCAGCGCTGCTTTCCTTCGTTCCAGAACAGCCTCCTCCATGTCCTTGATCTGCTCCCCGATGTCCCGCAGAAGTTCAACCGCCTGCCCGGATTCCAACGCCTGCAATATCGTTATGCAAAGAGTGTCCACATAGGGATTATTGAATTTTT